>Ga0181612_144711_pt1 | contig 11222 bp, 10 predicted proteins | sample HoacroProtozoa21_FD_119630 | JGI IMG/M metagenome (GOLD analysis project Ga0181612, IMG submission 119630) | Hoatzin crop microbial communities from Cojedes, Venezuel. Combined Assembly of Gp0051906, Gp0051904, Gp0051908 | reverse complement strand
TTGGCTGCGGTAGATCCCGGCGGCCCCATGTTCTTCGAGCCAGCTCCCCCAGGTGCTGTTGGCGAAAATCATGCTTTCGGCCACCAAGAGGTCGAGCGGCTCGCCGCGGCGGCCATTCCCTTCCTCGGCGTTCCCCTGTGGGCGCCTCCGCGTTCGTCTGCCTGCAGAACGCCGCAGCCCTGTCCCCTGCAGCTCTGCCGGAGTGGGGTCCTGGCAGCTGCCAGCAGCAGGGCTGCCTCGCCTTTCCTGCGCCTCGGCATGTGCCGGGCTGGGCAACGAAGGCCCGGGAGGACGCGCCTGCGCTGCGGCCCCGGAGCGTGTCAGCCGGAGCCCTGGGAACGGGCAGCGTTGCCGTTTGTGGTACTTAACGCCTTTGGTTCTGTCTTTCAGAAAATGGCAGTTAATGTGTATTCTACTTCAGTGACCAGCGATAACTTGAGTCGACATGACATGCTGGCGTGGATCAACGAGTCCCTGCAGCTGACGCTGACGAAGATTGAACAGCTCTGCTCAGGTGAGGGGGTTCCGAGTCCGGTCTGCACCCGGGTTCTGTGGCGGTACAGCTGCGCTCAGTGATCCTCCGCGCTGGCCCTCTGTAGCTGCGCTGTTGGCTTCATTCCTGGCATGGACAGATTCATCGTCAGTGCTATAATCTGGTTGTGGTTAGAGATTTATTCAAGTGGTTGTTAATAATGGAAGCATAATGAAAAGGCGTATTCTTCTGACTCACTGCAGTGTAGATGCAATAAGAAGGAATGGGGTTAATGTGGAGGAAAGACTCTTCAGAAAGGGTGTTTTCCAGTGAGGAATTAAACATTTAATTTTGATGGATAGAGCAAGTCTTAGAACTGTAGTAACTAGCATAAACAAATGTGACTTCTTATAGAGGAGAACTACTGGGAGGTTTGGGAGGTGCCTAAAGATTCCGTCTAGGCAGAAGGAGCGGTGTGAGGAAGGCGTACGGGTCACTCCAGGGTTCACCTTCAGGACTTCACAGCTGGTGGTAGAGGAGCTCGTCGGTCTGTGTCACCCCGGCTCACTTTGGCTTGAGCTGACTTGAGCAAAGCTGAGCCTCGGGTGGAGTTGTAGGCGGAAAAGGGGAAGTGATTGTGGTGCAGAAATGGAGTCGAGTCTCAGCGTGGGCAGGAGAGTGGGGGGGGGAGAGGGGGGAGGCTTGCAGAAACAAATGAAAAATAATAGTCTGTGGAGTAAGAGGTGAAAAAACCCCAAGGTGAAAAATGCAACCTAGGTGAAAAATGGTGATTGGGATAACTGCAATAGGCAGGTGAAAGGGACTTGGTGAACAGTGGAAGTGCAGCTCATACAGTGAGTTTGAGACGAGGTGTTGCTTGCAAAATGGGAGATGTGGAAATTTGAGCTAGAATAAAAGGAGGAATAAATGTAAAACAAGTTTGGGATGTCACTGCAGCCTCCAGCTGAGACCGTGGAAGAAGCATTCACAAAGATTACAGAGAAGCAGGGGGCTTTACAGTTGACAGCTGACAAGTGTCTGTAGTGGCTTTTGTCTGGGGAGATGATGAGAAGAACTGTAAGATGAAGGAACTAAGATTCGCAACCACAGAAGTAAGGGAAATAAGCATTGTCCACTTTCAGATGGGCAGGTTAAAAACCTGGCAGGCGCAGTGTTGATTTGTGTGGCTGAGAAGTTCTGCTTAGAATTGGTGTGAGTCTTGAATGCTGCGAGAGCTCCGTCTCAAGGAGCGCGAGGAATTAATACTGGCTGTGCAGAATTTCAGCTCGCCTGTTTTCAGGAGAACGCTGAGAGCTGTTGATGTGGTATGTGCTGAGTAATGTCCTCTTCCTGTGTCTGCAAAAATGCTTCATGCCTCTGCAGGTACGGAGGTGGCTTTCGCTGTCTGTCGTAGTCATGTGAAAGCTGGAGCTTCCAAGCTGGCTTTGCTGCCTTTGGCACGGGCAGTAGTGACAGCAACAGGCTGAGGTTGCATAAATGCACAAAAGATGACCTTTGGCTTATGCTGCGATCGCGCTCTCTTTTGATTTTGTTTGAATCGGGCTTACTGCTCAGACTACCAATAGTTAGCAAAGCCCTGATTTCTGGCAAGTCATCAGTTCTTGGAGCTGGGCATTGGAGTTCTGCAGCAAGTGAACTCAGACAGTGGAGATCAAACAGCACCGGTGGATGAGCTGTGATGTTCTAATAGAAAGGGGGAGCCCCAAAGACCTGCAAAGTATCTTGATAGAGAGTGAACAGTATAGGACTCTCTGTTACCTGTGGCTGAGATGAATAGACTACTTAGGGCAGCACCGTGATGTCTTTCCTCTTGGCCTTTCGCTGCCTGACAGAAGCTTGTCGTGTGGCTGTTGGGTGGCTTAGGTTAAGGATCCCGTTACTCTCCACTGATACTGGTGGGGGAATGATGCTCAGAATGGCACGCTTGTATTTTCAGCGGCAGGCAGTTGCAAATCATCACTGCAGGGTGAGGGTATAGTTTAAAAATACCTTCCTTTTCTTAAGATGTGTGTATGTTCTACAAAAGCTTTTTTTTTGAGGTGTTTGTCTAATCTTTGTGGCTGAACTGAATCCCTCTTTGCTCTTAGTACAGTAAGAGCTGAATTGAAGGGCATGAAGGATTTAAAATTAAGAGAAAGAAACACTGTCTCAGTTCTTTGATTAAGGCGTGATTTAAACATAATCCTGCTTAATTTGGCCTCTTACCTTTGAGGGTACCTTGAACTGTGTGTTGGTTCTCTTTGTGGTGAGCAAATGTATCGCTATTTTAATAATGATTAAATACAACTTTTAGAATGACTGTTTTTCTAGTTTAGTTCTATTAGTGTTGATAAGAGGAGATTACATGCCTGTCGGACACATGGAACGTCTCAGATCTGTACCGATATCCATGAGGAAAGGAAAGTCAAATTGCTCATTGGATTTTTTTTCCCCTGTTGAAATTGTGGGGGCAGAGTTGCACTTCTTTATAATAGAGTTCAAGCCATAAGACCAAAAGTGTGGTTCTGCAGTTTGCTTAAACTTATTAACAGCCATGCTGCACCGAAGCAGGGGCCGGAAGGTTCCCGTTTTCTTGCCTTTGTCGTCTTTAAGGGACTGGTAGCTGAGGAATGAGTTGGGTCAGTTTGCTGATCTGACTGAAAAGTAGCTTACACAGACTGGTGAGCTGGCTTGATTCATCCTAGGATTTGTATTCTTTTTTTCTTTTGGCAGGTGCTGCCTACTGTCAGTTTATGGACATGCTCTTCCCAGGTTCTGTAGCGCTCAAGAAAGTCAAGTTTCAAGCGAAACTGGAGCACGAGTACATTCAAAACTTCAAGGTTCTACAAGCAGGTTTCAAACGAATGGGTGTTGACAAAGTAAGCTGGGTTGTAACTGATGCTCTGTGCTCTTAATGTCAAAGTAGGTGGAATGTACTTTCAAATTTAGAGCTGAATAAATCTGGGAACAGAGTTTGCTTCTGGTTTGTAAATCTCAAAACTTTTGTTTTTGATTTGCATTGGTGTCCTCACTTGATTTAGGACAATACCTGCTTTGCTCCAGCTAAGGTTAGGTTTCTAGTTCTTAATGAGGAGATGATTTTTTCCATTTTAATTCTGCGCAACTTATGTAGCACAGACTAATGCTGACATTTCTATGAGATAGTGTGCCTGAGCTCCCTGTTTGAACCATCTTTGTACCAGGTATGTTCCCGTAACCTACTGGTTTGATAGTCCTAAGGATTTCAAATTCCCCTTCGCAAGCATGTGTAATTTTAAGCTAGTGAAAGTGAGATCTGCAAAAAGCCTTTTTCAGACAGAACAATAGTTATGCTTCTGGAAGGTCATCGATCTGGGTGGTAGTTGCTGACAGCACGTCTAGCACGATGCAGAACATTTCTGTGTTAAAGCGTTTTCCCATCATTAAGAAGGTGTCTCCTTCGGTGCTGGCTAGCAGCTGCCACCCGCGCTTGGTCGGTCTCCCGCGTGGGGGACGTAGCCTGGGCAGCCTGTCCTGAACTGGGCAGCCGGTCGTGCTGTCAGATGCCAAATGGTCACGTCATGGTAATGGCTGCTGGCCCCTGCCAGGGCATGGACTCTCAGCTCGTGGCCTACAGACAGGACTTCACAGTTTGCTGCACCTTTTTATTAGTCTTTAATCGTGCTCCTCATCCCAGAGAAACTGTAATTGCAATCTGCTCAGAAGGCGATGTTTCAGTCTGGGAGCAGTTCCGTGTGTTCGCAGGTCAGCAGGCACGGTGGTGTTGGGCTGGCGGTTGGGCTTCGTGATCTGAGAGATCTTTTCCACCCTTAAAGATTCTGCGGTGCTGTGGAGTCGGTCAGCGGTTCAGGTTCCTGGAGCTAGCACGGAATGAGCCAGCTTCAAACTTAGAGGAGCTTTGTGTTGAAGCTTGGTGTAGCAGAAACCTTGCTGCAGAACTATCTAAAATTATTTGGACAGGGAAAGCATGGGTAGTTTTTAACTCCAGTTATTAGCAAAAATCTTACTATTTGACATACAGTTTTGTTCAAGGAGGTTTTTCTCTAGATTGGACAAAGAATTATATTTGCATATCTTCCTGAGTGCACTAATTTTAAAACTTTATATGAAGAGAGGTTCTTTACCCTTAATACGAGTTTGACTTTTTTTTTTTTCTTTTCTTCCCCCCTCTCCAGATAATTCCTGTGGACAAATTAGTGAAAGGGAAATTTCAGGACAACTTTGAATTTGTTCAGTGGTTCAAAAAATTTTTTGATGCAAACTATGACGGGAAGGAGTATGATCCTGTTGCTGCTCGACAAGGCCAAGAGACAGTAGCACCAAACCTTGTTGCTCCAGTTGTGAACAAACCCAAGAAATCTCTCAGTTCTAGCAGTGCAGGTAGAGAAAATAGTTAAAATATTATCTAGACCATTAAAAACTCTGGGGAAAATGAGGCTGGGTTGCTATGTAAAATCAGTGTGTGAAATTACAGTGTTTTGCATCTCGTTTCAGAGATGCTAGGCATCAAACACTGAGTCATCCTGTAGTACCCAGTTATCTGGAAGCTACAGAAAGAGCAATCTTCTCTAAGAGATAAAATGGCAAGGATTGGTGCCAACACGTGCCAAAAAAACAAACGGACACGTCACATGAAGTCAAGAAGAGTGAAGGAACGTAGCTTCAAACTCTTACTTGCTGAAGTGTGTTTGGAAGGGGGCTAGTGCCTTGATAGGAGGGAGAAAGGTGTTCTGAGAGGAACTAACGCTGAATTAATCTCGCAGCCCCACAGAGGCCCATTGTTACGCAGAGGACCGCAGGAACTCCCAAAGCTGGTTCGGGAATGGTCAAAAAGGCGGCAGGAGATGAGGAGTCGGCAGGATTGATTGAGCAGGTGTGTTGACCAAAACGGCCCTGTCTGCTTTGCAGGTCTGCATGTGGATTTTTTTGGTTTTTAATAGCACGAAATGACTGGGTCAGGCAGATGGAAGAAAATGATCTGAATCTAGTAAGCTTGTTTAAAATCCCTTAATCAGAAGCCTTCATTATAATGGTCTTGCTCTCCTGATAGGAGCGAAACCCCGTATGCAGTACATGAGTACCCAGACATTTAAACCTAGCATGTGCCATATCACACATAGCACTGTTTTTAACTGTTTCCACAGCTGTGTTGCAGCTATTGCAGCATTCCAACGGAGCTATGAGCAGCTGCTGCTTCACTGAAATGCTGACTGTCATACAACTGAGACTGCCCTCGGTGTGAGAGCTGTCTTGAAAGAATGTGTTAGGCAGAACTGCAGGCAGTTAGCACTCTACCTATTTTGTGTAATAATGCTTTCGAATTTCCAAGTGGTGTTGCATGTGTTGGACTGGGTGTTTGTTGTGGCAATAACATTACAATTTGAGAAACAGACCTTCTCCTCCTCTCACAGTCCCCCTTCCCCCACCCCGTCTTGGTTACTTCTGAAGTGCTTTGCATATCAACAGCCTTCTGAGAACTATGGGGACCCTGCCTTTGGAACAGATACTGCTGAATTCTGTCTTTGGTGGATAAATGATTATTGATGCCCTTTGGCAGATCAATGTATTGAAACTTACTGTTGAAGATCTGGAGAAGGAGAGAGACTTCTACTTTGGCAAATTGAGGAACATTGAATTGATCTGCCAGGAGAATGAAGGGGAGAATGATCCAGTGTTGCAGAGGATTGTGGAAATTCTTTATGCCACAGATGTAAGTAATCTGGTATAAGTTGTACTGCAGAGTTCCTCCCTTCCCTTGTAATTGGAAGCTGGTTTGCTTTCCAGGACTCCCTCCATTTCTACTTTTTTTTTTTTCCCCCTTTAGGTTTATGGCCTAGCTTTTTGCTGTAATAAAGGAACAGATAACATAATTATAGTCAGGCAGCAAACAAAATTAGCCCTTCATGAAGAGTATGTAAGAAATAGATCAAAGATGAGGCAAAGAACTCTTCTGGTAATATATCTTGACACTGTAAATGGTGACTTAAGGGTGTCTATTCTAAGTAAAAACAAGGAAGAAAAAAAAAGAGCGTACAGAGTAGCTAGGAACTGGTTTGATGTGAGATTTTCATTAAAGCACTTGTTTTATTCCCCTTCAGGAAGGCTTTGTGATACCTGACGAAGGAGCACCGCAGGAGGAACAAGAAGAGTATTAACAGACCACATACTGTACCAGCAGAGCAGCAGCATCAGAATTCTTTGCCCCAGATCGTGTGCTTAACTGTAAAATACTCCACTTTATTCTTAGAGGACTCACTGGTTTCTTTTCATAAGCAAAAAAGTACCTCTTCTTAAAGTGCACTTTGCGGAAGTTTCACTTTTTACAGTGGGTTTGAGTTAGGAGCTCGCTCTCACTTCGTAGCAGAGCAGTATTCACATCTAGGCGGTATATTTAGGGAGCAAGAGGCTGAATATTTGGAACTTGTTGCAGAGTGGTTTGCTGGTAAAACACTGGTTTGTGGGAAGACTCTTTTTGTTTCTAAGGTGGTCTGTAGTAGAGAAATTAAAGACTCTGACTCACAGAAAGATTGAGTTAATGTGAAATTGCAGCACAGAAATTATAATAAAATGCCTTAAGAGTATTTAAAATATGCTTCCATATGCCAAATTGAAGTAATGTGACAGGAGATTTTATGTGCTTTGTATTGGGGTAGACGCTCGTTGAACTCCGTTCACTGCTGTCGGAGAGGCCTTGCATGGCAATCTCGCTGTGTCAGCAAGTGCTCAGAAAGGGGCTATTAAAACAAAACGCCATTCCTATGTAAAGCTGCTTACTACGTGATTAGTTCTCGATGAAATGGGCCTTAACGTTGCCTGTCACAAGATTAGAGGGAGTATGAACAGCTGAGACACATAAATTACCTTGAAGAGTGCTAAAGCCTTTTCTATGGCATTGTGGCTAATGACTTTGCCAAAATGTACTGTGTTTTCTGTAAGAAAAACAAAATAAAAAACCAAAACAACAAAAAAAGCAAAGGGCATCCAGTCTCACTGCCTAAAATGTTCTTCAGAAGTAATTTTCTTTCCTGGCTCTTGTTTCTGTTTGTGCGGTTTCTTTTTATCTTTGCTTTTATACTTTTTGGTCTCTCACTTGTTCTTTTCCCTTTCCCATCCCAAGGAACGCTGATCAAGTCCAGTAGTTGTAACAGGACTTGCACTGTGCAGCTATCTTAGGATGAAAGCGAATTGAGCACTTGAGGATGATGATTTTTCTCCTTTTTTTTTTTTTCTCTTTCAAACCAGGGCTTATCTAATAATAATACTTGCCAGTTCCGTAGTCTTCTGGGGTAAAAACTAAAAGATGCTGGCTAACAGAGCTAATGTTATTGCAGAAAATACAGTACTGAGACTAACTTAAATATTAATATTTAAAGTACTTTCCTTATCTGTCCTTTTCTGCTATCATGCCCCTCATTACTGTTGTGTTTGGCAAGATCCTGCAAGACTTCTGATCCCCCTTCACTACTGAGATTGATCAGTCCTGTTGTGCTTGTACTCATTTGTTTCTGGTGGTAGCTTGTCCTGAAATGTGTGTAGGAGAGCATCTTATGGTAATTGTTGTGTAGTGCATGAATCTTTGTGAAATTCAGAGAAAAACCCAAATTCAGTGAATGCCAAAAATGCAAGTATCTAGCCATTGTTTAAAATTGCAGTGGTGCTATTTCTCTTGTGGCCTTCTAGACTTTTGTTGCCCTAAAACTCCATTTGACTGAGGAAACCATATTTGACTTGGATTTTTCTTGACAGGGTTTTTCTATTTTAAGCAGTTTCTAAATAAAGTTCTGTATTTCAAGAGTGTCATGTCTGCTGGAGTCTCTCATGCTTTCAGATATGATTAGGCAAAGCTGAAGTTTGTGATAGTTTTTGTGATGAAGCTTGCAGAACTTGGGAGATCAGCTTTTATTCTCCAGTCCTAGTGGCAGTCGTTGCTGACTTGAGTAGCGGTGATGTTGAAACTCCTTGGAGTGTGCTGTGGGAAACTGGAGTTTTGGGTTGGGTGGGGTTTTTTCCCCTTCCCACAAGTGGATGCAAAGTGAGTGTATTGCTGGCTTCCTCCTCCCAACGGTGTGAGAATGGGCTGTGTAACAGCAGTGCTGTCGCATGACTTTAAGAGTGCTTAAAGCGTTTTAACTGCTAAAACAGTGGTTATTAGTTATAAACAAAGAAGCTGTTAATTGCATCTGTCAGCAGTCTCTATGAGCAGATTGACTGTAAACATAGTTGATTTGTTTCATTTGAAGTCTGTTTCAGAGAGGAGCTTAAATGTTACGGTCACAGATGTGTGCACAGACCTTCATCTCCAGAGAAGTGCTTACGTGATGTGTCGAACCCTGAAGGTGGAAGCGTTCCCTGCAGGCCTTCCCTGTTGTGCTGGAGAACACCCTCCCTGCCTCCGCAGGGCTCTGTGGGTACCTTACGCTGCAGAGCAGGCGTTGCTGGCACTGCCTACGGGCGTTGGCCTACAGAAGGGCAGACGTAGAACGGGTGTGTTGATGCACATAAAATCTTCTCTACCATTACTTACTTGCTTTGAGGTCGGAAGCATATTTTTTCGACTCTAAATATTCCATTATTCCAGCAACTCAGAGCAATAGATGGCAATGGCATGTGGCTGAATTGGAAGAGGACTTGGTGGGTGTCTGCTCTTTGCAGTCCAGTTGTGCGCCGGAGCCTGGCTGCTTCCAAGTCTCTTTAACAAGATTGCATGTGCGGAACCGTGCAGCACCCAGCTCATCAGATGGGTTGTGTTAGGCTGGTTTTGATCTCTGCTAGCAAAGCAAGCAAATACCCTAAGAATGCTGAGTCGGACGTACTGCTAGTGCACCTTGTGAGGCTGTTGAATGTGTGGACCTGTTGGACGTGCATTGTAAAATTAAGTTGCAGCTGAGTCTTGGAAGTCAAATGCTGCTCAGAGTTCCAGTTGCTTAAGTCACTTCTTTGCTACCAAGATGAGTTAGAAATAGAATGGGGACAAACTCATGTAGTCAGCTTATGACTACGTTGTAGATACCTTGGCACAATCTGTTTTTCTAATGTCCTTTTTGGGGAGAAAATAACAACAGTAAGCCCAACTCAAACCCATAGACCTAACGTGGCTACTCTGTTACGCTGGTACAGTATATGCTGTTAAATGTTAAACGCTCACCTGCCGGAACAGCTCCGATAGCATCCAACCTTGCTTAGTATCTTAGTTCTAGCAGGTATTTGAAAAATGAACAGAATGGAAGAAGCAAAAGCTCCCATCTCCTTTCTGTACCAACATGTCTTACTTGCAGGTGGACTTGTGGATGTTTTTTTAACTTTTATTGTTCAATTTTTAAAAAATTCCTGGTTTGCAATGACAATTCTTACTGTAACTGTTAAAAGCCTTCAAATAAAGGCCAAAAACGTGCTGTTCTATCATATCACTATTTAATGTGACTGCTTGAGCGCTCGGTTGTCTTCTGGTGCCATGTCGAATGTCCGTTCACAGGAACGTGCGTGTCCTTCAGGAGTGGGAGCTTTGCTTTCTTTGAACACCCTTCGAAGGAGAAGCCTGGAGTCTGCTTCTCACAAGAGAAGATCTTCTTGGCGAGTCGGTGTGTCAAGCCCATGAGGCCTGTGCTGTGGATTTCAAGCTAGCCTGGTGGTACGCAGCCCGTGCCTCTCCGTTTCCACACTAGTGCAAGAAATAGAGGGGTAAGGGTACGGGCTCTTCTTGCAGGGGCTGCAGGCTGCTGGCAGAGAGAGGAGCGTGCGTCAGGGCACCCGCGCTTTGGTAGCGGGGCGGCTGAAGGACTTGCTGACCTTGCAATGCAGAGAGAGCAAGGAGACACGAAGTCATTGCAGGCGTGCTTCGGGTCGGAATCCGAGACTGCAGGCGGGTTGGACGAGAGTACGCGATGCTGTGGCTGACGGTGCTTCGAACGCAGGGAGTGAAAATACAAACGTGGTTTGGCTGAGGGAGACCTGAATAAACTGCTGGTGAGTGAGATCCCCCGGGGTGAGGTTCTGTGTCTGCGACTGCCGGTTCCTCGGGGAGGTTGCGTTTGGGTGGTTACTGGGCCTGGGGTCAGAGAAGGAAGGGCGTTCAGCAGATGTGGCTAGGGAACGTGAAAGGTGTGTATGGAGGTAGGAATTAGAGAAGGTTGCTGTTAGGAAGGAACAAGATAAATGCAGAGGAACAAAATGATGGCATGAAACGGTACTGGTAAATCTGGAAAGGAATCTGATGTGAGGAACGAAAGGAGAAGGGTGGTGCTCTGTGGCCAAGGAGGTGTCGCGGGGGCAGAGCTGCGGGGCAGAGCCTGCCTGGCTCGGTAGCAGCACCACAGAGCAGGCGCTGTGTCCATGCCGGCGAGGGCCCTCGGAGCAGGCGCTGTGTCCATGCCGGCGAGGGTCGAGCTGCCTGGGCGAGAGCCGTGTCCGGAGGGTGCGCGTGCCCGCCCTGGCGTTAGCACAGACCATCTCCTGCTTCCAAGAAAGTGGTTGGGTTTCCTTTCTCTTTCATGGAGCAGGAACGAAGCTAAACGTCAGTCTTGACATTTTCTAAGGCCAAAAAGAAAGTTTCCAGAAGGCAACCCCAGCTCTGAAGAGGCAAAGGCCACTTTCTGTCAAAATTGCTCTTCTTTCTTTTTCAACACAGCTGGCTGGCTTTTTTAATTGTGGCCTTTAAATAATATATATATTTTTTAAACATATTGATACATATTGTTATATGAATAAATATTTAGTAAAACAATATATAAATATTTAAGTAATATGACAATAA
>Ga0181612_137911_pt1 | contig 11223 bp, 11 predicted proteins | sample HoacroProtozoa21_FD_119630 | JGI IMG/M metagenome (GOLD analysis project Ga0181612, IMG submission 119630) | Hoatzin crop microbial communities from Cojedes, Venezuel. Combined Assembly of Gp0051906, Gp0051904, Gp0051908 | reverse complement strand
CCTAATGCAGCTTCTGGCTCAGGAAGTCTGTACATCACTGATTACCAGAAGCTGGGAGGGCAGCCGGAGGAAGGATCGTGTTGTGCTTGATGTGTTGCTGACAGTCTTTCTCTCAGCATCTAGCTCTGTCCCTTAGCTGAAAATGGAAGCAGAACAAGAGGGACTTGGAGTCAGATTTGTTCTGTCCGTTCTGTGCCCGCTTGACAAGACATGCAAGATTACAAACAATACTGATAAGGAAGTTATTTTATATATTCAAGTAGGCATTAGGCTCGTTTCAAATCATTAATACTGGTGTGGGTATCATGTATCTAAGATGATGAAGGAATCCTTCAATAGGAAATGTCACAGAGGGCTTGAGGGGCAACAACATGGTCTGGAAATGCTCTGGTTCAGCATCATTAATCCATGTGCTTCTTCAACCAGTCGATGTATTTGGATACCCTTGTGTAAACCCCATAGCTGCCTTTAACAGCACAGCCCTTTCCCCAGCTGACAATCCCAGTCAGAAACCAAGTGTTCTTGTACTTCGTAGCATGAGGTCCACCACTGTCTCCCTTGCAGGAGTCTTTAATGCCGGTCAGGTCTCCTGCACAGAACATATTCTCTGTAATATTTAAATCGGTCTCTTTCTCACATTCTTGTGTCTTTACACGTGGCAAGTTGACTCTCATCAGAACAGAAGAGGTGGCACCTCCATCTAGTAGGCGTCCCCATCCGCTCACTGTGGAGAACTTGATGGAGGACAGTTCATACACCGCAAACCGTTTTTCGGGCAAACATATCGGCACCACATAATCAGTGAGGTTCACGGGTGTTTCCAGATGCAGGAGGGCAATATCATTATTGACTTGTCCATTCGTGTATCCTTCGTGAATGATTATCCTGGCAACTCCGCTTTCTTGCTCAGTTTTCTCATCGTAATTTATTGCGTGTTCACCTGGAAAAGTTATAAATCACACAGGTCATATCAGGAAGCTCCCTGATTCCTCAGAAGACCACAGAGATAAGGGGTTTCTAGTTTGACGCTTCTTAAGGACAATTCTCTCATCCTACCAAAGCCTGCACTTTTTTTCTTCTACTCTGTTTTTTTCAGGCTGAGAAGCTGCCACCACAACCACAGCTCAATAACACGAAGAGAGGAAGATACGTACCCAGCCTCACCCGAAGCTGTTTGGGATGGGTGTACTCCAAACAGTGAGCTGCAGTGACCACCCATGCTGGGGAAAGCAGGGTACCGCCACACTTTTCTTTCTGGTTCTGTATTATAAGGGCCTGCCAACATAAAACAGATTTATGTCTTACATTAAATGCGCACTTGACCTGAATCTCAGTAATCAGGATTTTTATTGCTTCTTTCTCTGGCTTTATGCAGCTGCGTTGGAGAATAGAGTGCTGATTGTCTGGAGAATTTAGGAGGGGAGAGTCTTTCCTTCTAGATTTTCTCCATCTTGTAGTGCATCCCCTGCCTGCTATGGTCAAGAGCGTCTCCCTGCAAGCTGCAGCTAAAATTCTTGCTGGCAGTAAGGTGAAGGGCCAAGGGGTCAGGAGACAGAGGAGGCTGTGCTACCACTCTACTCCTGTGGAAGCAGGCACTTCTGGCAATCCAGAACAAGGCCAAGATGCATGACTGGAACAGGTGGATCTGCTGGCTGTGGATGAAGAGGGAATTTGATTGTCCACACCTGGCATTTTTTATGGATTTTTAACATAATAGATTTTAAACAGTGAATTTAAGATAGTGGTTTCATAGGGAAAAAAAAAAACAAAGCAATGAAAAATTTCTGAAGACTCACTTGCCATGGACATTCACCTGGAGGACAGATTAAACCACCTACTATTCTTCCCCGTGCAGTTGCATTTTTTTTGGCCAGCACTGGTATTTTTCCACATGGATATTTCACTGAAAAAAAAAAAAAAAGAAAAAAACCCCAAAGGGCAGCAAGTGTGATTTTATTGCACTGAATTCACAGCAAAATGTGTAATGTCTTCCGTGATGCTAGCTGAAAAACTGGTTTCTAGGCTGGGGGCATGGATTCTCAAAAGTAATCAAAAGCAGCTCAGCAGGTGAGTAGTCTTTGTGTTTGAAAACAGCCAGAAATGCTTTTACAAACAAGAGTGCAGGCCCATCCACTATCATTGAAACATATTCACCTACCATAGGAGCCTCCCAATAATATACCTGCTGAAGATATATGTCAACACAATGAGGTGGGCTGCAGGCTGGAGAGCAGAAGTGGCTCTGTCAAGCTTTGTGGTCTATATATTTTTAGCAGCTCTGCTGACTGTAACTCAGTTGTGCCAAGCACACAGCATCCACGGCGTGGTGAGACACAGGCATGGGACGTGCAGCTTGCTATCCCTTGTCTGGGTGGACCTGAAGATCTGCTACGAGCAGACGCTACGTCTTCTGGTATGCCTCCCAGCAGACTGTGCCTAGTTTGCTTGGGTCCAGGTCGTCTTTCATTCTTCCGGACTGCACATCTCAGCCGAGTTTAGGTCTGAGTTTAGGCTGAGCAAGCATGTGAAGATTTGCAATAGCAGAATCAAGTCATGAGGACTGAACCTGTGACTGAGCTGCAGTGCAGAAGAAGCCTTGGTGTTTTCAGTACATCCTTCACCCAAGGGAGTTCTCCTTTCGAGAAGAAGGGGGTCTGTTGTTGGCGTCTTTTTGTGTGCCATGTGGCTGTAACTGCACACACAGTCCCTCCCATCCCACAGTCACTCTGCGATCGTGCTGTGAGGGGAAGCGCTCGCTCTCTGTCACTTGGGGAGCCAGGGCCCCAGTCTATGCTGAGCTGAATCCGACATCTCCAGGGCTCTGTAACAGCCTGAATGTGCTGATTACTTCAGCTGATACGAAGACAGCATCAGTCCCTTGCACCTATAGGCAAGGTCTGGAGGAACAGGACCGGCTCTTTGGTGGCAGCTGGTGGAAGGTCAGCGTGGATGTAGCACAGAGCCATCCCCTCTAGCGCTGTCCACAAGGCAACGCCAGTTCAGGCATTTGAAAGGGACATTGTGAGAGGTGACAGAAGAACGGCGAAGGGACTGGCAGGCTGGCAGTAACGCCGTTCTCTCTCCTTGCAACACACGGTCAGTGCTGTGAGTGTTTTGGTCCCCAAGCAGCAAGGAGCAACAAATCCATCTTCCTCACGGGGGAAGACACGCTGAAAAGCCTGTGGGGAATACTGAATTCGTTGTTCTCAGCTTCTGACAGAAGCAGCTTCCCCATCACATGATATTGCAGACTCTGCTAATAAGGGATAAGCACATTACTAGCCATCGTTTTCTAATGGAATTGCTGTTGTTGAGGGCTAGGTTGTCATTATCAGTTCTCTGCATGAGCGCTCCACTGGGGTGTGTGTAGGGGGGCTTCACCCCTCAGAATTGCTCCATGTGCTCCCTGCAGCTCTGTTTGTTACGTTCATATCCCCAGGGGTCTCCTTTTCCCCTCTAATAAAGTAATTGAAGTAGGCATCTGCACTAGAGCCAGGTGCCAGCTTATGTGTTGGAAAAATAATTAACTTGTGCTCCCCTAGTCCCAGTTGAAATTTGCCTTGTCAGATGAGCGAGAGAAATATCTAGCCATAATGTCTAGAGGAATACCAAAAGTGTATTGGTCCTATCAAATGGGGGGGAGGGGAGAGAAGAATAACTGGTTTTCTTTGGTTTTAATAGAACTCTACCTCTCTTGACTCCTGTGCTGAAATAAATGCGGTAATAAAATCTGTAGTCACAATTTCAGATTGGAGATCCAACAGTAAAACAATGCTGCCCTCAAAATATTTTCCCACCATGAGTGGAAGTTAAACCAGAAAAGGGCTTGTGAGGCCCAGAGCTCCTGCACTCACTAGAAACCCCTCAGCCTGATCCCCAAATCCCTGACTACCTGCTGCTCTGCTTGGTTTACACCACCTGGCCGTGGGCTTGTCTCCACTGCTCAGTCCTTCTCCGCCAGACCGCTGTCGAGAGTGCTCCCCAGGGAGGAGACGGGGGTTCAGCTCCCTCCTTGGTCCTGGCAAGTGGGATGTTCAAACCCAAATTTCCTGCTTCCCAGCGGCGTGGACTTCAGGGGCCAGGCAGGAGGGGTCCAAGGTGCTCCCTGCTTGGTGAGCCCACTTCCCCCACTGCTTTTCTGGGGTCTCTAACCTCCACCAGAAGCCCCAACCCACTGCTCTGCACCCTGCCCTTGAAGAAGAGGTGGGGAGCTGGTGGCTGAGGGTTGTACCTTGCACCTCCTGATGCGTGCCTGTTGAAAACATTGCTTCCAGAGCTGGCTTAGACTTAGCATCGGGCTTGCAGTATCTTACCTTGGGGAATGCAGGACACACCGTCGCTTGCTAAAGCGTAATCGTCCGCGCAGAAGCACGCTCGTTTCTCAGACTGCTTGTCACTACAGTACTGTTCACAGCCACCGTTGTCGTAAATGCACTTCAGCTTGTCAGCCATGGCTAAAGTCAGAGAGAGAGAATTTATGTTTCCAAATGCAGATTTTGGTGCTTACCGTGAGTCAGCTGCAACTTCAAATGCCGACAGGGAAGCAAGGCAGCAAAGCAGATTTCTGTGATTTCTGCACAGCGACTGCGTGAAAAACACCTTGTATTTGGCAGAAGCAAGGCAGAGCTGGATCTCCAGGGATTAGAGAGGAAGAGTCTAGGCCTAAGAAACATACACCTAAAATGAAATCAGTCTGCATTTATACAGCATCTGAGCTGTCTGCAGGTGTTGTCATTGTGTGGTAACCATCGTAATATATGACTGAAAAATTATAACTGTCTTCTGTTTTCCCATTTGGCAGAAGGATGCCTTGGGATGACCGCTGCGACTGCCTGGTTAGACTTGACGAGTGCCTGGTCCTTGTTTGGGCTCAACAGGTTCTGGGGGTGTAAGCGTAACATGTATTACGCTGTGCTCACTGCAGTCAATGGAAAGATGTGTATTGACTTCATTAACTGCTGATCTGTCCCCTCGGGCTTTGTATGATGCATATGCAGCACAGTTCTCACATACTGCACCAAGCTTCTCAGTCAAAGTAACTTCAGCACATGGCTAGGAAAAAAATTCCTCCTTTGCTCTCAGACCATGTGAAAAAGGCAATTTTTTTTTTTCTTCACAAAGTCATCATAAAGTAATAATGATCTTGGTGCCTTGCAATGCCTGACTGCCAGCTGGTTAGAGCCATCACACGCTGCCGCAGGCAGAGTGAACAGTGGCTGTCACTGCTAGAATGATGCAGAATGATAATGATCGCTACTGTTCGTCTCGATGCCTTGCATTTGAATTAATAATGACGTTTTAACTTTGTTAAGCTGTGCCAGAGCTGACCTTTCTCACAGCTTTTGCCCTCATATTCGACAGGACAGCGGCACACGTAATCCTGAAACTGGTCGTCGCAGCTGCCGCCGTTCTGGCAGGGGTTGGAGTCACACTGGTTAGGGTCTGCAAAAACATTCAGTGTCAGTCCGGCTCACATGAAGAGCTGCAGCAGCGGGACCGTTTTTGCAGCTGCTGGAAGATCCTGAATGATCGTACCGGAATAGATGTGCCAGAACTCTTTCTGGAAGAAAAAGATGCGAGATTTAATTAAAGAAAAATAAACTCAGGTTAAGTCCTACAGCCCTTGTAGTACAAGAGGAGTTACAGGCAGCCACGGTGAGGTCCTTTTGCCTTTGTGATTTATGAGAGATGATATTCATAAAATATTCTACATAATTTCCTACATTCTACACTATTCTTATATACCAATAGAGAAGAGCACTGTGTAACACACAGAAATAGGTTATCCATCAATAACCTCCATATGGCTGAGGTGGGATTGACTGAAACACATGTTGCACAATACAATAATTTAAGGTACTGTCAGGGCAGGAGTTACTGGGGGGCTGGGAAGACGACTTAGAGGGCATCCACTTGCCCACCCTCCCCTAGATCAGTACTGCCTGGGCTGGCCCATGCAGTAACTCACTCCTGCTGCCTCTCCTTCTGAATGTAAGAGAAAGATGCAAACAGCAGCACACAGAGTGCTCTTTTCGCTCTCGTGATTTATGGTGTCAAAGCACGCCCTTGAGTAGGGGGAGCCCGTCTGACAGCGGGCACCCACCCAGCCCCGTGTTACTTACTGTCCTTTCATCATCATGGTAAATCTCTCTCGCTTCCTCGAAGGAACATTTTTCTTCCATGCATTCTCGCTCTAGTGACCCCAGTTTTATCTCTTCGAAGAAGCTGTTGGCTCGTCTTCGCCTGTGCAGAACGCTGCTTGCCTCTTCCTGCTTTAGAAAGACTGAAAAACAGCGGCACGTCGTGTTGGGCAGCTGCACTCCCCAGGCGGAGGGCACAGGGATGGGATCTCCCCCGGAGCCTTCCTGCTCCCCAGGCTTTTCGTGAGACGCGTCAGGAGAGAAACGGGCAAATGTGACAGAGCCCCCTTCCTCCGGCCTGCCTCTCGGGCGAAGCGGCCGCACACGGCTGGGGAGCCCACGGCTCGGAGGAGGTGGCAGGTTACGCTGGCCGTGCCCGGCAGCGACTGCTAAGGAACCGTCTCCCTGTGCATCCCGGTGTGTCTTTGGAAAGACACTGGGTACGCAGGTTCAGCCGCAGCCCCGCGCAGAGCTCACGTCGTGGAGCTCCAGCAGCCTGCGGCTGACGGAGGTGTGCGCTGGAAGAGCTGGTGGCATGGCCACCACGCTGACCGGCTCCTCGGTTCAGGGCGCAGGCACGTCACGCAGCTGCGCCCTCCGGGCAGAAGGCAGGATAACGAACAAGCAGTCCCAGCGCTGCAGTCTGCTTTTGCTCCGTGTGCTACACAGAACAAGTCTTGAAATAATTAATTCTGCGTTTTCTTTTCTCCTCCGCGTCAGGAGGGGATTCTGGAGCTTCCTGACAACAACGTACATTTGAGCGCTTTTAACTATTTCACCTGGGATTGTGGGTGGATTTGGGCATGGAGGCTGATGTATATCGCCTGCCTTTCCCACAGGACGCCCTCCACGAGGTGACCCCCGGGAGAGCGGGAGCCCCCTCCTCTCCGCTGGAAGGGCCCCGAGGCGCTCGCCGAAGGACAAGGCTCCCGTCTGTCACTGAATCACAGAAATCACAGAATGGTAGGGGTTGGAAAGAACCTCTGTGGGTCATCTAGACCAACCCCCTGCTGAAGCACGGTCACCTACAGTAGGCAAATGCATACACACAGAAACCTGGGGAGGGTTTGTTCTGGCCTGGTGAGTTCTCTCTAAACGTTTGTGTCTAAGCAGAACATTTGCTGAATTACATGCAAATAGTGGTACTTCTCCCTATATTGCAAAGTGACCTGAAGGAATAAAATATTGTGTGGCGTGCGTTGAATTTAGCCCAGACTGCTTCATAAACATCTGCTCGCTGTAGGACTGTCAGCTGGGTCTTTCTGGCATGATTTTTAAGTCAGGCTGTACGCGTTTAGTATGGCTTTCTTTAAAGGCTTTTAGTGAACCTTACGCTGCAGATCCATGACACAGGTATCAGTGCACAGGCATGGACTCGGACGGAGGAGCGTGCCTGGGAGCGTGCCTGGGGACATCCTCCCACTTTTATTTCGGCATTTTTCCACTTATTTACATTGGAACGCTTTCGGCTTTGCTATGTATTTTTCCAGCTTTGCTCACTGCGGTGCAAGAGACCCAGTCAATGCCGAACTGGGAATCTGAAAGCACCGGGGCTGCTTTCTTGATTTGGGATCTGATTTTAAGACATGTAGTGGAGCCACCTAAGAGCTACCACCTCGCTGCCTGCTACTGCTGCTGAGACGGGGGGAACCTTGCCTCTTTAATTTCTCATCAGCTGAATGACTACCGATTCTTTGCTTTGAAAAATACCATAGTTTGACACGAAATAACAATGAAGCCGAGCTCCTTTTTTCACATAGTGGGCAGACAGCTGATGATTTGCCTGCTGTCCGTGCAGTGAGCTAATAGATGCACTCAGCAGTCTAGAGGTGCTTTTCCTCAGTTGGCAAAAGAAGTGCGTGGATGCCATCACTGAAAGCAAATAAGAGCCTTGGAATAACTCACAGGCACAAGCAGAGGCAGGACAAACATGCAACAGTGCTCAAAACTTGCAATGAAAATTACATCCAAGTGACAGGAGAGAGGTCCATTGCCAGTAAACATAATTACAGCCGTACCCTACGACATACCTGCATCCAGAGAAAGAGGAATCAGTAGCAGAAAGCAGAGAAACAAAGCCATGCACTGCCTGGGAACCATGATGAACCCTGCGAGCCAGTGTCCCCGTAGTGTATTGACATTTCTGCAAGGACTGTTTGGCCAAAGAGCTCAGCTTCAAATGCTCGGAGCCAGAGGAGGGGCCGGCGAGTCATGGAAACAGAAAAAGGTCCGTGGCAGCCCAGCTGAGCAGAAGGGCACATGCGGATCCTACAACGTGCCCTTGTCACGCAAGCCGGGAGCTTGGTTTCGAAGCACGCTCTCCTGATCTGTGCTCATTACACAGGCTGCTTCCTGACGCCTTCATTTTATATCTAACAAACCTTTTTCTTGAGAAACACAAATGCCAGGACCCTGCGACTGTAGGACCGGCGCTAGCTTGGCCACAGAGCCCCGCACGCAGAGAGCGGAGACGTGATGTTTGTCTTGAATCAGCAGTCAAGATACGGCCTGTCAGTGCTTTGGGGTGTGAGCGAACCGCTGGCGTCTCTCTTTTCCCATTTCTCTGTCGCCAGCTGAAACTCTGCACTTCTGGCCGAATTTATCCAGAAACACTAATTAACCAGCAAGAAACACCCTACGCTGTTGCTCTCTCTCCATCTCTACTGGGAGACCCCGGTGGCCTGCACGAGTTGTGCCCGCTGGAAGAGGCGCTGAGCTGATCCACAGTGCATTTTGTGAGAAACCATAGGGGTTCGAGGGGCTAATGTTTTTTACCTGGAACACAAGCAATCCTCTGCCTTAATGGAAATCAATTAATGGCATCAGACTAGAGAGCTGACAACATTCTTGGGGAAATATTTACTTAAGATAGCAGCGAGGTAAAGAGCATGTTTGCCTATGAGAAATGAAGCCTTGCCTGAGGGCTGGAGCGTTTCCCGGGCTGTTCTCCCCTCCCTGCGTGGAAAGGAAGGAGGCTCGGCTCCGCATCTGAACGCTACAGCAGGGAAAAGCAGCAGCAGGATTTTAACTTCGCTGCCAACACGCAGCGTAGCTCCCTGCGGAAGCTGCGACTTCTTGGGAAAGCCGGGCTCCCGGCCGTTCTGCGCGTACTCTCCCGTTATTTCGTGGCATTGCGCACGGCTGGACGCACTGCCTTGGAATCGCCTTCCCCAGCGAGGGCATCAGGGAGCTTCTCTGGGTGGCTGCCCGGCGCGTTCCCAGCAGCCCGGTTCCCGGGACAGGCAGGGGCGGGTGGCAGGTCCCGTCCCGGGGCAGAGAAAGGAGGCCAGTTGCTGGAATTACAAAATGAGCCACAGCAGCCCCAAGGTGTCCCCACCTCTCTGTTTTGGGAACCCATTCCACACTTCATAGCCTGCCAACGCGATCCTCACTCCTGGTTTGAAAACAGCAGGGGCACATTCAGCCTAGCAAGACCAAAGCTGAGCTTGGAGCTGCTTGAAAGCTTCTCTTTGTCTCCTCTGCTTGGGGAAAGGCCCAGCCCCATCTGTTTGAACAAATGCCCCAGCTCAGTGCACGGGGCTGTGCCTCCCGTGCCAGAGGCCACCCTTGGTCGGTACCTGTTGCCCCCGGGCTGGCTGGGTGCCTCCCTGCCAGGGAGCGTGGGGTGCCCGCCGCTCCGCAGCAGCACCCATCACAGCACTTCTGCACCACGGCCCCCCTTCACTCCCTCCCCGAGCTCGTGGGTCCTCTACATCCCTTAGGGCTGGAGCAGTACTTTCCTTCTTTCTCCCTTCCTCTGCTGGCATCGCTTAAGCACAAAAGATTTTGCTTTCATTGCTCGGGAATACAGCCAAACACTCAGCTGTTATTTTCAGAGCCCAGGTTGAAACCCAAGCGCTGGGAACAACAGCCAGTGCGTACGGGGACTGTCCGTCTTCCAAGAAAAATTCGTGCCATGAGTTTTCATCAGGGATGACCGTGCCCATGAGGAGGGTCACTGGGGATTCAGCCACCCCAGGACTTCATTACAGCTCCTCGCTCATGAACTGCATGTTCACAGGTCTCATCTCAAAGCTGTTTCCTCCTGACTTTAGCCAGGCCACTTCTTGGGTTAGAGAGCTGTTTTTAAAGAAGAGCTCCCCTTCCTTACCATCTTACGCCCCAGCCAGAGGAGCAAATGTCAGTTTCTTAGCTTTATTTACCCAGAAGATCCCTAAGTCTTAGTTCATTTTTCTCCCCGTGTGGTCTTGCTGTAGTTCATGAGAATTGCCCTGGTATTCTGCTTTAGAAATCTCCTTGCCAGTGCAGGCTTCAGCCTTGGTTTATGTTTTCTGAGCAATTCCAAGGAAAATATTAATGCAAATATACTCCCCTGCTGCTCATAGGTGCTATTAGAATCAGTCTGGGAGGCAGCTGCTCAGAAAACATTATTTAGGGTATGTTTTAGTGTATGCTTCGGATGTGCCAAAGTTTCTTTATTGAAAAAAAATTTTAAAAAATTAAACATGAAAAATGTTAACAATGTGAAATAAAAAAGTCTAAAGCAGAAACCTTAGCCTGGAAGGGATGATGAACTGATGTCTCAGAATATATCGTTCTTTAATTTTGCTTTGCTTCCTACTGATGTTTCTCAGAGAAAATTTCTTACAATTTTGCTATTTTTAGTTTGATATTTTGAGTTGAAGAGAAAACATGTATGGAAGCTATTGGGAACTGTGCAACTTGATTTGATCCAAGAGGTCACTGGTCATTTAAGCAAGAGTTTTCTAGTCAGCACTCAGGAACAATTTAAAAAAAATAGATCAATGATTTCTATTTCAAAGAGGCCATAAAAGATCATTTGAGTAAGCTGACAAGGGTGTGTCTAGGTAAGAAAGGTTTAGGAACATGCTGCCTTATGAATTTATGGAAAATTCAACTTAAATCTCCAATAACAATAGCAACTTGCCATCATTAATTTGTGAGACTCCAGTCCCCTCATCATCCAGCGGAGGGCTACGAGGATGGTGAGGGGACTGGAGCATCTGTCCTATGAGGAAAGGCTGAAGGAGCTGGGCTTGTTCAGCCTGAAGAAGAGAAGGCTGAGAGGGGACCTTATAAATGCCTATAAATATCTTGAGGG
>Ga0181612_102757_pt1 | contig 11224 bp, 10 predicted proteins | sample HoacroProtozoa21_FD_119630 | JGI IMG/M metagenome (GOLD analysis project Ga0181612, IMG submission 119630) | Hoatzin crop microbial communities from Cojedes, Venezuel. Combined Assembly of Gp0051906, Gp0051904, Gp0051908 | reverse complement strand
CGAGGGGATGGCTCAGCATCCTGGAAACGGGACAGGACGCCTGCTCGGTGTTAGATGGCTGTCTGCAGATGGGATTGCCTGAGAGCATCTCCCGGAGCCTGAAGCTCCTGTCAGCTGAAACCCAGAGGAAGGTGTCCCAGAGTGCACGAGGAAAGGGAATGCTAGCCCTTTCTCTGCTAAAAGTGCTGCAGTCCTGCACTTTGCTCCATTGAAGCAAGCCCTTGGGGTGGTGGCAGGTAGGCAGGGTGAGGAGACAGCCCTGAGGAGGGCTGGGAAGGGGGGAGGCTTGGAACTCCGTGTCCAAAGCCGTGCTCCCAACGTGTACAGCCACGCAGCTGGTGGCAGAGAGCCTGAAGCCATGCAGGGGTCTTTATCAGGACCCAGAAGCCATGTAGGGGTCTTTATCAGCAATCAAGGGGCTTCCGATGTGTGTGAAGTCCTTTGTGTGAAAGTATTTGCAGGATCAGGTTGCTGCAGTGTAAATGCCTTTGAGGCCTTTGCTGCATTATGGATTTTCTTCTGATGTCTCCCGTGCAAATATTTAACCTGTCTGGTTCCTGAGAGCTACCGAGGCTGTTGCGCGGGTGGCAGGTTGTCTCTGCAGTCTTTGCTTTGTTCACACAGAGCCCTCAGTCCTGCTCCCCTTCCCACCCCAAAATCGACCATGGAGAAGTGCCGCCGGGGACTTGGCACTTGGCGTGTGTTGATGCTCTGAGGGACTTGTGCACTCCCAGTCCTGTCTTTTTCCCTAACTCCGTCAGCTGACTGAGTAAAAGATGTTTAAACGAGGTTTAAAAGAAAACCTCATTTAGAGAGATGGCCTTTTTAACAGCCTGGGTGCGCTGCTCCCTGTGCGCTCCCCCCATTCTAACGCCAGGTAGTTCCCTTGCTTGTGCAAATCCACGGCTTAAAAAAGAACATACCTGGAGCCTGGATCGTGGAGCTGCTCTCGCTCCTCCTCCCCACAACCATCCCTTTTAATAATTTGACATACATATATCCTATGCTCGCTCAAGACGGACTCGATGAGCTCATTGCAGTGGTATGTGGGTCAGGCTCTGCCCTCCTGAGTACCAGCCGTATTGATTTCGGTGGTTATTCCTGATTTGGACCTGGATAATTGGGAAGGGAGTTGGGCTGTGTGGGTTGTAACTGTTTAAAATGGTACAGTTTGGAGGAATGTACAAGTGTGCAAACAAAACTTGAGGATGTAGCCTAGATTCCGTCACTTGTTCGTAGCCTGCGGACTTTATTAGACCCTCCAGACTTTACCTAATTTTGGCATTATTCCCTCGTCATTACGTCATGGGTGTGAAGTGGAGACAGGGTCGTTCTCTCCTACCTTGTGGCCATGTAAAGGATTCGCGTGGTTTTAGTAGGGGACAGGCTATGTTTGAGCAGGTTTCAACTATTTTAAGCACTGTTGGCCATGCTGGGGTTCTCGCTGGAAGATTCAGTCTTACCAGAGAGTAGATTTTAGTCTCCCATCAGATGCCATACGTGCTGTGAACTACGGAAAGGCACTTGGTCTCGGTTCACAGCGTCAGAGTTACTAAACTGGAAAGCCGCTCTCCATCACGGACGCTGCGGTCCCAGCCACGGCGCATCTGTCTGTCCTTCCTCTTCACTAGCTGGAAATGGTTTCAAGTGCTGAGAATCGTTTCCCTAACTTTGTAATTGTATCAGAAAAAAGCTGCAACAAAAGCAACAAAATCTCGGTCCCCTCTGAGAGCCTTTTCCCCAGAAAATCTGTTTTAGCTGGCCTGCTTCAAGGTGCCCGTGGGCAGAAGAAGTGGTTGTAGTTTCTTTCTCTCTATGGTTCCTTTTGCAGGATTTTTACCTGCTAGGAAAAAGAAAAGCAATGGTGGATAGACTTGAAGTATCCAGTCCTTCTGCACCTTCCTTGTGTTTTCCCCTTTATCTCATTATTTATGTGAAACTGGCTGGCTCTTGGGCTTTTCTGATAGGTACTGTGTAAACATTACGCTTCTCAGGTGCCCTCTTTCTCCTTGCTTTCCCTGTGCTTTTCTGGCTCCTGTCCTCCCACTCCCAGGAAATATTTGAAAGATAATTTGGCGTATTTTCTGCCACCTTCACATATCTCCCTGACTTCATGTTTTCTTAGCTGGAAGATAGCTTTTCAACATATATATGTAATCCTTTTCACCTAGACATGTGAGGAATTCCAGTCTCTTCCAGTGGGAGTTTTCAGGAAGGTTTAGGTTAAATGGGCCAATAAGGCAAAAGCATGTAGCAGAAGATCTCGCTCTCTAAAGACATCTTTTCTCTTTAGCTCTTTCCCCCCCTCCCCTGGAAAATATATCAGAATATCTAGCTGTCAAAGAATTTAAACAATAATACCTGATCTGAAGGCTAGAGTGCAGGGCTTTTGAAAATAAAGATTGTAATCTCTCTATGGTGTATCCAGGGACTGATGGAGCTGGGAGGCAGGTGTCCTGAGCAGCAGACTGCCGTGGGGATGCTGCTGCAGCTTGCTGGCACTTATTTTATCTGAGCTCTCAATGGAAGTTCTCTTGGATTTTCCCTTGCACTGTTGTTGTGGCCATAGCATCTTTATCACAGAAACAAAACAGCAAGACGAATCCAGTTTACATTCATTTAAATCCTGCTGGTGGTGGCTGAGCTCTTCTCCTGCCGCATGTGAGCGGGGTGGGAGACCTCAGCAGCCCCTTCTGCTGGGGCAACCTCTGTCCCCCAGAAACTCTTGTTGCAGCCTGTAGGGCTGGGATTCATCCCAGCTGATTTTAGCTGACCAGATGTGTTGTCCAAGGTCCCTGTCTGGGCTCCTGAGAGAATTTAGGGAGAGAGGGGAAAATCCTCCCCCATTTACATGCCTGGCATAAAAAGGAGAATCATGTGAAACGGGTGCCTTAATGTGGAAGTCAACTGGGTATGAACCCTACCCCAAATCCACACTGATCTCTTGTAGGAAAGGAGGTCAAGGATCCCTAGAAATAAGAGCGTGTTTCCAGCATCTTAAGACTCAGGTTTTTCAGAATTGGGTACATTAGTGGCCCTAGCTTGTACTTTGGCAGCTAGGGTCACAGCAGGGAGCAGGCAGCATCTGCCGAACCTCCTTCACTCTGCTCCCCACTCCTAGACATTGGGTGCAGGATGACCTCTGGGGCTCGCGAGCCTCCTCGGGGTGCTGGGGTACATATGCCGCTGTATTCACTGGTGTGGGTGCTGCACTGGGCGTTTGCCCATCCGCTGCTTCTCGGTCTGTGCTGTGGCACTAGCCCAGGAGGGATCTCAGCGCCGGCGTAACCTTTGCAGCCTGGAGGAAAGGTGACTTCCATTTAGTTCTAAATTATGACATTATTTTATTAAATCTTTAAACTTTATTTAAATTCTTTATGTAAAAAGGAGGAGGAAGGTATCATATTTTAATTAGTAGCGGTGTCAAAGGAGACCTAGATTAATTATTTGAAATCACTCCATCCAGATGGTTTTAATTTTCACAGCAGGGAACCGGCATCTTTTTAAGGTGATATTTTTCAAATTAAAATCAGCTTGGATATTACTCATACTGGCTGCAGAGCGAGGGGGTGGGGAACGCGGGCTGGCATGCCCCGTGTTTGTCCGTCTGAGCGCAGGCTGCTGGGGAGACCTGTGTCGGTGAGGTGGGGGTTGCCGACTGTCTGGCAGGACCGCGGACTGCGGATCTCGTGTTGGAGTGCTTTATCAACATCAGCTCCTACTTTGGCTGGCCAAACCCCGTACCTGATATTCAGCGTTATTCTTAGCAGCTTTAATCACAGCGCTGAGACTGGGACGGATGGAGCAGCTTAGGTGGGAACTTACCGTGTCCTGTGCAAGCTGTGGAGCCCCCGCTTGACCCCTTCGGTGGGTGGCCCTGTGTCTGTTTGCACTCCTGTGCGGGTTCGACAGCATAGGTCTGTGGGTGGCTCCTTGGTGCTCTGGGTGTTGGCCGTGGTCCTTGGGCCAATTTTTGGGACCTCTTGTGCTGGCTCCATAACCTTCCCTCCTGAGGGGCTGCTGCTCTCCCCACCTGAGGCTGACCATTAGTCCTCTCTAATGCCCTTGCTCACGTGAGGGGAAGACCTTGGCTCTTTAAAGACAGTCATACCTTTGGGTATTCCCTTGTCTATTAATGCTGCGTTGTGTCTGAGCAGCCTCCCTGAACTCCTTGAACCAGTGGACATTCACCAAGTTATAGACCACGTTGCTCATCTTCCCCTTGAAGACAGGTGTTTGACCCTATGCCATCCTCCTTCATCCTGGTTTTGCTCATGTTTATGTCCTTACTATGATGGGATATTTCTGGTTCACATGGCCCTTCCTCACTTAAGTGGTCACTGGTTCGATACCACCTTGGCAGGTGTGGAGGGAAAGCCTGCAGCACCTGGCTGTCGCTGGCAAGCTGCTCTCCATCACAGATACCCCAAAACACAGTGCGTTTCTGAAAGACTTAGATAAATATCCATATTTATGCATGATTGCAAGTAATATTCTGCTGTAATGCAGGCATTACCCCACTTGCTGTCAGAAAGAAGTTATTCTTCAAATATCCCCTGTGATAAAGGTTTAACAAATATATCTAATAAGTGTAAGCAGCTAGTAACTGGAAAATCCTGAACTTGCATATGTGACTGAGCTGCAAAGGCAAAACTCCGTTTAGGGCCCCTGTGAGTTAAAGGTTTGTGATATTTGCTCTGCTGCAGAAGCCAAAAGCTGACTTTACAAGTGGGAAAAATATTAATGTGTTTAAATGAAACAAACTCCTATTTCTATCCCCATGGTAAATCCTTACACTGAACATATTTGCTCTTAGAGGGTTTTAAAGTTTGAAATATGAATGCCAAAAAGAATGTGACTTTTTGCAGCACAGATCAAACATTCTCCAGAGTTTGGCAAAAGCCGTGTTTCTACGGTAAGGCTCGGGTCTTACAAGCGTGAGTATTTCCAGAGCAGGACCGTGGATTTGCACTTGCTGACACTTACACATTCTTGCATTGTGTTTCGACCATGTCTACTTTCTCCCCCTGCATATCAGAGATGGATCTGAACCAAAATGTCCAGTCTGCCTGTTCCTGCCTCTCCAGGGAAATTCCTGGAATCCGAACCTCGAGCATGACTGGAATTCGTGTTTAGATCAGAGATGGAATAGACTGCTGAATTTGGATGTGTCTAGGTTTTTGAGATGTTGGTGGCACGCTACACATCTGGGTGGCAGCTCGGCCTCTTCTGCGAACTTAGTTGTGTCGGGGCAGGTGGTTTATGAAGATGCAGCAGAAATCTGTCCTCTACCGTGGCTCCTGGCAATGCTGCAAACCGGCTCTGCCCCCAGTAAACATGGAAGGCACTATGAGACTGGCCATATTTCTCACAGCTAGAGCAGGAGTCACGGACGTGGACTGCCAGAAAGCATTTAGTGACCTCCTGGGAACCTAGCTAGACACACAGAGGATGTCTGCGGAGCGGGTATTCATCAGACAGAACAAGCAGTGCCAAATTTCTCCCCTGCTAGGTGTTGTGGTGATCTTCAGGAGATCACTGTGATGTTTTGCACCACGAGCGTGAGGCTGGACCGCTTCTGTGAAGTGCTTGAGGGCTGCTGGCTGTGGGGAAAGGGTTTTTGTTCTTGTCATGCTAATCTTTTATCTTCATGAGAATGAAATCCATGTTCTTACCCTCCAAGAACCCTCCTGCGGCGTGGAGGAGAGCATTAGCATTGAGCTTTATACTGCTGATGGTGGTGGGGTTGGTGCGGACTGATGGAGCACACACGCGTATGTGCGCGTTCTGTGCTAAACTGGCATTAAATCTGGAGCATCCGCGTGGGAATCACTGGAGATGTGTCAGACCTGCACCTGCGGCCAAGCCTGGAGCCCGGCCCCTGGGTGGCTCCTTGGGCTGTTCCCTTGCAGAGCATGGCAGCGTGGTGTGGTTCGGGTAGAGGTAATGGGACAAGGCGCTGATGAGCTTTGCACGCTCTGACTTAATGGGACCACATTGGTAAATGCTTCTTTTTTCTTCTTCCTTCACAAGCCCAGCTTCTAGTGGAAACAGACACTTTTGGCAGTCAAGTCCGGATCAAAGGGAAGGAGACAGACTTCTACCTTTGCATGAACAGGAAAGGCAAGCTAGTGGGGAAGGTAAGTGTTTCCTATTAATTCATTTGTAACATGAGTGTTACCTTTAGCAGCCTCCTCACGGCTGTAATGATGTGTTCGAGCTTTGCCTGTCAGCCTCAAATGAAAAGCAGGACGGAGGGAGGTGGGCTTTGCGAGCCCTCCCCCACGCCAGTAAAACCAACCTCTGCAGCCCACCCTGGGATTCTCGGATCACGCTTCCGATGCGGGTGGGTTTGCGCTTTACAGTTGCGTTAAACTGACGTGAGATGTCATCTCGGCATCCCAGTGTCGCGGCCAGCCCCGTGATAGCAGCGTTGCTTGGTCTTTGGGGTGAGAATCAGAATAAAAGGGCAGGCGGAGCGCGGTGCTGGGGAGGTGGGCGATGTCGGACTCCTCTCGGTGGCGAGCCAGGGGATGGTGTGGCAGAGCTGATGCTGGAATCCGAACATCGTGCTAGGGCTGGGCCTCACGGTTCTAGCGTTACGGGAATATTTTATTACTTTGGATCCCCGCGCAATGGAAGCATGTAACAAATTACAGCGCGTTCACCCGTCTAGCTTAACTGCTTTGCTGAAGTCATATTTTTTATGTATTAGCTTGTTTTTGTAACTTAGGCAGTTCTTCTGTATTGTTGGCAAACCTAGAAGCTCGCTAACCAGGCAGGAGCTTGCTCAAAGCTAAAATATCACCAAAAAAGAAATATAAAATACAGTATCACGGCCCCAAAAGGCTGCCTCCTCCACCGCCTGCACTTTGCACCACCAGGAATTGAAATCTGGCATCTTTGTGGCTGTGAAAAAGGGAAGCGGAGTTTTGTTTTGAGTCAACACAGCGAAAGCCGCGCTCCCAAACAGAAACCAGAAACCAAATGGCTCCGATGAAACGTTATTTACTTTTGTGGTCCCGGGAGTGACACTTGCGGGACGAGCGCCTTCCCCGGGGGTTCCCTCCTGCCACTGCTGCTTCCCTCGCGCGTGGTGCCGATGCTTCTGTGGAGACTCAGCCCGGCTCGCCCGCCAGCAGCCGCTGGCCGTGGCAGCCTGCCCGACCCGCGGCGAAGCGGGCAGCGTCCGGGACGATGCTCAAAATCCGTGGGGGCTTGGGAATCGGTGCTCCGGGAGGGCTGGACCAAAGCAGCTGGTTCTCTCCGCTTCCTCCGCTTCTGCGGTGCAAGCGCTGCTCTGGGTGAGGCACCGTGGTTTGATCTTGGGCAAGGAAGTTTGTTTTTTAACCAGACTTAGACCTCTTGGGATATGCATGGATGCTTTTGAATGTTGCGCTGAACCCAAACCTGGCCCTTGATTTTTTTGCCTTTATTTTCCGTCCTTTAAATGTGATAATAGAATTTTTCCCTGAAATGATACAAGGATAATTTTGTTAATGTTTATGAGGTGCTGCTACCACAGTAATGGAGACCTTAGAAGCATCCAAATTAGATGTAGTAAAATGAGCATGAAATCTTACCTTTTTCTTTCATAAACCTTACCGCAGGGTGGATCCGCAGTGGTACACGGTGCAACCCACATCCTTTCCTGGTCTGCGCCGAGTGTCTGTGAGCATCCTGGCAAAGTCAGAGGCTGTTTTTCAAAACATATAGTATATTTTGGCAAGATTCGTCCCTTGATTTGGCTCATCAGGCACTGAGGCAGGACAGTCCTTTAGTTTGTCACCTGTCATGCGGCGTAAAGCTTTTTTTTTTCTTGATGCCCTTTTCATAATGTTAAGATGGCAAATTGTTTGTTACAAAAAAAATAATAAATTCATTCTTGTAAATCTGAGCCTTCCCACCCCAGACTGCCGACAAGTTCATAAGCCAGCCGACCTGAGCAGGAGAGGGTATGGAGCATGGCGTTTGGAAGGAAAATGTTCCAGACGCGTTGCCCATATTAACAGCTTCTCATGAGCAAAAAAAGAAAATAATAGCATGTCTTCTTGATACCAAAGAGTGTGGTTTTAATTAGTATCATAGTTTCAGCTCTTTTTGTGGCAAGAGTTTTGAGGGAATGCTCTAAACAGCTAGTAAACCCCAAGGAAAACATTAGATAAAAGTTACGCTTGGACTTATACAAATATTTAAGTTCAGTCTGGGGGTGGAGGGGAATGAAACCCATAAACTGATTGTTTCACGGTCGCCCCGGTATGTTCATTTGGCAAGAGAGGAGCCATGGGACCAAACCGGGTCTTTTTCTCTGCTCATTTCCTATTGCCTTACACTGCATAATCCCTAACAATACCAGCATATGCCATCTGGCTTTGTTCTCCTCCTCAGTCAGCAGTTTTGGATCCCCCCCAGTTGAAAACCTGCTTTGAATTTAGTCCTTTTTGTTTCCCATAATCACCTACAAAGGGTATTACAGAGCAGAGCAGGTTGTTGTTGTTCTCAGCTGGAACTGGTGACGAATGCAAGAGCTCCAGAGCCGGGGCTCGCTCCCCACCTTGGAGCCGGTTGTGTTGCAGGCCAACAGACTAACCCACGGGGCTGTGAAGGGCAGCCTTTTCGTCTTTTTATTTATTTACCAGCAATTGCACCTACGCCAGCATTTCTGAGCGGAGGCCATCTGATGGAGCTTTCTCAGGAGCCCCAAACCTTGTGTTTTCCTCCTCACTTGGTTGTTACCCCATGTGTGTTCACGGCCAGCATTGGCCAAAGGGCTCGGAGGTGTTTTGGGCAGGCTTCTAATTTTATTTATTGTCACAGCATGCAACTGCTGAGGTCACCAACGCTCTACATGCTGCTTATGAAAACTGGAGGTGGGGCAGGTGTTGTACAGGGAGTTACTTTTCTGTTAAAGGTGACCAGCACCAGGGAAAACAACTGAATTGTGTTTCTTGGTTGATTCTTGGTGTTATGTTGAAGAAGGCTCAGGAAATATTTCATTTTATTTTTTTTCCTTCTGACCATATTGAACTAGGTGTTTCTGTAAAAACTTTTTTGTCTTTTTTTATTATTATTACTGTTTATTTGTCTTAAGCTTCTTACAAACATGGAGGAGATGGGCACTCTGAAAGGTTCAGCTCTCCTTCCAAGGAGAGGCGTAATGTGACTTCTCCACTTGTGACAAGGCACAACATGAACTGGTCACCTAGAACACAAGAACTCTGAATATTTGCAGTAATTCAGTGTTAGGGGAGAAGAGGAGCTAATGGACTCTTTGGAGGAGCTCTGAGTTTCTAACTGTGATTCTCCTGGTGAGTCCTCCTGTGGTTTTTCTCCCTGCTCCAGCTTCTCTTACCTCACACCTTGACATAAGGACATCAATAAAGTGGGGACTCCATTTTAGTAAAAAGTTGACAAAGATAAGTCTTTTAAACCTCCAGAGCAAGGAATAGCAGCCTGGGGTGTGAGCAGGTGGCTGTTAATTAGCTTGGGCACCTCTAACTGTTCTTGCTGCGCCTGTCTAGAATTGCAGGACGCTGTGGAGATTTCCTTTCCCTGCCCCGTCCCAGTCTCCTCATCAGGAGAGCATTTGCAAGAGGTCAGCGATCTCTGTGAAGCTTAAACTGGGTCTGGTGGCATGATTACAAGATGACCAAAGCCCTGGCCCTTCCTTTAGGCACTGCTAGGGCTAGTGGCTGGCACCTGGTGATCAGAGCATCTCCTAATCCCCAGGCACTTTTGCCAGGGAATTTCCCGTGGTGTTCTAGCAGACCCCGTGGGACCGCGCAGCCTGGTCGGCACTAGTCCTTGGGTTAGAGCAGGCATCCGTTACGGGAGTGTTTTGCACTCCCAGCTATAAAGGGTGAGGAGAAAATAGGCCTGCTTTTCTCAACTGACCACGGGCGGAGGAGAATGGACCTTGGCTCCCTGCAAGGGGAGTGGGAGGAGAGGCTGCTTATTGCAGACCGTGGCAAGAGAGACATCAGTTTTCAGAGCAAGATACAGATGCAGGGAAGGTAAGTAATGACTGGAAGGAATCCAGAAGATTTTAGAAAAATCAGCAAAGAGCTAAGCACGTCTTCATTTTGATCCGGAAATTTCTTTAGAAGATGCTCCAAGCAATCCCACTAATGTTCTTCCATGGCATTACATAGATTACATCTTTTCCAGCAATATTGTTCCCTGTTGGTTCTATCGTTCTCCATTTGTTTCATTTTGAGAACAGCTCTATTTCTCGGTGCATAAAGTCACTCCTTGAGCTCTTCCAGGAAGGAGAAGCAGGTGGTGGGTGCTGGACCCATCTCCTCAGGGTGGGGTGGGTCTCGGTGTGCAGGTGGAGTCGGGACAGCATGGTGACTGTCAGTTGTGTGCTGTGCTCCAGTGTGACGCTGCTCTCCCACGTGATGCTGCTCCGCATGACGTGGCTGTGATCTTGACACTGGAAGTCTGCAGGAAACCCCTGCACCGCGGTAAATGGGGGTGAGTCCTTCATCTGCGGTAGGATGCGGATACGGAGAAAACTCCAGAAATAGGGACAGAGCTAGAAAAGCGATAGACAGAATGGGGTCTATCACTGGTATCATCCCTGCCGGCTCTACAGAAAGTGAGAGCAGTAAGGTTGTATCCCAAGAAGTCCCTGCTCATTACATCAGTTCAGCTCCTGCTCAGAATTCAAGCCTGAGAGCGTGCGACACTACAAAGCAGGTCTTTTCCCACTGAATCTGCATGCTGACTTGCACCATCTCTCCTTGGGTTTTCTTTCAAAAACCCTCAGTGACCTGGTATACACATACCCTCAGAAAATCATTATGGTATATACACATCATTTTTGAAAAAGCATTTTAGTGAGGTTAGTTTTATTTCTCCAAATGCTAACGTGAACAGTAGGAAAAAGCTGTTGGTTGAAACGTAGGACCCCCCTGGCTCGTCGGGGTGGCTGAGGCATTGCTTCAGCTCGATGACGGATTGCTCGGGTGCTTCCTGGGGACAGCTTTGCTGACGCCGTGTCTGTAGCGCTGAAGACTTCCCAGCACTTACAGAGCACAGGCGAGCAGTGCTGAGCTTGTGCCCTGGAGCGTGGTCCAGCTCCCGAAGAAAAGCTCTGCCAGCCAAAGCGTGGCTGTGCCAGGGGTACGTCGTCTGCGCCAGGGGCTGGAGGTGGCATGGGCCTGCTGGCCACCGCCACCCCTCCCCCACCCCTGACCCTCCCCGCTGCGCTGCATCCCCT
>Ga0181612_147895_pt1 | contig 11225 bp, 4 predicted proteins | sample HoacroProtozoa21_FD_119630 | JGI IMG/M metagenome (GOLD analysis project Ga0181612, IMG submission 119630) | Hoatzin crop microbial communities from Cojedes, Venezuel. Combined Assembly of Gp0051906, Gp0051904, Gp0051908 | reverse complement strand
CGGGTCGAGCTCGTAGCCCTCGGGGTGCGTCACCACGAAGTCCACGTCGGCCGCGTTCATCCATTCGGCGAAGGAGTTCGGCACGGCCTGGGGCAGCGCCTTGGGGTGCGGCGCCCACGTCAGCACCACCTTTGGGCGCTCGTTCCGCTTGTACTCCTCGATGGTGATGAGGTCGGCAAACGCCTGCAGTGGGTGCACCGTGGCGCTTTCCATGAAGAACACGGGGCGGCCGCTGTATTGGATGAACTGGTTGAGGATTTTCTCTTCGTAGTCGTCCTGCCGGTTCTCGAAGCGGGCGAAGGAGCGCACGCCGATGAGGTCGCAATAACTGCCCATAACGGGGATGGCCTCGAGCAGGTGCTCGCTCTTGTCGCCGTCCATCACCACGCCGCGCTCGGTCTCCAGCTTCCACGCGCCTTGGTTCACGTCGAGCACAATCACGTTCATGCCCAGGTTCATGGCCGCTTTCTGGGTGGAGAGGCGGGTGCGCAGGCTGTTGTTGAAGAAGATGAGCAGGGCCGTCTTGTTCTTCCCCAGGTGCTGAAACTGGAAGCGGTCTCTTTTCACCTCCGCTGCCTCCTGGAGCGCCGTCTTCAGGTCGCCCAGGTCGCTCACATGCTGAAATACTTTCATAGCTATTTTCTCTTGTTTTTGGTTTTCTTCTCAAAAATTCCCCAGAAGGGCTGGTTTTCCACTTGTCCCTCGAAGAACTGTGCCCATTCGGGCTTCCCTCGGTTGGTGTTTTTTTTGCGAATTTCGGCGAATTCATCGGAAGATTTCGACTTTTTCGAGCGTTTTCTGCCCTCGTCGCTTTCCGCCATCCGCCTTATGGCGTTGCGCGCATTTTTGTTCTCGCCCTTGGCCTTTCGGCGCTCGCGCTGCGCCTCCTCCGAATTGTCCGTCACCTCGATGTTGACGGGCCGTCCGTTGAAGTCGGCGCCTTGCAGGGTCCTCACTATGCTCTCGGCCTGGTCGTTAGGCACTTCGAAGAAGGAATAGCTCTTCATCAGGTCGATGCGGCCGATGTCGAAATGGCTGCCCTTCGACGAGCGGTTCACGAAGCCCATGAACTCGCGCACCCCCAGGTGGTCGAGCTTGCCGATGTTGATGAAAAGGCGCGTGTAGCCCTCCTCGGCCTCGTGGTTTCTGTTTCCGCGTTCGCGACGCCCTTTTTTGCCCCGCGAAGTGCGATTTTCTTCGATGAATTCGCCCTTTTTGCCCGTTGGCTGGACAATTTCGGGTGCGTTTTTGTAGTAGTTGAGGAAGGTGTTGAACTCCATCGAAACCATGCGCTTGATGATGTCCTCTTTCTCCATGAGGTCGAACTTGCGGTAGATGTCGGGCAGGTAGGGCGCAATCAGTTCCTCGTCGATTTCCACGTGCTCGATGTCGTCGATGACCTTCATCAGCTGCTTTTCGCAGATTTCCTCGCCCGTGGGCAGCGTCCCGGCCACGAATTCCTTGCCGATTTGCTTTTCGATGGCCCTTACCTTCGACTTTTCCTTCACGTGGATGATGCAGATGCTGGTGCCCGTCTTGCCCGCGCGGCCCGTGCGTCCGCTGCGGTGGGTGTATTGCTCGATGTCGTCGGGCAGTCCGTAGTTGATGACGTGGGTCAGGTCGGCCACGTCGAGTCCGCGGGCCGCCACGTCGGTGGCCACGAGCAGCTGGATGCGGTGCTGGCGGAACTTCTGCATCACGAGGTCGCGCTGTGCCTGCGACAGCTCGCCGTGGAGCGAATCGGCGTTGTAGCCGTCCTGAATCAGCTTGTCCGCTATTTCCTGCGTCTCCATGCGGGTGCGGCAGAAGACGATGGCGTAGATTTCGGGGTAGAAGTCGGCCACCCGCTTCAGGGCCCTGTACTTGTCGCGGGCCTGCACCAGGTAGTAGATGTGGTTGACCAGTTCCGCCCCCTCGTTGCGGCTGCCGATGACGATTTCCTTCGCATCGTGCAGGTAGTTCTTGCTGATGCGCTCAATCTCCTTGCTCATCGTGGCCGAAAACAGCAGCGTGTTGCGCTCCTCCGGAATTTGCTCCAGGATGGTGTCGATGCTCTCCGAGAAACCCATGCTCAGCATTTCGTCGGCCTCGTCCAGCACCACGTTCTCCACCCGGTCCAGCTTCGCCACGCCCCGTTCCATCAGGTCCACGAGGCGGCCGGGGGTGGCCACTACCACCTGCACGCCCTTCTTCAGCTGGCGGATCTGCGTCTCGATGTTCGCGCCGCCGTAAACCGCCAGCACGTGCAGCCCCTCGATGTACTTCGAGTAGGCCTTCAGGTCGTCGGCAATCTGCAGGCAAAGCTCGCGCGTGGGCGAAATCACCACGGCCTGCACGTATTTCTCCTCAGTGTCAATCTTTTGCAGCAGCGGCAGGCCATACGCGGCCGTCTTGCCGGTGCCAGTCTGCGCCAGCGCCACCACGTCGTTGTTGTGGCCCAGCAAATAAGGAATCACTTGTTCCTGCACGGGCATCGGCGAGGCATAGCCAATCTCCTCGATGGCCTGCAAAATCGGGGCCGAAACGCCCAGTTCTTCAAATGTCTTCAAATCTTTTTACTTTAAAATGGTTTCTATTCGAGCGTGCAAAGTTACGCAAAAAAATTGGTTTCTCCCTGAAAATCAAGCAAAATAAGCACTTTTACGCCCCATTTTGCCCCAATTTCCAAAAAAAAATCAGAACTTTGCAGGCGGACGAACTCTGTTAACGACAAAAAATCATGAAGAAATTCCGCCGCCTCGCCGCCTCGATGCTCCTGCTGGCCTGCCTTTTGGCCTGCCCACAGGCCGTGCAAGCACAAGAATACCAGCGCCTTACCAACCTGCCCGCCCTCTATATCACCACCTTCGACGGCGCCAGCATCGCCTCCAAGACCGACTACGTATACTGCACCCTCGTCCTCGTGGGCGAGGACGACACGTCCGTCCGCTACGACTCCGTGCAAATCCGCGGGCGCGGCAACAGCACTTGGAACCTCAGCAAGAAACCCTACAAAATCAAGTTTCCCGCCAAGCAGAAATTCCTCGGAAAGGGTTACGCCAAGGCCAAGAAATGGACCCTTCTGGCCAACGCCGGCGACAAGACCCTCATCCGCAACGCCCTCACCAGCGAGATGGGGCAGTGGCTCGGCCTCCCCTTCAACCCCGCCGCACGGTTCGTCGACCTCACCCTCAACGGCGAATACCTCGGAAACTACCAAATCAGCGACCAAGTGGAGGTGCGCAAGCACCGCGTCCGCATCGCCGAGCAGGACCTCCCGCCCGCCGACACCAGCGACATCACCGGCGGCTACCTCCTCGAGGCCGACGGCTTCTACGACGGCAACTACTTCCTGACCAGCCAGAAAAGCGTGCCCGTCCGCATCCACTATCCCGACGAGGACATCGCCACCGAGCAGCAGGCCTACATCACCAACTACGTCAACGCCTTCGAGGCAGCCCTCTTCAGCGACTCCTTCGACGATCCCGACCGCGGCTACCGACCCTACGTCGACTCCGTCTCCCTCGCCCAGTGGTACATCGCCACCGAGGTGAGCGCCAACATCGACGGCTTCTTCTCCACCTATTTCTATAAGGAGCGCCAAGACCCGCGCCTCTACTGGGGACCCCTCTGGGACTACGACATTGCCTACGCAAACGACTACCGCAAAGGCGACACCACCCAAAAACTCATGGCCGAAGACGGATACGGCAGCGAGGCCGTGAAAATGTGGGTCGAGCAAATGTGGAACGACCCCTGGTTCGCCCGCCTCGTCAACCGCAACTACGCCGCCGCCCTCGACAACGGCCTCGTCGACTTCCTCCTCCAGAAAGTCGACAGCCTCAACGACCTCCTCCAGCAATCGCAGGACCTCAACTACGAAAAGTGGGGCATCAACAAGCGAATGTACCACGAAATCGTCCTCTATTCCTCCTACGACCAGTACATCGCCGACCTCAAGGAATTCATCCAGCAGCACACCGACTACCTCCTCTCCGCCTTCGCACAGAAAGCCCCCCAGACCCCCACCCCGCCCTTCGCGCCCGATGCCTGTTACTACCGCATCTCCAACGCCGGAACCGCCACCCTTTTCGACCTCAACGCACCCTCCGCCGACGGATTCACCGACGAAAACCCGCCCGCCGCTGGCACCCTCGTATGCGCCTGGGAAAGCGGCTCGCGCCTCTCGCAAGACTGGCAAATCACACCCGTGGGCGACTACTTTTTCATCCAGAACCGCCTCGGCCAGCTCGCCCTCGCCGACCCCACCACCGACCCCTCCAGCGCCACCGAAAACGTAGGCACACAGCTCGTCCTCGCCGCCCCCGACTCCACCGACGACCGCCAGCTCTGGACCATCACCCCCCAAGGCACCGCCGGCTACTTCAACCTCACCAACCTCCACACACAGCACACCGCCAACCTCTCCTCCGGCAGCAGCAGCAACGGCACCGCCATCCTCAGCTACACCACCGACGAGCGAAACGCAACCAGCCAAAACCGCCTCTGGTACATCACCGCCACCGCCACTCCCCTCCCCGACCAGCCCGACGCCATCCAGTCTGTGCCAGAGCCCGACGACTACGCACTCGCCTACAACCCCCAGACGCAGACCCTCCACTTCGCCGCCGCCGACCCCGCCCAGCTCCGCTTCGCCGCCGCCCTCTACGACCTCCGCGGCACCCTCATCCGCCAGTTCCAAGCCGCCGACCCACAAGTCGTGGCCGACCTCCCACGCGGCACCTACATCGTCGCCTGGACCGCCGGCGGAAAGCGCCGCAGCGCCAAGTTCCAGAAATAGCGCCGCCCATCCTCCTCCCTCCCGCTTCCCCGCAAACTTTCCCCCAGCGCCCCCGATTTCTCCCGGGGGCGCCTTCTTTTTTCTGAAACAGCGCCCCAAAAACTTTAAACATAAGTACTGTTTAATTAAACACAAGTACTGTTTATTTAAACATAAGTACTGTTTAATTAAACAAAACAACTGTTTAAAGTTTTCTCCGCCCCAATTCCTTTTTTCTAATTCGTCATTCCAAACTTCTCCCCGCCGCCGCAGGAACTTTCCGGCGAGGCGGAGACAAGTTTCCAGCGAGGCGGCGGAAACTTTGAAACGAGGCGGCGGAAACTTTAAACACCGACGCTGTTTAATTAAACACTGACGTTGTTTAAATAAACACCGACGCTGTTTAATTAAACATCGACGGTGTTTAATCTTTTCAGCGCCTATTTTTGGAAAAATTTGGGCGGCGGCGGGAGGTTTTCGGGGCGGAATTTTCGGAAAATTTTGGAAATTCTGAAAAGAAATCGGAGGCGGCGTGGAAAGTTTGAAAAAGTGGATTTTTCCCGATGAAATCGGGTTTTTTTGTTGGAATGAGCGGTTTCCTGATGAGGAAAAAGTAGCAAAAACGTACGATTGTACGATTTTACCACGAAAAAATTTTGCGGGTGTGAAAGGAATTGCGAACTTTGCGGTCGAAATCATATTTGGTTTTTCAAAAAGCATACGTCTAAACGGAGAACGGAGAACAGAACACTCTTTTTAGGGAACACAGAGAACGGTAAGCATTAGAAACACTCAGTGAACGAGTAATTCCTTGTGAAAAGGAAGAAAAGAGAAAACATCTGTTTGTTAAGTTAAGAATTCATAGCAAAGGTTTTGGTTAAGTAAGTTAGTAACTTTGGAGAGATGTGCCTGCGAAGATACGTCTCTCCTCCTTTTCATTCACGGCAGGTTGGAGCATTCTGGTTGGAGAACACGGCCTTTGCACAGGGCGCTCTCTGCGTGCGGCCTGAGAAGTTGAGAATGTGTGATTGTTAACCAAAATATTTTTTAAACTAACTAAAAATGAATGCAATGAAAAGAAATTTACGAATTTTGCTGGCGCTGGCGGCATTGCTGCTCAGTCCAGGCTTGGCATTTGCGCAGTTTTCGCAAAGCGTGAGCCAGAAGTACCGTACGGATTACGCGACCGACGAGGTGAAGTTCAGCCTGACGGAGGTGGCCACTACGCTGGGCACCGACACTGCCACTTTGGCTGGGGAGCTGCGCACGTTCCTCTCGTCGTCGAAAGGCACGAACTCTACGGGCCTGGACTTCCTGCTGGTGCAGCCCGACGGCACTGAGACGAACAGCTACACGACGAGCGTGAACGGCGGTTTCTGGATGACCCTGAAGGGCTATTCCACGAGCTGGGGCACTGACAGCTGCTACTGGTACACGGACCTGAACGTGAGCAGCGGCGAGGGTGCTGACGACTTCATCATCATGGTGGGCCAGTATCCGAAGAAATTTGAGGACGGCGGCACTGGCACGGCTTCGTACAAGCTGACGCGCGGCGGGAAGACGGCGACGTTTGGCATCGACCTGACGGTTTCGCCCAAGCCCGTGGCCAACGTGGAGCAGCAGTTCTCGAAGCTGGAAATCGTGAAGACGGTGGAGGCCGTGGTGGAGCAGTATCCGCGCAAGAACAGCAACAGCGTGAGCGCATCGGTGGAAGTGCCTGAGCTCTGCTCGCTGCTGGGCCTGGAGACCGAGGACATGGTGGACCTGATCGGGGCCAGCGTGTTTGTGCGCGGCTACGACAATGTGGGCCTGAGCTGGACGGACTCCATCAACAACGACTTCACCTCGGACAATGGCTACTGGTGGACGCAGCTGATTGACGAGAGCACCGGCAACAAGGAGGAGGAGTGCTTCAACCTCTACACCCCCTCGGGCGACTACGCAAGCCCCTTCTACACAGAGAATTTCACGCTGAACTCGACGGCCGACACGCTGACCTTCAGCATCGGCCAGAACTCGGGCGTGTGCGAGGCGAACCAGTCGTACAACGCCACTGTCTACATCGTGAACGAGACGAAGGCCTACGCCGTGAAAATCGTGCTGAACGTGGTGGAGAGCCCGCAGATTGACTTCAGCGAAATGACGGAGGCCGGCCGCGAGTACAAACAGGTGGTGAAGGAAGAGGGCCAGTCGGGCAGCACCTACTGGACGGTGGACCTCGACAGCGTGGCCAGCCTGCTGGGCATCGAGACGGCCGACATCTCTTATTATGCACTGGCCAGCGAAGGCAAGCTGACGGCTGAGGCCACGGCCAGCAGCGGCGGCTTCTGGTTCAACACCCAGAGCTACGTGTGCAACTACGGCGACGACGACGCTGCCATGTACATCGACCTGGCTTCTGACAGCCGCCTGAAGGCCGGCACCAACGGCAAGACGGCCATCGCTGCGGGCGACAGCCTGACCAGCTGCCTCTACGTGCTTGGCACGAATTCGTACTACGTGTTTGAGGTGAACGTGAAGGTGGCAGCGAACGAGGAAATCGACTCGGTGGACGTGGACGACTGGAAGGTGGTTGAGACGCTGACCTACGACGCCGAGCTTTCGCTCCAGGAGGGCAGCTCGCAGAGCGTGAAGACGCAGCTCGACATGGACGCCATCCTGTCTGCGCTCGGCCTGTCTTCGCTCGACAGCAACAGCTTCTACACGTGGAGCACCGACACCATCGAAGGATGGGTTCCGTCGGCCCTGACGAACACCTACACCACGAGCGCCACGGGCTTCTGGATGAGCGAGAACGGCAAATATCCCAGCAAGTGGAACACCAACAACGCCTACGGCCTCGACGTCGACGTTTCGTCGGGCGAGGTGACGTGGCGCCGCCTTCGCGCCAACACGGACAACGTGGACGGCACGACCTACCAGGGCGAGTTCTTCTTCGTGAACGTGGCCAACGGCAACGTGGTGAAGCTGATTTTCAACATCGTGTATGTGGAAACGCGCGAGACCATCGAGACCGTGGGCGAGGAGGACATCCTGATCGAGCTCTCGGAAGAGCAGATGAACGATGACGGCCTCTACGCCTTGGCCAACGACCTGAGCAAGGCGTTTGAGGCGCTGGGCATGGAGGCGAGCGAGTACGACTCGGGCATCTGGCAGGCCCAGACGGCATCTGGCAGCTTCAAGAACGTGTCGAGCTTCGGGGCCGAGGAAACCGCCTTCAACGCCAGCGGCGCCATGGTTGACGTGGACGCTGAGGACGCCGCCTTCTCCGTGGCCTACGACCCAGAGGAGGGCACCTTCCTCGGCAGCACCCTGGGCACCGAAGTGGACGAGGAGACGATGTACACCACGAAGGTGGCCTTCCGCTACGAGAACAAGCGCTACGTCTTCAACGTGACCCTCGCCAGCAAGGAGATTGCCACGGCCATCGCCGCTCCTGAGGCAGCCGGCGAAAGCGCCGACCAGGCCGTCTACGACCTGAGCGGACGCCGCCTGCGCACCAACGGACAGTCGCTCCCGCGCGGCATCTACGTGGTCGGCGGCAAGAAAGTGATGGTGAAATAACCCCCATAGCGACCCAAGCGCCCGCCTGTCCGCCCCGAGGCGGGCGCTTTTTCTGAAAAAATCGGCCGCGGCGGCACATTTTTTCGCCCTGGCCTTTGCGAAACCAGAAAAAAGGCCTAACTTTGGGGCGGATATCACCTAATTGTCTTTGACACACAACCCTTTAATCTGATTAAGAGCATATGAGAAAATTTCTACTCACCGGCTTCCTGTTGGCAGCATTTGCCATCAGCAGCCACGCCGACGGCACCCGCACGGTCTACACGTTCGACATCGAGCGAACGCTCAGCCAGACGGCCGCATCGGTCTGCACCGTCCATCCCAGCGTGATGGGCAGCGTGCTCAACACGAGCCAGAGCTTCGCATCGGCCCTGAGCGCCAACGAGGTGAAGCTCTGGGGCATCCAGCACACCACGGGCAAGTTCTACGGCACCCAAACCAACGGCACCAACGGATTCAAGTTCACCGTGGCAGGCATCGTCGTGGCCAGCACCAACAAGAAGGCGGCCATCACCACCTCCTTCACCGGCTCGGCCTTCGAGGTGAACACCGTGGAGGGCATGGTGGAGCAAGGCACCACCTACACCGTGCGCGAGGCATTCGTCAACAGCACCACGGCCGACACCCTGGAATATGACTTCCACATCACCATCGGCACGAAGCAGAGCGTCGTGGGCGACGAGCCCGCCTACATCCACCGCGCCGACATGACCGACGACTGGGTAGTGCTGCCCGTGACCCAGCAGAACGACGGCGACCGCAACGTGGCCAACTGGCTGCAGGTGAACGCAGGCGACAAGGCCGCCTTCGGACTTCAGGCCAAGGAGGAGGGCGACACCTTCCGCTTCAGCGTGAAGAACAAGGATGGCAAGACCGTGAAGTACTACAACGCCAAGGACTTCGTCATCGAAAGCGCCACCACCGACGACGCCGGCTACTACAGCGTCAGCATCATCACCACCAAGGCCGACGGCACCCGCAAGACCAGCACCGGCTTCTTCGTGCTCGACGTGCAGACCGACCAAGGCGCCATGTACGACTGGGCCGAGCACACGCCCTACTGGAGCTACGACTTCCGCGACGAATACACCGACGGCTTTGCCCAGCCCACCAAGGTGCTCAACCCCTACGGCAGCGCCCTCACCGGCTACAAGGCCGACGGATGGTGGGTCGTGGAATGGGGCAAGCTGCGCCGCCAGGACGTGACCGACGAGGCCATCGAGAAAATGCTCGACAAGTTCAACGAAGACTTCGCCTATATCCGCGACGAAATGGGCTGGCCGCCCGACAAACGCGCCCGCAACGGCTACTACAGCACCATCGTCTACTTCAACTCCGGCCTGACGAGCGACGACACGACGGCGACGGGCGGCTGGCAGGGCAGCGACTACTACAACGGCGAGAACTGGCCCAACGTGCTCGTCTCCTACTACCCCATCCGCGCCTTCGACTCCAAGTATGAGGAGGTGTGGCAGCAGAACGCCATGGTGCACGAGGGCATCCACGCCGTCTTCGCCGACATGAACGGCGTGAAGAACGCAGCGTGGTTCCACGAAGGCGGCAACACCTGGCTGCAGCAGGCCATGACCGCCAAGCGCGACGGCACCTACGGCAAGCCCGGCTACCTCGACGCCTGCCCCTTCATGGCGCCCTTCATGCCCGTGGAGTGCTACTCCGGCTGGCTTCAGGACGGTTCCTTTGGCGGCCCCTCCGCCGAGGGCGTGAACATGTATGAGAACGGCACCCAAATCTGCACCTGGCGCAACATGCTGGGCGGCAACCAATACGGCAACGGCTTCGCCACCTTCCTGGGCGAGGCCGTGGGCCAAGGCTCCATCCCCTGGATTTGGCGCTACTGCCGCTACCGCGTCCTCCAAGGCATTGCCGAGGGCAACTCCTCTGAAGGCATCGAAGGCATCGGCGACGACGGCATCCGCCAGCTCCTCCTCCAGTACCGCGCCAAGCAGGCCACCTTCGACCTCGGCGGATGGTCCGAAGGCTACCGCGCCGTCCTGAACGACAACTTCGGCGGCACCGTGAAGGCCGAGTGGAAACCCTACTGGATCAACTGCGCCCCCTGGAAGGTGACGCCCTACGCCAACCCCGAGCTCAACGACGCCGACGGATGGCTCGCGCCCGACACCATCACCAACCCCGGATGGAGCGGCGGCAACCAAATCCCCATCCACATCGACAAGGAAGGCACCCACGCCGAAGTCTACTTCCGCCCCGAGGACCTCAACATGCGCGCCCAGCTCTGCTACCGCACCAAGGACGGCGCCTGCTACTACAGCCAGCCCGCCCTCTGCGGAAAGCTCGAGCTGAACTGGGACGAGAGCAGCGCCCCGGCCAACGGAGTCATCTTCTGCGTGGTGGCCAACACCGACTACATCTACGAGGGCGACGACACCCGCAAGAAGCACTACGACTACCGCATCAAGCTGGGCGAAGGCGCCAACGCCATCGCCTCCAAGGACATCAAGTGGTACTACTACGAGCGCACCCTGACCGACGAGGAATACGAGACCGGCATCGAGGACGTGCTGGTGGAGAACGGCGCTGAGGCCGCCTCCAACGACCGCGTTCGCCTCCTCTCGTCCGTCCTTCGCGGCGGAATGCAGGCCCAGTTCGCCCTCAACGGCGTTCCCGCCTCCGACATCACCGCCGAGCTGGTGGGCGCCACCGGCATCGTGCTCGACCGCCAGCCCATGGCCGCCGACGCCACCGTGCAGCTGCCCCAGCAGCTCCGCAAGGGCCTCTACGTCCTCGCCCTGCGCTACCAGGGCCACGTGCAGGCCTTCAAGGTGTTCGTCGAATAACCCATCCGCCTCACGAGGCAGCAAACAAAATCCGCCGGACCACTGCCCCCGGGTCTTTTTTTCGGCGGGGTTTTTTTTTTTTT
>Ga0181612_114510_pt1 | contig 11225 bp, 6 predicted proteins | sample HoacroProtozoa21_FD_119630 | JGI IMG/M metagenome (GOLD analysis project Ga0181612, IMG submission 119630) | Hoatzin crop microbial communities from Cojedes, Venezuel. Combined Assembly of Gp0051906, Gp0051904, Gp0051908 | reverse complement strand
TTCCTGTGCGTTTCAGAACCTCTTACCTCTGTACTTCACATCGGTGAGTATATGACAAAGTCTTTAACATAGCTGAAAAATCACTACTGAGATGTCAAGACCTTTCAGAATCAGATGCAGAAGGAGCACAGAGTTGCTCAGACACAGGTAATACGCCTTTCTAGACAGTCTTACCTGCTCTGTCTCTTCTGGCTTACTTCAGCCAGAGCTTTGCCTAGATCATCAGCTGATGTAATGGTCAAGCTGTGCTGAAATGAATGGATGTCTGCAAATGTATGATAGCTGAAAATTTTAATGGAATAATTATTCTAAATATTTTTCATAGAGAGCTTTTCTTTGTGTACTTTTAAACAATAAAATAGGAGTTTGGGGAAGGCGATATAGGAGGAAGGTCGTCTACTGTGGAGCATTTTCCAGTATTTTTTGCAGTGGCTGCTGCTGGCTGCTGTTAGTGGGAAGGTACAGAAATAGAAAGACCTCCTATACCAAGTATAAGAATTCAGTGTTCCATGCAAGTTGTTGTTTGTTGGTTTTTTTTTTCTTTTTGTGTGTGTTTGTATTTTATTTCCAGGTGGAGAGTTTCCTTGAAGTTCTGCGTGAGGCTGATCAGACACTTGCTGACAATCTAGAAAAACGTTTCCCAAGCCTGAAGGTTCATGCCTAAGAATGTACATGAAATATTTTTCTCCTTTGGAATGAAGATTTTTGACTGTTTCATTACAGTGTTTGAGAAATCAGATTTTCAATAAATGCAGGAGAATGAGGCAACGTCCTTACCAACAGGTGGCTTTTAAAAAATGTTCCAGGTAGCGCTGATTAACCTAAGGTTAATCTGGTCTGCATGGGGAAGGGAATTACTGTAAATTCAGTTCTGCATCTTCCATCGTGTTTGCTCTGGTGATGAGAGACTGCTGACTTCCGACTGTTTGTCTGCAACATAGTTTTCTTTGAATAACTCTTGATTCTGTGCTTTTCAGCTGAAGTTGAAACAGCAATATGAATGAAATGCACTGAGTAGTTTTTTAACATGATCCTGTTTTCTTCTGAGTTGCTGTTGGCAAAGGAGGATTGATCAATAGGAAATCCCAGATGTCTGCTGCCTAAGGAACTGCAAGCACCTGATAAGTTAAATTACACAGAGTTGCTTGGGGGTTTTTTTTCTCTCTCTCTTTTTTTTTTTTTTGGCTCTGTTAGATCATGTCAGTACCTTGAGCAGGTGTAGTAACAGGAATGTTTCGTCCTGCTCCTTGAAAAGCTTCACACTTCTTATATCAAAGCCTCTTCTACACTGCAGCTCTGCATTGTGGCGTCTAGGTTGTGTGTAGTTTAAAGGATTTGAGAATATGGTTACTGACGGTCTATGCTGCAGCTTCCAACCATTGCAGCCAGTTAGCCAGAGTTTTAGGGCAGGTTTGGATTTAGTCCATGGCACACTTGCAAACTTTCTGCTTGCAGTCTGTACTTCAGTTTAGCAATGTAACCTCTATCAGACAGTTCTTTCCTCATTCATGTGTCTTATGAGTTATCTGTGAATGGCGTTAGAAATGCCATGTTAGCTTCGGTTTTTCAGGGGAGCTTAAGGTATCAGGTCACTTGCAATAAATGCAGTCTACAGTCTTCTAAAAAATCCCACTTTTAATTATATCCTGTTTTAACTGCATTACGTTTTTAGATCACGTGCCTGCAATGCCATGCAGCTAACATTTTCTGTGTCCGAAAAGGCAGTGTGGTAACACATCAGCTTCAATGTTTCTGTAAGTGAGAGTGGAAAATAATTGGTCTTTATTAGGTTTGAGATGTAAAAAAATTGGAACCAGAGTATAGAGAATAACTGAATACCATATACACACATTCCATGGCTCTCCAGGTTTTTATAGACTTTAAATATTGTGCTGGGCCATGTTTTGTTTGCCCTGAGTTACCTGTACATGTGGTAAAATTACATGTGGTAAAATACAGTATGCGTGTATGTATATAGCCTTTTCATCCAAACTTCCAGTTTTCAAAAAGAGTGCAATTTAATAATTCCCTTGGGCTGCTAGCAGCATCTTAGTTGTTGGCAGGGGATTTAGGATTACAAATACCTGGCTTCTGTCACCAAAAAGAATTACCATGGTTTCTATCAATTTTTGTATGCTCTGTTTATCAGAGAAAACTGGTAACTGTGAATAGAATGACATCATTTTTCATACTACTTTGATAGTTTTTGAATATTTTCTTAAACCTGCAGATTTGTAATAAAGTTTCTTTTTAAAAAAAAACCTGTACGCTTTCCTTCATTCTAAGTGTCAGTTCAATTTGTTTTCGGAGCCACTGGAAATGTCTGTTACTCTCAAGTATGTGATTTGTAACAGGAAAATTGAACCTCTTCTTAATGTCATTGTCCTGTAAAATGCGATGTCCTTCATTGGATATTCATTCTAACTCTCACACTTTCTTTGCTTGATCATTTTTGTGGTCTGGAAATTAATGTGTCTCTCATCCAGGTGTTAACATTTTTCTGAGCTTAGTTTGTCCCCAGGTGCATCATAAGTATCTTGATGATAGTTCACCACAATTAAGAATTATTTCTGGTTTGCATCATGTGAAAGGTGTTGTAGTTGTTGAAATTTTGCAGTGGTTGTTTAATGTAATGCACAAAAAAGCTGTGACAAGATACATTGTTTTATTTTGTTCCTTCTCCTTTTCAATATGCAAATATCCAGTGTTGGCTGATGAAGTGTTAAATGTGGTATCACTAATTACAACGAGTAGGTAAGATACATCATTTCCCTGATATAACTGTTGCCTAAGCGGGATGATATCTAATGTCTGTCATGCAGTAGAAAACATGGCTGATGTCAAGAAGTGGGAAACCAGCCGAGTCCCATCCTCCTGCTCTTCCGCAGTAGAAGCAGCTGTAGAAACAGGTCCATCAGCCTTGCCTCAGCAGAATGATAATTCAGTTACGCCAGGAATTTTTATCCTCGAGTACCGTGGTGCAATGGAGACTCAATTCCCCCTTTGCCCCACCGGAGAGGTGCTCTTGTGCAGTCTGTGCTGTCTTTAGCAGCAAGAGCCTGGCGCCAGACTGAGCGCAAGGTAAGCATGCAATGTTTTTGGCATTCAGATGTGGAAGAAACTACTTGGGGTGGCGGGCAAAATGATGGGTTTGGAAATGGTGCGCATGTATTTCATCATCTTGCCAGCAGGGACCTCCGGTAGCCTGTGCTTCGTGAACACATCTGGGTGGTTTTTTGGTGGTGGTGGGTTTTTTGGCAGGCGGCAGGGAGGGTTGGCGGGGTGTTCGGTTTGGAGGGTGATTATTTATTTTTGTTAGTTCCCTCTGCTAGCCATGCTTTGACACCGACTGGCAAGCCAGATCCCTCTGGACTAGTTGAGTCAGAGTGGGTATCTATCTGTACAAGCAGGCGAGCAGCTTTCTGCCAGACCAGAGATCTGATTGCCTCCGTAACATCCTCCTCTGGGGAAACATGAGAAGTACTTCTCACTGCTTTGTGCAGAGCTCTGAACAAAGAGTGGGTATCTGAAGCATTGAACTAAAGTAAGAGAAACTTGGTCCTGCTTGAACAGAGCTGGATGTGAATTATGGCATGGGAACACCTAGAAAATAGAGGTATAAATCAGACCGGAAGGCCTTGTTTTAAATTAGGCTTAATAGATCCTTGTAGTAATTACATTTAAAGATAGGACTCTAACATTCTTTTGACTAACATTTTAAGTGCATTTGGTGTCAGCCTACATAGTAACTTCTTCCTGGTGGGGCAAAGCACCATAAAATCAAAGAAATCTGATATGTGGGGGAAAAACTAGATATACTAAAATGCTAGATATACTAGAATGCTTCATCTGCTCCCTCGACAGTGCGAGAGGATTGTTGTTGCTGTTGGTATCCTAATGCTTGCCCAATATTCATGTCACAAACCTGTCCTTTCTGGCAGACTAAACCATAAAACCTGATACGCTGGGAAGTTCTTTTCAATGCTTCTCCGTATTCAGGTCACTCTGCTTTCTTAATTTTCTGTCATTACTTTTTAGTTCATGTTTTCTTGTAACTGCTATGGTGATGGCTTTTTCTGTAAAATTATGTGTTGGTAGGATTGACCTGTTATATCTACCTTTCACTGCAACTAAGCTGAATGTAAAAAAAAAATAAAAATTACAATCTTTATTTGTAAGTTATCCATCTTCATAGTTTATTATGCTGGTATGAAGAGGTAGGGATACGTTACTGTGGTTTTGTTTGTTTGTTTTGAAAATCTCTGCTCTGTCCCCCTAGCCTTATTTTAGCTGTTACCGAGAATTACAAAAGCAGCAGTATCTCTGTTACCTTTTTCACTCAAGAATTTACTTTTGTTTCTAGAGCAGAATTTCTTGGTCACAGCAATTCCCTAGCATATCCTTCATTTTCCCTGCAAAATTAAATGATGTCCGTTTTTTTCCTTTTTAATGCTTGCTGTTTACTTACCTTTTTGTTCTAGATGATGATGAAATTCATGTGCTCTGCCAAACTCAATGAGAAAGGAAGAACCTGCTACACCTGGGGCAAGGACCAGTCTGCTGTAATATTATACAATTTCTCAAACATCCTTCATGCAAAGGCAAACAGAAGCAATGAGCAGCTGTGCGTTTGCTCCCCAGTTGTGGCCATGTGCGTCAGTCATGCGGTTAGTGTTGCCCCTCAGTCGGAGCCAACAAGGTGTGTGCTGAGTGAACCTGACATCACAGGGCTGGTAAAATAAACCAGGTTATTTCCAACAGCTATCAATAGAGATTTTGCAATGGGAAATAGTGCTCTGGTTCCTCCTTTTACTTGCCTCCCTGATTCAATTATTTTGCTTTTTTGTTTAAAAAAAAAAAAGGTTTTATAATGCAAGGAGCTGACAGATATCTAAGATTATTAAGAGAAAAGGTTTGCTTCTGAGTTGGTATTGTGAAGAAAATGAACAAAGCCAGGAAAAACCCACTGGAGTTCTGATTTCTTTCTTCTAGTTCAGGTCTTTGGGAGTTAGCTGCATGTCTTAATGATGTCTCAGAAGATTCTGAGCGCTGCATTTTATACAGAGACTAATGCAAAAAAGAGTGCTTGAAAAGGTAACAGTGGTAGGATGCTGTGACAAGAAGGCGGTAATACTAAGGAAAGAAAAGAGATGAAGAAGGGATGCTGGAGAAAAAGAAAACGGGGGAAAAAACCTGGAAGAATTACAACAAAGGGGATAAATAGTGAGTAAGCATGATGTTGAAGAAGTATTTAATAGCAGTAACATGTTAGCATTCTAGATCTGTCCAGGTGGAGCAGCTAATGTGTGGTCATCTATCAAAAAGGTAGAAGATTGATTACACTTTCTATTTTCAAAGCTGAGCCTCCTTCGTAGTTTTTCCTGCTCTCATGGAAATGAGACAAGTTTAAGGTGAAGGTGAGGTCTTAAAAACCACAGCAGGTGGGCAAACTAGTATTGCTTGATTTTTGTTTTTTTTTTAATTTTATTTTTTTAATTATTATTTACCCCCACCACCCTGCCATTTTTTCTGGCTGGCTGAGGCATCAGGGAGCTGTTTCACGATGGACGTGAGGCAGTTTTCAGGTGTTGCATGCCCTTGCCTTGCACTGGTCTTGAACCTGCCAGCGGTGAGGTGTGAAAGCAGAGTCCTACAGGGTTGATGCTTGTGCTGCGCATGGGTCTGAGATGAGCACAGCAGACTGCAGCATACTCCTGGTTTTGATAAGTAGTTAGGTATTGAGCGGAAGGGGCCTGCTTGATGCCTGACTGTTTTCCCTCGAGGAGAACAAAACCCTGTTGAGTCTGTAATAGCAGTCAGTGCGAGTACAAATCTACAATCTTGACTTCAGCATTTTTACATGAAAACATATTTACCCACAATTAAAAATTCTGTGTGATGAATATATTTGTTTACTACTGGGATTAATATCCGAGCCTCGCTATAACACGCTCATACATCCGTGGTAGTTTCTTCACAGATGTGGAGTAGGTATGGTGACTGACTGCATGTTTGTGCCTACTGAAGTCCCTTCTTGTTGTCACTTCCCCAGTTTGTGTCCCTTCATGCAATTTCCAAGGAAACCTTAGAAAAGGAAATACACCTTGATATTATCTGTTGCAATGATGGCAGTTATTTATTCTGTGTTTTATGTTATGCAAACTCCATTTTAATTTTGCAATGAGCTTGTATCAATATTATTTTTCTTGTCATGCGCATCATTTTTGGTGACAACTCTGTTTAAAGAAGTTGTAACTTTAACAAGCCATCTGTTAACCTTACATAGAAAGGAAACGCTCTTGTCAATTACTCTAATGAGATCACAAAAATAATTTCCTGGTTTCTAGTTGTAGACCAGTCATCCTATCTTCTGTCAATAGGAGGATATTGAAACACACAGGAAATACATGCACGCTTTTATCCTGCCCTGTAATACAGCCACAGTGTCATATTTTAGTGCAGCAAATTGTAATTAGCCAGTGATGTCAGAAGGTTTTATTTTCCATTAAAAATTCTGTAGTGCACAAACTCTTTTACCCAATATCAGAGTTTCCTTATTGAGCACAGGAACCAGGGGAAGATGTTTTGAGTTTGCGCCAGGCTGATTGATTTCATGAGTTAAGAGAGTGGAAAGGAAGGAGAAACACTTCAGCTTAGGTGGGAATAAACAAAACGCAAGATAACTCCGTTTTGTCATTTGGGATGAGGCTACTAGAATGGCTGAATGGAAGGAGGAGAAATAGAGGATAGAAAGGGCTGGAGTAATGGGAAAGGGAAAAATGAATGGTGAAAACATAGAAGAGCAAGGAGGGACTCCAGCTTTGTGAGCTCTTTAGATGGAAGACATTTGTAATGGATAAAAAGAAACACGAGGAATTGGCTAAGAACTGGCAAATGACGTAGGTCCAAGGGAAGTGTTGGAGGGACCTGAATGTATCGGCATTGTGCAGTGTGAGATGTTCATGTGGGAAAGTCCCAAGCCCAAATGAAGGGAACGTTTATCCTTTCACTTTTCCTCCTCTTGGAAGGGTTTTGACGACTCATGAAAGGAGGTGGGAGGTAGGTGCAGAAGATACTAGCATGGAGTTGCTCTGGAGTGGGGTTGGAGTTGCCCAGGCCGATCCCTGCACAGTGTGCGTGTTTAACGGGTACAAGGGACAAACCCACCGAGAGCAGCCAGGTGTAGCCAGGAGAGGCAAACTTCTCGCAGCCTTCCTTCTGCGCCAGCCTTCCTGGATGCCAGAGCAGATGGGTAAGGGCAGCATCCAGCACCATGTTGGGGCACCATCTGTTTGAGTGTGTCTTGGAGCCCACCCTGCTCGCTTCCCTCTGAGACCAGTGTTCTCAGGATGAACTTAAGGATCAGGATCGTATCTTTCATTGTAATGTTATCACTAACTTCCACCAACAGACTTGGAGACAACCCTCAAGATGGAATTGTTGAAAACAATCACAGCGCTACTCCACAGCTATTATGGTTTGCATTAGAAGAGCTCTTAATACTGCAGTACCCTCTGCATTGTAGACTTATTTTTGATCCACGGTGTAAAGGTTGAGCGTACTTTTTTGGAAGAACACACTGACTGTGACACAGCATGATGTCGTTGCCCTTATTGGGTAAAGGAACTACTGTAATGATTTAATTAACCAGTTGTTCTGCTGATCCCCGAGTTTACTCGGACTTGAAAGAAGTAAACTTAATTAAATTAAACAGAGCTTTTTCCTTCCCACACATGCTCTGGGCCCTTTTCTTCCGAGAGATAACAAAAAGCTTATGAATAACAGGCACAGTCTTTTTGTTTGTTGTTGACCTGTTGCACAAGGCCAGCAGGAGAAGGATTATGCACAGGTGCAGTATGTGCATGGCATCAGAGGAAAAGGACACATGGGTGTTTGAAATGAGCTTTTATTTTCATTTTTTTAATATAAATTCCTGTGTTAGGTTGGCAAAACAATAGAACTGTCAATGTTTCAGTGTTGCCTGTTGCAGGTCACGATAATTTTGACAAAAAGTGGTAAAGTTCAAGTTGAAACCTTATCAAAACAGAAGAAAGGGATAAAAGAGGTTTGAATTCAGTTTTCAGCTTATCCAAAGGCTTTTTTGTGTTTAACCACCTTAACCCACATAACCCCTTGGTGCCTTGCGATGCGATTCAGCAGCAGATCTGGATTAGGTATTTTCCACCAGCCAGAAGTGACTGCCTGTTCAGTTGTAGTGCTCAAGCGTCTGCCTGCGTGGTTTGGAGAGCATAGTCACAAATTTAAAGTGGTTTCTTTGTCTGGCCACAGACAGAGAGCATTGTATGAAAGCACATCCTTGTCCAAATGTGAGCTTTTGGCCTTCTCTCAAACGGAGCTGCTCCTGACAGCAGCTTAGGCCTGCCCTCTCCTAACACCCCGTCTTCATTTCCAGTCTTGTGTGTGTGGTGGAGAGGTTTATGGAGGGAGACGTAACCACAGGAAGGAGTTCCCTTATATTCTACTATATGTGCTTGTGTCATGTGTTTGTCATTTGCAAATGACACAGCACATGTCTATGCAGAAGTCATTTATGGTGCACTATGCCCAATGTACCAGCAGTTCTCTGATAACTGCTTTTACCATTTTTCAGGTGAATTTTCACTCACCTGTCAAGAAATCCTTTCTAGACTGTATTGTCTTAATTGTTTGTACTAATAGGGTAAGAGAAAGTGGGTGGGGGGAAAAAGCTTAATAAAAGCAAGAAACGCTGAATCTGTTTCGTCCCCTTTGTCCTCTGGAGCAATTCTCCCATCAATAGAAAACAAAGTTGATTAAACACAATTTGTTCTTGACTAAAAAGAGATTTAAAAATAAGCAAATATAGTTTGCCAGATATTAAAAATTAGTTTGAAGCATCCAGAATTAACTTTTGTCCATCTTTTCTTTCTAAAAATTAGTACTGTCTTTTCCCATCCCTAGTCTTTTCCATATAATTCCTAAAAGCATTGTGAACAGGTGGGAGGTGTAGTATTAGTTCACTAAATATTCTATTGTGAGTTGTACCAAGCTTTGCTTGCACAAACACATCTTTGTTAAATCTTCATTAACCTGTTCTGGTCTACACTTGCATCCTCCTGTCAATATTCAGTTATATATGTCTGCACACAGTTTACCACCCTAATCTTTTGTCCATTATCCTGGTTACTGTTTAGCTAATGCTTTTAGCCTTGAATATCCTTATAACATTATATTTCTCTGAAACAAAATTTTGTACCAAATGTTGCTAAAAGCAAAGCCCTCTAATCAGGCAGATGAAACTCATTAGTGTTACGTTTCAAGAAACCTTTCTTTGATGCAAACTAATTATTTTGCCCCATTGCAAAATTGTCCTAACTATAATGGGAGCTAAAATCTAATAAGATAAAAGAAACTCGGAGGGGCAAAAACATCTGTGATGAGAACACAGTAAGATGAAGAGCTTTTGCCAGTCTTGGAAATGAAGATGTGTTTTACAGCTCCAAGGCTGAACATTTTACAGTTGCTGGTGTCTTTAAAGTCCTTGCTGTGAATTGATGGGTTTACATTGCCTGCTGGTTTTCATCCTTACAGCAGAAAGTAACTGTGATTTAATTTACTTTGTTCTTGCTGACCAGTGGCCAGAGTTAGTGCCAAGACCAGAATCTGCCCTCAGTAGTCTGTTTTGTTTTGTGAACACCAGGATTTCAGCAGGCTGGGGGGGGGGGTGTGTGCAAAGTCTACAGACTGAGAGCGGTCCTCCAAGTTCATTTCACTTTGAAACACTGGTGGAACAAAACAGATTGGCTAGGAACAAAAAATCTGGCCTCATCCTCTGTTTCAGAAGGACCGATCGTTTACAGCAGGAGGTGAAATGGATACAAAAAACCTGCTGTAGGCAGCAGACCCAATGTCTTCTGTGACTGTTGGGACCTTGGAGTCAGCTCCTGATTGTGCTTGGCCTTGCTATTTTTCAGGTGTGTGAAATATATTAAATGCAGTCTTTTTGCTTCTTACATTCAACAGATCTAATGTCGGATAAACTTCCTAAATGAATATGAACATGGTAGAGGCTGGTTACTGCCGCACGCTCATGGTAAGGCTGTGCTGTCAGAAGTGCCTGAAGAGCTCTCGTTCTTTTTTCTGAGTGGATCAAAGTCTGCTGAATCGCTTTCTGAGCTGCGCTTACTCATATCATTAGCAAGTACAAAGCTTTCTCCTTTGTTATCTTGTTCCACCTCACTTTGAATGCAAAATATGCTGCTGTTATACTAATTGGGCCAACAGGCTGAGGTTAATAAACACTCAGTCACTTTTCTTATCAGCAGGCATATTTATGCATTTGATTATTTTGCTTTGTGTTTGCCTATGATGTGAAAGAGCTGGATAATTCTTAAGGTTTTAAAATAGAAATGATAATGTAGCAGAAATAGTGCTAACAGAGGGGTTGCTTATGGATGGAGTCTACTTTTACCACACTTTCTGCTGCAGGGATGGAGAAGTATGGGGATCTGGTCAGAAGTAATCCCTGGCTATGGATCCCACGTTACCTGAACGCTGAGAGTGGCTGTTCTCAGTGCTGGTGGCTGAGGTTGCCTATGGCTCTCAGACACGGCTCTCCTCTTTTCGGATGCTTTGTCTTTCATTTTCAGGTTAAGCTTTTTGCACCCTGTATTCTGAGCTCTCTGCGGCTCACAGCAATGGCAGCTTTGGTACCAGAGCCCTCAGCACCAAGCAGCTGGTACCCTCGGCTCAGACTGCTGTGAAACCAGCCGTGAGCCTGCCCTTCACCACTGCCTGAGCTACGCAGCAGGTGTGCTGTGCCTGGTCACATCCCTCGCTGATCCAAGTTTGCTGACTTGGCTTCCTAGCTCGACCTCAGACCTGCTTGCCGCTGCAGACTTGTCTGGAGGTCCGCTGGCTGCGGTGCATGCCATCCCCGCGCCTGCCCTGCTCCCTTTGCTGCAGCGCAGTGGCACTGCCCACCCACCGGGCTCTTGTCTTCGTGTCTGCAACGGTGAGCAGGGCTGTGGAACCCTGCAGAGGGGATGTGGGTGCATGACTCTTCTGCTTGACCATCTGGGTGGTCATTCAACTGCCCTGCCAGGAGGGCAGGACTGGTGCGCAAGCCCGAGCAGAACAGGCTTTCTAAGACTCAGGTGGTGCTAATGGAGATGCAGTATGTCCTTGTCCTCCTAAGCTGCACCGTATTTCTAGGCAGTATGTAGATCAGTTTGTCAAGATTTCCG
>Ga0181612_108491_pt1 | contig 11225 bp, 10 predicted proteins | sample HoacroProtozoa21_FD_119630 | JGI IMG/M metagenome (GOLD analysis project Ga0181612, IMG submission 119630) | Hoatzin crop microbial communities from Cojedes, Venezuel. Combined Assembly of Gp0051906, Gp0051904, Gp0051908 | reverse complement strand
CTTTTTTTGTTCTTATATTATGTTAATTTATGCAATATGATTGACACTTGCGAAACTTGAGTTATAAACATTATATGAAGAAAACAAATGATGATCTCGTCACAATGACTGGTAAAAAAGTTGACGACAGTCTCAGTATGAAAGACAATTTTTACGTATATGCTGATATTAAATCTATTCAGATCTGTGGTAAACAAACAAATAAGGTACCTACAATGGCAGTATGCATACCTGCCTACAAACGCGTAGAACTACTACGAGAAACAATAGACAGCATATTAGCACAGCAAGGGTTTAACGATTATGAGATAATAGTAAGCGACGACAATCCTGAGCGTAATGATGAAACCGAACAATATATCACTGCTCTAGACTGCGATCGTATCATATATTATAAAAATGAAAAAAACATGGGGATGACTGGTAACTGGAATCGTCTTGTAGAATTATGTCGTAGTCCCTATATAGTACTACTACACGATGACGATTTACTTTACCCTAACTTTCTTTCCGAATGTATGAGAATAACTAGAATAAAACCCGAAGCAGACATCATTTTCTCTACAAAAGCAGTATGGGAGGACAAAGGACAAAAGCCAATACAAAGTCTAACAGGGAAAAGACCACTTTACCAATTAAAACTATGGGACGTACTAATGGTGTGTGAATATCCACCGACTGGAGTTTTTATGAAACGCGAAACGGTTATGAAACTAGGTGGATATGATGAAGCGGCCTATCCTTCATGTGACTACTATTTCAACGTAAAGGCGATAGTCCATGCAAATGTGTGGTTATATGACAAACATCTTTTTATATACAGATGGGGGCAAAACGTTTCTATGCGTTACGACACATTGGTACAGTTTCTCCGCCAAGATATTCCACTAAAGCGATGGATAATGCGTCGTTTGAAATGGCCTAAGTTTCTACAAAACATCGTAATAGAACAACGGTCGGTAAGCATGGTGGAACACATACGGGACACGCATCCTGAAAAGATGAAAGATTTTGATTGGAACATTGTAGAATGGCCTTCTTGTAGATTAAAAAAGGCTTTAAATCAGCGAGTAACCGATGCCTATAGTAACATACGTATTTGGCTGCGTCGTACATTCAGTCAAAGAGTGTAGATAACTTAAGTACGAACAAATGTTCATGCTTTCTGCAGTATATATGAGAGAGCATTACACTTACAAAATATATCAAATTTAATATTAGAAATATATGAAGATTATAACAGGCATTATAACATACAATCCTGACATAGAGCGATTGAAGGAAAATATTGCGGCAATAGAAAATCAAGTGAATAAAATTCTTTTAATAGACAATAATTCTAAAAATATATTAGAAATAGAACGTTTGGTTAACCAAACACCTAATGTCCTCTTGTTGAAAAATGAAGAAAATTTCGGGGTTGCTCGTGCATTAAATCAGCAAATGGAGTATGCTGTAGCTCATGAGTTCGACTGGGTTCTTACTCTTGACCAAGATTCTGTGGTTCCTCCCAATATAGTGGAGACATATAGATTATACTGTGAAAATGAAGAATTGGGTGTTATCGCCTGTGATTTGGATTATATTGGTCAACACAATAAAGACCGAATTAAAAGGACATGCAAAGAAGAATATGTTGGTGCTTGTATTACATCTGGAAGTTTAACACGTGTGGAAGCATGGGAACGAACTGAACATTATTGCGAAAAAATGTTTATTGATGAAGTAGACATTGATTTTTGTAACCAGATATGGAGATGTGGTTACAAAATTTTGCGTATAAATACGGTCCGATTACTTCATGAACTTGGCAAAGACAGTAGACTTGTAAACGTTATGGGGAAAACTATTCGTATCTCCAACCATTCACCTTTACGCAATTACTATATTGCACGCAATATGTTACTTCGTGGACAACGTAATCATTGCTTGAGATCTCAAGCAAAAGAATTGATTAGACATATTGTTGCAATCAATAAATATGAGCATAATCGTCTGAAAAAGAACGGAATGATTTTGCTTGGTATTTTTCATTTTATTATAGGACGTTTTGGTAAACTTTAGGAAAGCCGGAAGAACTTTCAATATTATTTAGCAAAATGGTATAAATCTCTTTATTACAGTGTAAACACGAGGATAACGAGATAGAAAGTATTTCATGCCATCTGTAAATATCAGTAAACTAACAAAATATGAAATAAGTATTGAAGAGCAAACAATTATAGAATAAATAATTAAATTTAACCATGAGCAATCCATTCCGTCTACTATCGCTATTTTGACAAAAAGAGTAATCAACATAAATATAATAAATATAAGAATATACTTTAGCATACCACGCCAAAAAACAAACACACTTTTATGGAATCCTTCCTTAAACAAAAAATATGGTTTCCATGACATAACAAAAATATAATATACTATTTTTGCGGTTAATAATCCGGTTATTCCATAAAATGGACCTAATAGTAACATTCCTCCAAACGACAATATCAGTTCAACAAATGAGGCCCAAACATCCCTAAATAATCCGTATGCAAAAATAAACATAGATACCACATTGTACATTAATGCAAAGAAAAAATATGTCACTAACAGATAAACGATAGTATCATCTAATACATATTCCTCTCCCAACCAACAAACAATAAAAGGTTTAATAAACAAAGTTGTTGGAAATATCAAAAGACCTGTAAAAAAAGTTCGAAGAGAGGTCAATTCCCAAAAAATTTTCATTGTATTATGATCATCACCCTCTGCCACAAGATTACCAACTCCTGCCTTAACTCCGTTGAATAAGATGTTTATTACCAAAACAACCTTATTTATTATCATCGTATAGTTTCCATAATATGCCACCATTTTTAATGATACATAAGCAAAAATCATTATCTGATCACATCGAGTTATTAAAAATTCTTTTATGCATTGTACAAACAGTTGTTTGGTCTTAACTATAATTTCTGGATAATCTTTCAAAGCGAGCTTCCCAGCAGTTAAATTTGTTTTTAACCAAGGATAATATTTATTTATGCGGTAATTTAATAATATGCAACCAAGTAAACTAAAAAGGAATTGAACAAAAATCCATAAATATAAATTCTTATAAACTAAAGCTAAGATGATTTGAGTAATGCCCTGAAGGATAGACATAGACTGCATATACATATCAACCAAATATTGTTGTTGATTTGCAGACAAGATCAACATTCTATAATTGAATATGTAGCCGACGACAGAAGATGCCAGAAATGTATAAAATGTAAAATATATTAATGGCAAATCCAATGATACATCTTTAAACATTAATGGGAAAAAAAGACTTACGGTTATTCCTCCAAACAATATAACAAACCCAACTATTCGGTAAAGATATGACAACATAGAAGTTATTTTACAAATCTCCCTGCGATTGTCATATAACAAAGGTTTGTAAAGAAAATATACGATTGTAGAACTAAGACCTAATTCTGCTATATTCAAAAAGCTCAGTATTTCACCTAATGTACCTGTTAAGCCTATAAAATCCGCCCCTAAACAATCCAAGAATATTTTACGAGAAAAAAAAGCAAGAAGAAAAGACAATATGTAAAATATCATCCCTACTTTCATATTCTTAACGCTTTTTTCTACTCTACCGCTCATGGCAAGCAATTAATTTTTAATAATTTCAAATTTATTCGGAATAGACTTCAAACATATATAGATAATTACTCAAAGTATCAGAATCACAGATATTTCCTCTCGGTCCATGTAGTCTTCCGCTTTTCCATACATCGCCGTTCATACCATATCTTACCTTTAAACCAGATTCAACATTTTTATTACAATAGAGAACAATAGTACTATCACGCACTTCCACCCTATCTAATATATTCTTGTTTTCTGGCGTTACCACGCTAAATCCATAATTAGCAACTTTATTAACGATGCTTGTATCTATAGACAGCGGAGGCTCTGGTATATCAAACGAAAGAACTATACAACTACCATCTATAGACATATCTTTTAGTTGAAATCCAATATCTTTCTTATTTGCAAATAAAAGATCTGCCACAGCCCGTCCTTCATACTTACCCAATGATTGTTGTCCTTTAGCATCTATATGTACATATTCTCTGACAACATTAAATTGGTATACAGGACAAGACGCCACAAATGTGCTATCTTCCATTATGAGCTGCCTCTGTGCATTAGGCACATTTAATACATGAGAATCATAATCTAAAGGATTATATCCATCTTCTGCTATAGACAAACAGGATGTTTGATACAACACACAAGCCAAAGATTTTCTACCGGCAAATAAATTCTTCTGGTCAGAAAAGATTCTCCTAATATCTTGTTCCAGATTCTGTCTAAATTCACTCAACATACGACGATAATCAGAATCTCTTGAGCTCGTAAGATTCGTCTCTCCCTGTACAAAGCAAAAGGCAGGAATGATGACATTACAATGTTTTTCTTTCGCTACGTTACTTATTCTCTGCAACTGATCCATAAACTTTTCATACGCGAAATACCCTTTGCTCATATCCTCTATACAAGTTGCCCCATGACCAGCTTCAAATGTACAAACATACGAACTATCGTCGCCATGGGATCTGAGTGATTCTATTAAGTATGCTCCCAAAGAATAACAACTAGTTTCAAATCTTCGGCTTTTACTTCTTAAAATTAACTTTAATCTTTGCTTTAAAAAACCATTTTGATGGAAATAGCCCAAGTTATTATTCAACTCAACTCCTAGTAGCCTATAATCACATGCTTTAAGTAAAGAATCTACATCCGTTGTAAGTTGTGCCTCTTCACCCAAGGCTAACGACTGCCCATAAACGGGAACTAAGTATATAGTACTCCCTTCACGAACAGTGTCGTCAATAGACCCCCAAACGTGAATAGATAGTGGCAGTGCAATTAATGTTATAATTGCTAAAGACGCACGCATTATTTGTTTACTCTTTTTCATCCTTTAAAAGAATTTTCGCTTGATGTGCAAATATAGAGGAAAATTTATGTGCGCCCTCATTATTCAAATGTCCTCTGTCTGCAAAGAAACGTGGATTATTAACTATTTCTGCATTAGAAAGGTTATCTATATATGGTATCTGGTTGGATACGGCAATACTATCAAACTTATCAAAAGTCTCTACAATCTGAGGCGACCTCAGATACATCGGGGAACATGTAAATACCAATTTTATATCATTCTTTTTACACAGCGATATAAACTTGTTCATAAGATCCAATTTAACACTGTCTATCGGGAAGTTGAAATCATCTGGTTTCTCACCAGCCTTAACATGTGCATATAACGGTTTATAACCTCCGTCTAATTGCGAATTCTTGATTATGGTTATGCCACATAGATCGTTTATTAAATCGCCATTGTATCTATAAAGATGTGATAGCTTGTAATATGTGTATTTACCCGTAGATTCCATTAAACTGTCAGTTGCATCACTTATACCGATGTATGGACTTAGTATATTAAGCCTCTCTGTATCTGAATATGAAGTTTTAAGGATATCAATGGGATGTACTTCATAAAATATGATTTTCGGGGTATAACGTTCAAGTATCAAATTCAACATTGCATATTGAAAATAGATATTCTCCCTACCCCATAAAGCGGCATTATATACTGGAGTTCCCAATGTGTCTTCTATTACAGAAGGTACATATACATGATGCGCTCGTGAAGATCCCATAAAAAGAATATCTTCATCAATCTTATAAACATCCATATTTAGTTTATATGAGTCTGTAAAATTCGATCTTTGGTTGATATAAGACATTCCCATAGCCAGAACTCTATCAACTACAAAAGTTATGGCAAGGGAGGATATTATAAATAGCAGAAACTTCTTCATCTAAAACTGGAAATATATAAACTGACTACCATCGAAAACGCCCATTAATAACAGAGCCACAATAATCATAGAGACCTTACATACCGAAGGTATTTTATCTATCCAAGGAAAAGTTTTCCAAGCACCATTAGCGTCACTAAGAAACAAAACTATCAATCCAATAAATGAAAATCCTAGACTTGTAGCATCAACAAAGGGTATATTCCACGCAGAAAAAATGCGAGATAGAGTTAGTCCTATCTCATTCATTCCGTGAGAACGAAAAATAATCAGACCAAAAGCTACTAACAAATAAGTCTGTACCATTTTCAATACATCCGCACATTTGGGAAGTTTACAGGCATTAAGCTGCAGCTTTTTCTTTTTAAAGAAGGATCCACTCATCATTGATGGTAAGTATAACAAGCCATGATACAACCCAAATAATGCGAAAGTCCATGCTGCATTGTGCCATAAACCTATAAGTACAAATGTGATAAGTATCGCTAATTCTGAACCCCATTTTCCTAAATCCCTAAATTTTACGTTTAATGGCATAAATACATAATCCGTTAACCAACTTGTTAATGAGATATGCCAATTACGCCAATATTCAGCGATATTACGCCCGAAGAAGGGATAGTTAAAGTTCTTCGTTACTTTCAGTCCTAACATCTTTCCTACTCCGATTGCCATATCTGAATAGCCGGCAAAATCGGTGTACATCTGTAATGGATATAACAAGCATGCTAATGTTACGGACGCACCATTATGAAACTGCATATTATTAAATATCGCCTCATTGTATATATTTAGTCTATCAGATATACACATTTTCATGAACATTCCCCACATTAGTTGGGTACAACCTTCTATCATCAAGTCTCCGTCAGCAGAACGATTTTTCTGCAGTTGCGGGATAAACTTTCCTGCTCTGTCGATAGGACCAGACAATATCGTTGGAAAAAAGGAAACGAATGCTGCAAATTCAACGAAATCTTTACATGCATCAATTTTTCCGTGATGTATATCTAATAAATATCCCATCAACTTAAAGGTAAAGAAACTTATACCTATTGGAAGAACGATATTAAAGGTTATCGGATTACAGTTTAATCCGAGATGGGTAAATAAAGAGGCAAAGGATTCTATGAAAAAATTCAAATATTTATAGTATAACAAAATACCTACTCCTAATGATATTCCACAGGTGGTAAGCAGTGATGCCTTCTTTTCATCGGATTCGTTATATTTTTCTATTCCCAGGCCTATGAAATAAAAGATGACGGTTGTTGCCAGCAACAATATGCACATCTTCCAATTTGCTGCTCCATAAAAGTAATATGATGCGACGAGCAATATTAGATTTTGAAGTTTTGCCTTACTGCTGAAAGCATAATATAAGACAAAAACTATTACAAAAAAGTATAGAAATTGGAACGAATTTATCAACATAGTATCTACAGCTTATTTACAAGCTCTATAAATCCGACATCCGACCTGTAAAAATAACATATCAGACGATTATCTAAAGCAATAGCCTCAATAGGACGGAAGAGTGGTATAAAACCCTCGTCGACAAACTGGTCGAAACTTTCCTCAATATCTTCTACCTCATAACAGCAGTGATATGGGTGGACTCCATTCTTTTTCAGAATTTTATGTATGGAACTTTTCTCTGTTGCAGGTTCTATCAACTCTATTTTCGGATTTTCAACCTTTGTAAGAAAACAGATATTCGTCTGTTGTACCTCATCATATATGATTTCACTAGCTTTATATCCTCTCTCAAGATAAAAGGAAGAGGTTTCTTTTATGCTATTTGTAGCATAACCTATATGATGAAAAATCAGATCTTTCATAAAAAATTATTTTGAAAGATGATTTTCTATAGAGTTTATCATCTCTCCTACATTGTTCCAACGTAAAATTTCCTTAGACGTAAATTTAATACCGAAAGCTCGCTCTATTGCAACAATCAGTTGTATATGAGACAATGAATCCCATTCTTCAATATCATCGGCTGTAGTCTCGTCTTCGATAGTTATATCCTCATTATCGAGAGTATCTCTATAAATTTCATTCAACTTTTCTAATATTTCTGTACGTTCCATAATATTTACATTTACTATTTTTATTTTCTACTTATATAACAGTTTCTTGAAGTATAGGAATCTACATCTAAAACATATTTGTTTTCCTCTTCCGTCGCTTTAAAACCGAGATTTGAATAATGATTCTTAACCATGTCATTCTTTGGAGTCGGTATATACTCTCCTACTACTCTCTTATACCCTTTAGACTTTGCAACCTCCACAATAGTGTTAAGCGTAAAATCTTCCATGCCTCTTTTCAATACACGACAACTCATAAACCAAGTATCAATAAAGAGTGCTTCCGCATCAACCTTCTTTAAAATAACGACGCATATCAGTCCGTTATCTCCAAACTTATCCTCCAATGTAAATGTTAGACCTATAACATCGTCATCTTTTGACATAGCTTCAATATCACCTTCAGTATATCTTATCGTTCTGAGATTAAACTGATTACTTCTTTGTGATAGTTGTGCAACTCTAGGCGTATTAAACTTATTAAATGGCTCAACCACAGATACCATGTTTAGAGAAGCGAGGAATTCTGATTCATTCGCAAAGGTCTTTGCACTAGATGCACGCATTGCCTGTACCTGATACTGTTTTGTCCTATCCTTATCAGCCGAACTGTAAGAAACGGTTTCAAAAAGGTTCTCGCCATAAACAAACTCCAAGTAATCTGCAGGATCCTCAGGAAGTTCCGGTACCGTAATACCGGGTATGTTTTCTCTAACAATATTTCTTTCAAAGGGATTATCATCAAGAAAAACCATTGAATCAAAACCGATATTCAGAATCTGTTGTATCGCATGTATATTATCCACCTTAGTATCCCAATTAGCCATAAAAACAGATATATCATCCAGTTTCAGCACCATATCAGGATGTTTCAGGAATGGTTCTTTCGCCTTATCTTCGTCATTCTTGCTACAGATACAAATGATAATGCCACGGTTCTTCAGCTTCTTTACCCACATCTGGAATTCGGTAAAAGCCTTGCCAATACCCAATCCATGTCCCAGTTGGATACCTTCAAGACCATCATCTCCAATAACACCACCCCATAATGTATTGTCCAAGTCTAATATCAAACATTTCTTGAATTTACCCAACGAAGCACTGATGATATCGATAATACGATCGGCAACTAAAGGTACGGCATCTACAGAAAGTATCATCTCTGTGCTAGTATAGATCGCAGCATCGAACATATAATCACGGCCGTACTTATTCTGCAATCCTACTATATCACAAATAAAGAGATTCGCTATTTCATGAGTCAACTGCATTAAGAGATAATTCATCTTACGCACCTGGTACGTAAATGAACTTTCGACTCTGTTGGAGTATGAACCAAAAACGCCATCTTCTATCTCTGCATAGTTTAAATATATGATGCGAGCCTTTGTAAGTGAACAAATCTCCTTAATAAACGCCAAACGATTGTCAGCCAATGACAATTGCTCATCAGCGGACATCATGCTATATTGCTCATTCCATTTATGTGAAGACTGATATACAACAATATAATCTGCATTAAAGTTATGCAAATCACTCGTTGGATCCAAGAATTGCCGTTCTACCTGATTATATTCCGCTTCATAAAGATCCAAAGAGAATCCACGCTGTATAGCATCGCCTTTCATTGCTGTCGCAAGGAACTGCGTTGCAGTATCACCCAAAAGAGCTACCTTAACACTGGGTATTCCCACATCAGGTGACTTCTTGGCAAGTTTCTTTAATTCACTAAATGGAGTCCTCATAGTTATCACATTAATAGAACCTCAATACTACCATTTTATATGCAAATATAATGTTTTTTTCTGAAAAGTATAAGGAAACATCATGATTTCTTACTTTTTTTATTAAATTCGCACCGAAATCCCATTGCACGAAGATAACAATGAATAAAAAAGTATTGACTATATTCTTGTTGATTATAGCCTTCTCTGCGATTTATGCTCTATATCGTCTAGATAGACGATGTGGATATATTACAGAAGAAAAATGGAAAATAAAGTCTGACACCGTAATAATTATCGATGATGACGGTGATCCAAAGGGAATGCGAAGGATGATTAAGTTATGCAACGAGTTAAACATAAAATGCTTATTCGCAGTTATAGGTGACAGAAAAGAATATTACGATTTTTATGACAGTTGCAGGGCGGAAGGTTTCAGAATAGTTTCACACTCATATAGTCATTCTAAAGAATTAGATCCATACGAAGATGCATACAATAACAACGTATTAAGAAGGGATATTATTACTGCTAAAAAATCATTATCTATGATAACGACAGATGGTAGTATATTTGTCGCACCAAGAAACTGCGGAAAAGATTATTCTTCAAGGGAAATACTAGGAGAAGAATATAAGATATGCTTCGTAGGTTCCTTCTTGCCTACAGACTATTTCATATACCCAAGAACTCACTGTATACCGAGATTTTTCCTCAGTAAGAATACGCCTATGCCTGATTTTATCAAACACATTAAACTCTGTCGTAAATACAAGAAACCCATCGTTCTCGCTCTACATAGCTATAACGACAATGAATGGGACTATGATTACATAAAAGATTGTATTAAATTCGCTTTAACTTCAAAGGTTTCTGCAGATGGAGCGACGGCGTTAATTCTATCAAGATAATTGCTTTAAAAACTGTTCTGCGTAAATCTCTTTTTTGAAATATTTTGATTGTATCAAGGAACATTCACTCATCTTATGACATAATTGTTCATTATTATACAACGCTTCTATTGCACCAGACAGATTGCTAGTCATATTTTCATCAACATCAAGCAGTATTGCATTCTCTGGAGAAACCTCCTCTGGAATACCACCTTTATTCGTTGTAATAATAGGTAATCCCATCGCCTGAGCTTCCAAAACGGTTGTTGGAAAGGGATCATCCCAAACAGACGGAATAACTGCTAAATCTGAAGCTGCTAAATAATCCGGTATCTTATTGTATGGCTTAAAACCTGTAAAAATTATTCTATCTGGAATCTGCTCTGCTTTTTCCCGTAATGATTTATAAAAAGCATCTTCAGAAAAATCATTGCCGAAAAAAGAGCCTCCTATCACCAATAGCTTAATTTTGTGTGAATCTTTCAATAAAATGAGAGCATCTATCAAAACATCTATACCTTTCTCTTTATTTACACGGCCACTGTAAACCATCAGGAAATCATCTTCCTGAATATTCAACTCCTGTCTAACAGATTCTCTTGTTAATTTATTAGGATGGAAAAGGGTCAGATCTATTCCATT
>Ga0181612_175394_pt1 | contig 11226 bp, 6 predicted proteins | sample HoacroProtozoa21_FD_119630 | JGI IMG/M metagenome (GOLD analysis project Ga0181612, IMG submission 119630) | Hoatzin crop microbial communities from Cojedes, Venezuel. Combined Assembly of Gp0051906, Gp0051904, Gp0051908 | reverse complement strand
ATATTAATATTATCTATGTCTATTTGTCCCCATTGCATACCCTCTCTTCTCTAGTGCAGGGAATAGAAAAAGACAAGTCAGTAGCTTAGCAGGTTAGGTAAAAAATGCTTTAAATTATTGTAATTTAATGGCACCTGCCTTATTCCACCGAGGCTGTTCTCCTCCTTGGCTGGCAGCGTGCAGAGAGGCTGGTGCGGATGCAGGGTGACCCCGCGTTCCCAGAAATCCCCAGCTGCTTTGCTGTGGCTCGCTATCTCCTGACTCCTCAATGAGCTCCTGCAGCACTGGTCACCCACCGCTCCAGAGGGTGAACTAAGAAGCCGAAAATATCCTCTTTTCTGATAATACAGGGCTCCGCTCATGAAGGAGGCATTCTGGCATCCCAGATAAGATGTACACAGCCTCCTCTGGTTAAGTTTTCAGCCTCCCGAGCTTTTCCGTGCTCGGCAAAGGGCTTGTACAGTGCTTTTTCTTGTATGCAGGTGCTGCTGAAGATGCCTTTCCAGGAGATGCTATCGGTGGGGTCTGATGGGTTTGACGCAATCACGGTCGGGGTCAGGGGGTTGCTTTGCCCAGCACGGCACTGACAGGTGTGACCAGGGCTGTGTTATGGAGCGCTCCAGACCTGCACGGGGTGAGCAACCCCCTGGTGAAGGCAAGGGCATTTCCAAGCTGTGGCCCAGGCCCTGCTGTGGGTACAGGGCGAAGGGAAGCACCTTCCGCTGCCCCACCTGCAGGTGCAGGGTTTATAGTAGTTGGGTGAGAAAAGGGGTGAGCTGCGAGACACGGGAATAGTCCCCTAAAAGTGTGGGAACCACGGACTTGCTGGGCTGATAATCCATGGCCTAGGGAGGCAAACGTGATCTCTGAGACATGATAATCACACTACCTGGCAAACGTTAAGGTATATTCAGCTTGGCTGACTTGCTGGCTGTAGATACTTCATGAGCTTTTGTGGCACTCACAGTGGTGTATTTTTTAGGTAGAACACTGGGCTCTCCTTTGGCACCTGTATTTGTATTTATATTAAATGATGATATTTGCATGGATAGTCCATCTAACATCACCACCTGGGCAGGGGTGCTTCTCTGAGTCCCAGCTGGCTCATTGCTGAGCGAGAAGAAGTACAGAGCCTGTTTATGTGAGCTGTGATAAGTATATTCCAGAGCAGGGAAAACAGCGGGCAGCCAGGGTTAGACAATGCCTTCTCTCAGTAACCAGGTCAGTCCTGCGCCGTGGGATGATGTATTCTGCCTCCAAAAACAGTGCTAATTAGGAAACACTCGGGAAAGTGGAATTTCCTGCTGCTCTGGCAGCTTCTCCTCTTGCCACGAGAGCCTCCGTGCTTCATCTGGCATGCCAAAAGCGAACACTAACACAGCCTGTCCCCTCTGTTGTACCTTTATGGGGGGCAAAAAACCTGGAAAATGTGCTGTAGTGCTCTCTGGGGAAACCCGCTGCAGTGGTGTGAAACACGCCTCACCCATGCTGTTTCAGCACTCGTCTCTCTTGTGTCAGAAACTGCCATGGCATCATCATACAGTTAAAGTGCTGCAGAATATTCTGGACAAGATGAAGGTGTTTTAATGTATGCTGACGCCTGGCTTTCAGCCGAGGGATTTAGCATATGTTTGCATACGTGATGTTAAATTCTACTGTAAATAAGGCATAGATATGAGCTGATAACCACATTGTAGAATAAAATATGACTAGAAACACTGGTTGCTTTAAGATGTGGTAATCGTATAATCTAGCAAGCATGAATTAGGGCATAGTCAACCTGCCTAAAGTATTAGCAGCAGATATATCTTGAAAAGACCCTTACTTTTTGAGTATTTACAAGGTAGTAAGCTATTTTTGTGGTTATGAAAAGCTATTTTCTTGGTTATGAAAACTATGCACCCAAATCTGATTCTTTAGGATGTGTTATTCTCTGATTTTCATCAGAATAGCTCAAGAAAATCCAGGGTAAGCAACAAGGTTGTCTGAAATATAGCTGTCCCATTTTAACTCAGAAGTATGTTATTGGAGGTCTCACTTCTTAGAGGTGGGGAGCTTACCACACAGTTGAACAGTCTGCCAAGACTCCCATTAGTAGTGTGAGATGCTTCCCTACCTCAAGTGACAGCCCATTCAAGGGGTATTGTTTGAAATTTCAGCAGGTGTGGATTTCTCCAGCCCACTGAAAGCTGTGCTTGAGGTGAAAGGGTCTGTTCAATGCTCCTTCCTCGGTCACTGAAGCACCAATGTTCACAGTGTGATGCCACCATTTTGTGAGGGTCAGGGCAGGTTCTTAGCAGGGTGACGGCACCAATGTTGTGTTTATGTGGGTTGGAATAACAAGTTGTGTGGCTCCGGTGCCATTAAATAAGCAGACCTAGAGACATTAAGGAGATGTTTTCTTATGAGTTTGTTCCACATAGTTTTGGCTCAGAAAGGCTCCTATTGCTTTCTGCTTCTATCAACCCATGAGCACTAATAGGAGGTAAGAGTCTAAATGCTCTATTGGGTCTGGGCCTGCAATACCTGTCAGTTTTGTATCTTGGATATTTTTGGTTTTACTTTGCGTTGATTTTCATTTCTTTCCCCTAGGATTTCTTTGGAAATGAGATCTTCTCAGATCCTCTGTGTGCTGTGCTTCAGAGGGAAGGGTTTTGCAGGTGCTGCCTCTAATGGGAGCAGGTGAGGAAGGACTCAGCTGTTCCCCTCTACCTCCTTACCGTGGCATTGATCTGACCAGCAAAATGAACTGGAGTCCCCACGTCTTCAGGAAAACCACCAAGGTTCTTTTAACCAAAAGTTGAGGCTGCTGATTTCCGTGGTTCGCGTGGGCCCCACCAGCCTGCGAGCTTGTAATCCCAGAGCTTCTCGCAATAGATGCAGCCAGGTGTAAATGCAGGGAAGCTCTTCATAAGTACTGTGCATCAATGACCAATGAGAAGAAGTGTTTTTACTAGGTTAACTAAAGAAGTGAAATTTTTCTCTTCCTTCCTTAACTCAGTTATGACACTCCTTTTCTTCTCCTGCCTGTGCCTGAAATCCCCATGTCTTATCACAAGTGAAAAGGGAGCCCCTTATAAAACATTTATAAACTTTGTAAATGTTATCTTAAGCTTTTTTCTCAGGAGGCATGTCATCAGGTGCGTGGACCCGTAAAAAACCTCTGAGGGAGCAGGAGGCCGAAGGTGACACGGAGTCTTGACTTGAAATATTAGACACTTATTGATCATATTTATCACTTCGCAGCACAGAGGGGAAATGCTAAGCAAAAATTCTTATGTTTTAATAAGAGAATGTCTCGACTTCATTCTTCCTAGTCCTGAATCTAATAATATAACATCATCTGCTTGTTCTTGGCAGTTAAGTCCTCCCCTGAAACAACATATTTATAGCTCTACAACCTCTCAAAAAACAGTGGGCCAAAGGAGTTATTGAATCAGCCCGAGTGCTGTGGTTTTAACTGGGGATCCTTTCAGTTAAATGAGAATGCACCAGGATATGTGGTTCCCCTGAGGAGCAAGACACCAGGGAAATGATCTGCCCAGGACTGCACAGACTGGGAGGAAGAGCTCAGGAGACTTGTGAAAAAGAAAACAAGAGGTAGAAACCCTCTCCTTCTCTCTTGAGCCACATTTTCATTTCAAAAGGCGGTACTATCCTTTCTCAGCCGGGTATTTAGAGTCTGGTTTGAAACAATTATGATCATTGACATGAAGCACTTTATTTTGCATTTAAGACTGTGTAGCAATAGTGATTGAGAATTCATGTCTCCCAGGCATGGGGTAAATGAGTGCAAATAAAACATCTCACCACTGATGTTCAAAGATGTGGCCTTTTATTTATTTTCGCAAGGGCAGAGTATCGCGTTATTTTTTAGAGTGTCTTCCTCTTGCAAGGTTTCTGTGTGCAAAATTCAGGAAGGCTTTTGTTGCAGGGCTAGGATCAGCCCGAACACTGCGGTGAACTGGCAGATCAGCTGCCACAAAATACTTCTACTTAGCCCAAGTATATGTGCTGCTGGCAGCACGTAAAGGATCGGTCTCTAGACACCATTCTGAGCAAGGTCAGCCTGATGAATGAACAGATTCTCCTTGCAAGTTAAATACTAATCAAGAAGAAGGGAAATAAATATTTCAGACAATCTCAGGTATAATACATAAAAATTAATATACTAACCAAAACCCTGAGATCTCAATTCCTGAGCTGTAGTGAAGAGCTAATTGAGAAGCCTTGCAAGCTTGTCAGTATTATCTTCCTGCCAGGCTGGCCCAGTGCTACACATGGTACAAGGCAGGGCAACCTGAAGGCTTGGTTCAAAGGGATGATATTACCCCGTACCCAGGTGTGCAGCCTGGTGGGTCCCATCTCTGCAGCACGGTTGTGCTGCGCACCCACTGCACTGAGCACCTGCACAGGGAAAGGGCAGGCCCGTGGCTCTGGTCCTTGCCCCCTTTCCCCATCCACACCCCAATACTCCTGGAAACATCATCCTCAGAAGTTCTCCCTCCCTCCTGGGCTGTGACTGCTGGGAGGAAGCGAGGCAGGGACTGTGGCTCTCTCCCAGGAAATGTTTTCCTTAGGTTTCCTTCTCTTCTGCAGGTGGGATCCTGTCAGCCTAATGCACCTCTGCAAAAGGTGTCTGTTGAAACCATAGAGAAAAAAAAAGATGGTGTGTTATCTCTGAGGCCAAAAATAGGTATTTGGTAACAGATCCTCAAATTCCTCCGAGGAGGAAATAAATGCTCCACTGACAATCTACCTCTTTCCCTCCACCGTATTTACTGATCAGCCAAAATTTCATGGCTGTTGAACACAGACACTTACAAAAAGGAAAGGTCAGCTCACTTAGTGCTTCCTACAAGCCATCTTGATTCTTGATGACATCAGAAGAGGATGCTGTTATGTGGAAGCTTCTTTCAGCATGGAGAAGACAGGACGGGAGGGGTGAGGCCTTTTCTTTCCAGCGATTGGTGATTTTTGCCAGAGGATGTATTGCTTGTCTCTCAGTCCCATGCTCTGGCTTTTTATTTTTAGTCTGGATGTTGGCTATTGGCAATCATGATTGCAGTCTCTCAGAGCACTGCTTCGGGTGACATTCATCTGGGGAATGTTGAAACATAGGGGAAATAATTATAAACATCAGCTGCAAGACTTTTTTTCACCCCAAAGGACACAGGAAAAAACCAGCACAACTTTGAACCGTAAGAGTTCAGCTGAGGATAGGAGCCAACCCCTTCATCAAGCTAGCACAAATCCCACAGGCAGACAGATCTGTGCAGTGTGGTGATTTCTGAGTAGAACTAGTCTTGATCTGACACCTCAACAGCAGACATGGACTGGGATCAAGTCTCTGCTCCTGACAATGGGCCAGGTGTGCCTCCCCTGCCAAACTGCCCTCTGCAGCTGGAGCAGCACTGTGGCCTTGCAAAGCCATGGTGGCTCTCCTGGTCTCATAACCTGGACCCAGCACAGATGGGAGCTGCTACATCCTCCCAAGGAACAGAAGTAGTAAAGCTGCAGTTGTGCCTAAAATTTTCACTACTCTGTTTCCATCCTTGTGGGTGCTGATGGTAAGGAAGAGAGCTGGCTTGAGCTACTCAGGAGTGTTCTCACATCAGGAGTGTTTCTTCCTCGCAGATTGGATGTTATTTCTCTGCTGCTGCAGTTATAGATAGTGCACCAGGATTCAGAATGACCAGAGGAAGCTCCATGCTGAGAGGTGCCACTCAAATGTATGCTTAAACCAAGTTTTGAACTTAGCACTGGAGAATAATTTATGTTGGAAAGGACCTTCTTGTCCAGTCCCGTGCTCAAAACAGGGCTAACTTCAAAGTGAGAGCAGGTCTGAATGGTCCATGACATTGGACACAAGGGCTGCTGCATGCCTGCCTGCTAGCCATGGGCGGCAAGGGTTGTTCGGCCCACCTCTGCCACAGTCCACTGAATGACAGAAACAGGATGTATTCAGATTCACCCTCGAAAAATAGTTGTTAATTTGGATGCCACAGAGACTAGAAGAAGACTTTGCCAGTGCCTTTCCAGGTTCTTGCATTATCATGGTCCTCTTTGCCTGGCTACCATTCAAATCTTACCTACCAAAGCTTTGCTGTCGCTACTTGGATTAAAGCCAAATAACACAGGACTAAGCTACGCAATCGACCCACCACGTTTCCCTGTTCTTCTGGGGCTGTCAAGACCTACAGAGTGGGATATGGGGCCACGCACTCAGTGAAAAGGAAACTTGATGGAACCTGAGATGGCTGCAGCCCTCTCAGCGTACTTAGGGATTTACAAGTCAAGTCAGTGTTAAAAGACTTGACGCAAGTCAAGTCAGCGTTAAAAGATGCATGTAGCTTAACAGCTTCTCCTTTCTTTTGGTTTTTTTTTTCAGTTTAAGGATGTGTATAGCTAGCTAGTTAGTCAGCTATCAGTCCAGCCATCCTAGGCTGTTATTTTTCACAAAGGCCCAGACATATGTATTTATACACATACACACATACGTGTCAGCATTTTTTGTAACCTAGCATTTGTAGGATGTAAGACACCTCCCAAAGCTAAATCTGACATAATAAACCATCTATACATTCACAAACATTCATGGCATACATTATAATATGCATAAAGGCTTTTGCTGTTTCTGCTGTTGAAAGCAAAGTTCAGTCCACATTAGTCTGATGGCACTATTTTGCACTCACCCATGGGCGTTTGTGCTACACATGCTTTGCTCTGAACCACTGTAGGATTCTTTCCCACTCGTTAGTATCAACGGCAGGAGAACTTAGAGTGCTGAGGTGAATGGGGGGAATTGCAGGCGAAGGCACTGAAACTTTACTGGCACTCAGGCAATCTTGTCTCTGTCTCCCCTAAAGCAATTGGGTCCCAGCTTGAGTTAAAGCATAGCTGTGCAAGCAAGCACAGGTTCAAAGTGCAAATAAATAGGTGCTTGAGGGCTCCCTGTGGGGATGGAAGGTGAGCAAAAACAAAGGCAGAGACAAGGTAAACATACCCAGCCTGTCTGGAAGGAAGAACAAGTTTGCATAGGATGGGGAGCTGGGAGAACATATTACCATTCTGCTTTCTGAACTCTAGCAAGTCGTCTGAGTTTCCACCCTCCTTACAGACAGAAAGCACACATTTAATTGCGATGGGAGGGAGTTTTATGTAATTAATACTTGTTAAGTATTTTGACTTAGACATAGCCTGATTCAGTCATCTCCAATGGTTTTACCGAGGTTCAGGAGAAAGATTGTGTTAGTGTCAGTGAATGAGAAACTACCACTCTCACATCAAATCTAGACTCTTTCTCTGAATCTTATGTGTTGTCTGTATGTGTTTACACACACACACACGCACACACACTCTCTCATGTGTATATATCTGGTCTCCTAACAGTGGGCACATGGCATCAAAAGGACAGTGAACAAACTGGGAAGGCGAATGCAGTTGCTGTGGGTAAATTAAGGCTTCCGCGGGGTGAAGAGGGATATTTTCAGTTTTGCTAGATGTAGGTCCATTCAAAAAAGCATAGAAGAAGAGTATTCATTTGAGATGAACAAGTTTTTCTATGGAGACAGATGGGTCTTTTTACACAATTCCTTTTCAGAAGGAGGCTCCAGCGTGAGGACATTTTGGGATCCCAGGTCCTTTGAGGGGGAGAGAGAGTTCCTGATCAGACCAGCAAGGACTCCCTGTTGCATTCAGACGTTGACTGTGAAAAGCAAAGTGAGTGAAGTTTTGCTTTGCTTGACTAAGCTTTACCATACCTGTTATTGTTTTGAAAAGTGAAGAGATACCTACTACATCTCCTGGGAAAGTGAGAAGCAGCTTGCTTCAGAAGAGACTGCTATTATAATGAAGTTCTCAGCTTGGCTCTCTATTTTCGTCTTTATGTATTTACGTCTGCTTGAATTTCCCCTGCAATAACAGCTTTATGATTAAATGACTAGAATAAATGGTTTCAGAGTGTCTGGGGATAGGCAGAAATGTAATTATTCATTTATCAACAGATAGTGAGGTAGATATTGATTTATATAGGATATTAAATGCTCTAGAGCAGGGTAATGAAATATTACTAGTATTTTAAAAGAGGAAATATTACCACCCTGTTTTCTACTTTTAAGCAACTGTGGAGAGAATAATACTTTGCTAATGTTAGACCATTTGAATGCTTTGAATTATTTAGGGATCTTCAGTATAGGCTGATGCAAGTGTAAAAGCTTGCCTATGATAAGTCGAATTTGTTAAAAAAACCTACATGTTCTTCCTCACGGTCCTTTATTGTCAGTCACCTATGGTACTTGCCTAAAGGAAATAGAGCCAAGCAGAGAGTTCAATTAAGAAATCTATCTATCTGTCTACCTACCTATATACCTGTTTGTCTCTCTCCCTCCAACTCTGTGGATGATATTACAATTGCTAGACATTACATTTTTATAATCTTTATTTCAAGCTAGGCTCTCATAAGCATCCTATTTCAGGTGAAATATGTCATTATGCCTGTTACAGTAGAGCACTAGTTTTATAAAGGGAAGGACAAGAAAAGTCAGTTAATACATGAGTGAGTTCCTGTGGAGCAGAAGCAATGAAGCCCAGGGAGGGACTCATCTGTGTGGGTTTCTGATGCCTAATAACAGCCAAGCTCTTGTAGTCAGTCCTTCAGCAGAGAAGCGAAGAGGGTTTCTCCTCTACTTGGTCTTTTATTTTTATACAACCCGTAGGGATGAGATATTTCTGAAACTTCACCCCTCTCTCAATGTGCCTGAAAACAAAAGACTTCAAGAGTTACCAGGGGAGACTAACGGACGGGCGCTCAGGCAGGCTGCGTGAGCTTAATTTGTATAGGAAATAAAATACTTTGTATAGGAAATAAAAATGGATCAATAATCCTTGAACCATGTGTGCGAGCGCAACTGCAGCATACCCTAGAGGAGGAGCAAGACGGGGACTACAATGACATGCACTTTCCCATTGCATCCCATCCCCAAAGCACACCAGCACGCGCTCTGGTGTGTGGGAAGGTGTACATGGCCTCTGGCCTCCCCAAGGACACTTTCTGACCCACAGGAGAGGCAGGAGGCAAAGCCATGGATCTCCAGCACATCCTTCCTTCACTGCACTATCCTCACTGCTCTCTCAATGGCCTCAGTAACCCCTTCCTCATCTTCCTCCGGCTGTTCCCTTCTGGAGGGTTTGCTCCTACATTACTGGTAATTCCTTCTGGCAGGGGTTTTCCCCCTTTGCTTTCTTTTTTTAAGGTTTCTGTATCTTTTCCAGATCTTCTGCAGAGCGGCTATGGTTCACCACAGAGTTTGCTTTGTTGGCAACCTTTTGCAATGTTTTATCTTTTTTGTTTCTGCAAAACAAAATGCTTCTCATACTTGTGTCCTCTGGTGATGAGTATGTTTCAAATACATCACTGATGCATTCAGAGGTGTAAACGGGAGACATTTCTCTCCACATGGCACATTAGCGTTGACAGATAGGGGCTACAACTGCCTACCAACACAAGTGTACCAGAGCTTTCCCCCTAGACAGCATGAATGTTCAGTTACGCCTCTTTTCATCTCTTTTAGCTTTCTCTTCAGGCCTCCAATTAGGGTTCCTCAAAACTTTTTTTTGGCAGAAAGTGGGCTATATAACACATGCAGGTCTCAAAAATTAAAATGTTTGCTTTCTATAGATAATATTAACTGTTTCTCAAGGGGGAAAGAAAACATATGGGTCAGAGTTAACATGAAGTGAGTGCATCCCAGTTTGAAACAAGAGTATCTGCACAGCTTGAATAACTGTTTCAAGGCCCAGTCTGTGCTTCTGTTCCCACCAGTTTTGTCAAATCAGTGGTAACATATCCAGGGACAAACACTGCTGCTCAGGATGAAGATGGCTGTATTTTCATTTAGCGTAAGGTACTGCCCAATCCACCCAACCATCACACTCACAGCCCAAGTTAGCCTGTGCCAGCCCAGCTGTGATAACCAACTTGGACTACTGTAAATGCCAGACAAAAAACATCTGCTTAGACCTTTTCCATTAACGTGCTTTCTTTTGAGAGCAGCAGCCATGCCTCTATGCCCTCGAGGAACAGAAGTACAAGATTCCCAACCGTAAGTCAAGTCCCAGCCATTATAAGCTAAACAGTGTAAGCTAAATAGGAAGCATACAGCCCTCTGCACTGTTTTAAATAAATCTGCTTAAAACCACACCCTTGGGGACTATCTGCATGAGAAATGTGCGTGAAATCTGTGTGAAATGATGGGGTAGTTTAGGCTGAGCTAAACAGGGTCCAGCTTCAGGGGGCAGAGAGAAGCAAAGCCCCGCAGCACTTTAGGCCATCTCCCACAGGTATGTGGCTTAGGGTGGGACCAAGTGGCTGCTGAAGGTATCCCTCCCTGTTGAGGGAGCTTACGTGATTTCTTCAAATCTCCCTTTCTTTGTCTAAAGATTGTATCACACAGCCAGGAAGCCATACCCAGTGCTGCATGGGAACACAGGCACTAAATATTGAATGATCAAATACTCAGGATAACATGACTGTGAGCAACTCATGAAGAAAACATGAAATCATGGATGTTCATGAGAACTGTGAAGCTGGTAATTGCGAACGAAGAAGTTCAAGGCAATCATGTGTTGATCATAAATCAGTTGTAACCAAATTAGAGGGCTGTAACAAGTCAGAAATTTTCTTGCTCATTCAGACTCCTAAGCACAACCTTAATGTTGGGTTTTCACCACTAATTCAGAAACAGCCATAAGCAACATCAATTTCTCTAATGTGTTAGCATACCTTAGGATGTGTTGGCCTAGATGACACCTGGAAATTTTCAGAACAAGATTTGTCTCCATTTTGTCTTAAGACCTAATGCATACACACTGAAATTTTCAGAAAAAGTGAAAAGAATTTGCAGTGAAATACTCTCTCTTGGAATGAAGAGTGAAAGAATTTTGGAATTCTGTTCAAAATGCTCTTCGTGCTGCACATCACCCTTCCAGAAGTAAGATTTCCATAAATATTTCCGTGAAAGTTCATTTATATGAAAACTCATGGTAGCATATAAGTCTTCTTCCGATTTAATGTGAGTGAATATAAAACTATTTTGAGTCACTGTGTAATGCATGATATATAAACTCTCTGTCTACCTAGTAAGCACATTCTCCAGAAACACGAATAACTTGCCAAGAAGGCCAATGGGATCCTGGGGTGCATCAAGAAGAGTGTGGCCAGCAGGT
>Ga0181612_137655_pt1 | contig 11226 bp, 8 predicted proteins | sample HoacroProtozoa21_FD_119630 | JGI IMG/M metagenome (GOLD analysis project Ga0181612, IMG submission 119630) | Hoatzin crop microbial communities from Cojedes, Venezuel. Combined Assembly of Gp0051906, Gp0051904, Gp0051908 | reverse complement strand
GCTCTCAATCCCCTCATCCCCCAGCCTGTATTGGCAGCATGGGTTGTGCTGACCCAGGGGCAGGACCGTGCCCCTGGGCTTGTTGAACCTGATGAGGTTCATGCAGGCCCACCTCTCCAGCTTGTCCAGGTCCCTCTGGATGGCATCCTGCCCCTCAGCCGGGTCAACGGCACCAGTCTGCTGGGTGTAGTTTGCAGTTTTGTTGTGGATGCACTCGATCTCGCTGTATTTTAGTACAGCCGAGTTGAATTTGGAATAGGTAGACCGTGGGTGTCATTTAGATTGCTGACCTCTGGGAAGAGCATTTAGAAGCATGAGACTTCGAGGTTGGGGTTTTTTGAATGTTGTATTTTTGGAAAATAAAACAATGCCATTGCTTTTCTGCTTTTCTCAGTCCTAGCACTTCAGAAACCTGCCCCGAGCTGTTGCTACTACCTACCTCACATGGACCTGTGAATAGATCAGGTTTGACGTATTGGGCTCTTCCAGATTTAGAGCACTGAAAGAAAACTGTCATACTGCATTTGACTACCCTCTGTCTGCATGTGCCGTGATCCCCCAAAGCTTCCAGCTCCATCAAGAGGTCTGTCACCCTGCCAATTATTTTCCCAGATTTGTTTCAATAACCCCAGCTGCCTTTCTGCCAGGTAACATCTCCCGTTACTTACGCACTGCTAAGCAAACCGATTGCCCTGAACATCTTTAACAAACACACAACAATCTGGCTAAGGTCCCACCTCACCTCATTCCACAGAGTAATCAACACCCTCTCCTGCAACCTCATTTTCTGGATTTGCAGTGGTAAAGAACATGCATTTCAAAGCCATGAGCCCCACAGCTTGGCAGGTCTATTAGTCACTGCGCCTGTCTTAACATGGAAAGCAACTACCATGTAAGTCATGGCGCAGGTTGCAAAAAGACCCTTCACCAAGTGAGTCTCGAGTACAGCGTTCATTCAGCTGCTCTGAGGGAGCCGTAGGTAGAGCTACAGGAGCAGCATGGTAGCATTCAAGCTCTTCAGGGCTACAGATAATGCCAGAATTGCCTTCTGTGCTTCACATCAGCTTCCAAAAGCTCCTGCCAAGCAAGGAATGAGAGCTAAGGGTTTGTGCTGGTGTCCATTTTGAGAAGGTTATCTGGAGAACAGCATGGGAGCCAGAGAGCTTGCGAGAGCATCTTTCACTGAGGTTCCCCAAAATGCTCGCATATCAGAGTCCACAGGAGCTGATCCAGATGCTCTGTGGTAGTTAACCAATGGGCAGTAATGTCAGTAAGATAGAGCCCAAGAACAGATGTGTGCTGCAAACTACACCTGATTCAACATGATGAACACAGACCTGCTGTCCAGCTGATACACAGATAACATGGGCTTAATTATCCACAGTTTGATTATCTGGTGTTGACGCGGTTTTTATGACTAAGTCACCCTCAAGACGCTTAGAATCTGGAAATCTCGACCACAGATAAAAATTTCCTTGCAACTACATAAAGCAACAGTATTTTTCTGACAAACTTTGGCTGAGAGTTTTGAGCATTAACTTATCGGGCTTGCAGTGTATTTTACAAGGAGAGTGAAATCTTAAGGCATAAATCATCGACTTAAAGCAAAACAACTGTGTAACAATATTACAAGATATACAGAACAGGATGCACTTGGATTCCAGTTTCTGTTCATTGGCTCACCAGAGAGAAGGATCATAAATCAGAAATAGAGAATGGAAATCAAAGAAAAGTAACAGGAAGTGTCAAAATGAAAACCTGGCAGAAATTACCAATAGGAGGAAAAGAAAAAAGACTCCAGATGTATTTTTTTTTTAATAAAAACCTGGGAAAGATTCAGTGAACAAAAGATCTACAAGCAGAAAAGAAAAAAATGATAGCTGAGGTGGGGGGCTTCTCCCCTTTCTTTCTTACATACAAGCCAGGTCTAGTAACGCAAGAAAGTATGTGTCTACTAAGAAGATTAGGGAGGCTAAGCGGTGAAAAGAGCCATCACCTCCTCCCCTTTCTTCCCATGAAGCACAGCTCTGGAAACTCTGATCCTAGAAATATTTCTATTGGGCTCACAGTTCAAAAAGTTCATTAAATCCAGGATTATTACCATGACAGAACTTGACCAGAGCAGCCAGGCTGTAACATTGAAGAGGCTCCTTATTCACCCGTACCCACAGGCTGCAGAGCATCTGAATCCCAGCCCCGCACAGCACCAGGCTTTTTCCTCTGGGGCCGTCTGCCGGCTATCGCGCAGATGATTCTCGGGATGTTTCTGAGACCGCGATTCCTTGATCAGGTGCACCGAAGGTGAGCGATGCTGGAGCCATGAGGCGCGGTTTCTCACGGAGCTGTAGTCCAAGCTGTGCTGGAGGCTGTGTCTTTCTGTCCCACACACTGCCATAACCCCAGCTGGTGTGTGATTCTTAAATCGGTCTTCTGAAGGCTTAAAAAAAATTCCAGCTCCACTTCCCATACTTCCCTTGCGATCAGCGATGTTCTCCCCCCTGCCCTATGTGTGTGTCACGTTTAATCCAATGGCCCTGGACCTTAATAATTGTGAAGGTAAGGTACTCTAAATCCTTCCTCCAACAAACAACTCCAAACAACATTAATCCATTTGCCTAAGACTTCTTTCAAACAAAACTGTGAAAGAGGGAATTCATTTGCAGATTGATACTTAGAAAGACTAAGTCATTAACTGATCCATATTTCTTTTCTTAAAGAATAAGCTTAGTCAGTAGATTCCTGAATCAAGAATAGGTTAGATTTTTATTTGTACATGATTGTTTCATGCTAATTTTACCAACTGGTCTATATTTGTATCATGCTGCTACTAAACCACAGTGTATTATTGTAAACTTGTTTTCAAGCTGCGTAACTCAAGAATGGCGAGAAGCTGAAGGCTACCATTAAAAAAACCCACAAAACACCAAAACCAGTCCAGCCTGCCCCAGTCAAATCAAACACCTTTCTCCCCTCACCCCTCCAGCATACAAGTTGTATGAATAACCACACAGTAAAATGAATAAACCTTCAATCTTCGCACACTCCATACAAAAATAACCTTAGGTTTTTAAGGAACCCAAATATCCCCTATTATTAACAGAAAATGTATGCTGACCCACCAACAGCAATTTGCATCCGAAAGGCTTATTACCTTTCAAAAACATAGTTTTCTCTCTCGGATTAGAGATAGAGAGACTGATATGCTTTCCAATTTAAGAGCTCCAGTTGCTATAATTCAAAGATTATATAGCCAGGTTGTATTTTATTTGCATTTCATTTAAGCACAGAGCTTTTCCACCGAAGTCAGTACCCTTCTGCTTTCTTAACAGATTTGTCTGCTTAGCTGTGTTGCACTGCAGTCACATGCATCCAGACGTGAAAAAATGGGAAAAGCCATTTGCTATATACACTGGTCCAGATTGCACGCACTTACATTACAAGCTACGATCCATCTCACCAAAAGATTTCTAAAAGGAAAATACTGATTTTCTGTGTATTGTTATAGCATCCACTGCTCTGAGGTGAAAAATGATCAATATGCTTCTTTATAGATAAAGAAAATGGTGAAAGTGGATGCACTACTGTTAGAAATCCTTAGCAATGCAGACATCAAAAGCAGCACTGGGTCTGTTTATGCATTAGTTATTTTCACGAATAATGCCACAAAGCTTTTAAATGATTTCATAATCCTCAAAATGCTGTTTGGGCTCAGAATCACCTCAGATTTGAGACATATCACAAAGGCCACAGCAGACAAAACGGACATTCTTTGGTATTTTTGGCATTCTACTGCATTGCAATGATACTTAAACCTCAATATTAAGTCTTGCAAATCTGTACTGTAAAGATGCTGGAGCTCTTAACAAAACAAGCCCTTTTTTATCTGCTGGCTGGTTGTGTAACATATAAACCAACCCTGTCAAGCTAACAAAACCCAGCGCTTCTCCACAGCCTGCGGCCAATGAAAAATCCCCGCGAGTGACATATCCCAAGAGAGTTCTGGAGCAGTGGGAAGTAACATCCGGGAGAGCGTCCGACCAAAGACCGAGAATGAGGTCTTCGTGCTCCTCAGTTGTTTCTTTATCTGGAACACTCGAAGGGTCACTTTCCAGAGCCTTCGTGTTATCCTTTTTCTTCTTCTTCTTCCGCTCGTCTTTTACTTTCTGTACCTTGTGCTTGAATATGTCCCGATGTCTGGGTTCCTGAGGACCACAGAAGAGTCTGTCTTTGCTTAGATGCAGAAAATCGTCTTCTGTTGGGATGCAAATCATGGCATGTAATTCAGGGTTCCCCTTTCTCAAAACAGACAAGTTGACCCATACGAGAGCCCTCGGATAGCTCATCAAGATTGGCAAAAAGACATCTTCAGTCATTTCCTTCTGTCCCAGGCGAGCAATAAGGCGGATTCGCCGATCTTTTCCAACAGTGGGATAGCACCAGGCTGATAACTGCATTAGTAGTTTCTCACTCCTGTTAGAAATTTTTAAAAACAAACATCAAGGATAGCTATTAACTAGTACAACAGAAATCTAGTACTCTGCATATTTGCACGAGCTTTATTAAAAAAGGCCCTGGGGCTTTCTGTAACCTTCCAAGCTGTATTTGTATCACTCTGAGCACAAAAAGAACAAGGGTGAGTGCAACTCCTGTGCAAGGCTACTTCTTCAGAATCAGACATTACTTGTTAAAACCCACAAAACTTGTTAAATCACAAATGCTCTAAACCTTTCAGAGACCTTAATGCAATCCAGAACTGCAATGATTTCTTCCCCTGATAACGACACAAAGATGAAAGACCTGCATTCAGGCACTTTCCAAACACTGTTGCTGCCCTCATGTGTTGCATTGGAATGCCGGGGATACACTATTTTCTTGACAGACCGTATTAAGTAGCACAAGAACGACCTGTGATGATGTATTAGAAAAAGAGAATGCAAGCTGATTTACACAACAACAGTTTTTAAATACAAATGTGAGCCTCTAACAGCTCCATCCACCTGGAAGCAGACATAATATGTCAACTTCAAGAACACATTTAACTCAAGAGTGTTAAATTTCAGATGCTTAAAGAAATTTGCTTCTTCTAGTCACCAAGTTAGCTGGGGAAAAGCAAAAGAACTTCCACTCAACAGCAAATTCTGATCCATGACAAAACTATTTAACCTCCTCACTGTATTTGGATCAAATACTTCTCTCATCTTAATAATCAAGGCTGAGCTCTTCCTTTCCCTAATTCAGTAATTCCCAATTATGAAATAACACCCCACATGCGTGTATCATTTTGACATACCTGAGAACAACAAAGTCACTTGCCATAGCTTCATCTCTCCTACCAAAGTCTTTGGCGCCTGTAACATCACCTGTCTTTGTGACACCTTCCGAGCTTGTTATTTCCATGGTCTCCTCTACTTCACCGGTCTCAGAGGAAGCTTCATTGACCACTTCTGCTTTGGAGTCACAAAAGCTATGCCCTTCAGTCACGCAGCGCTCAGGGTGTGGGGAAGAAGGATGTGCAAATTCTCCTGAAGCTTTCATTCTTCCTTCCCAGTTCTTCGTCAACTGCCCCCAAGGACAGAGGAAAGGGGACAGAGTGCCGAACTTGACATAATTTGCCCTTTTTGCAGGTGGACGTCTAAATGATAAACCAAAGAGGTAAGATTATTTGTTTCCTGGGCCCTTATTCAGTCCCTAGCACTTCAAAAGGCTAACTGTCTACTTTGCCCTGCTGGTCTAATAATGTTTTCTGTTTTCAAAACCAAGTATTTAGAACAGAAAGTTAACTGTGCATTCCCTTTGTAATCTCATTGAGTAAGAATTCTAAAGTTATACTTCTAGACAACGCTCCTGCACTTCTGACCACCATATACTTTCAGTCATGCTGGATATTGCTATCTACCGTGACTGACACCACCACATTTTCCTCTATGCTTCTCCTACTTTCCCCAGCTAGCTGGAAGGGGAGACAACACCAGTTGGTGCAGAGGACACCTGGAGCTACCCCACAGTCATGGTTAAGAGTTCTGTGTCTACTGTAGTGAAAATGAAGGCAAACTTCAGAATACCTGGTATTTAAAAAGTGGCCACTGAAATATATCTCTTCATTCACTTCATTCTTCAACACTTAGCACGTACTTTGACATTCTGCCTTTGTCTTCTCCTACCTCCTCCCTCATTTGCTCCTAAGGGAACTTGAAATAGCTTTGTTTATCTTATTCTTATGCAGCCATGTTACAGCCTTATCACTGTAATAGCAGGATTTAGTTAACTTAAATGTACTGTTTAGCAGAGCTTTTCTGTTAAATACATCTAGGATTTCCTTTTTTATAACATTAGGATTTAAAACACTAGTGAAAGCCCAAGTCTAAATGAACACAACAGATAACTGAGTGACTATTTTAAGCAGTATTCATTTTTTTCATTCTTGCAATCAATTTTGAAGTTAGTATTACCGTTTGAATTTTTCAAGAAGACTGGTTTCCAGCTCTTTGGCAAACTGCATTCCCGCCTGGCAGTCTGGGAAATCATTTGGAGTGTGAGGTGTTCTTTGATATTCAGAATGCTTTAGAGCCTCTTGCAAGCCACCAACTCGTACACCTCGATATATCTGTTATAAAAACCAAAACCCAAAAAAACAATACTTGTACTGACTCCGGGTTCCTAACTAAAAAAAAAAAAAAAAAAAAAAAAAAATCCAGAAGCTACTGCATTAGAAAAGGGAAGGTCTATCACTTCAGCTTTCAAAAAAAAAAAAAAATTTAAGTATGGTTTTCACAGTTCTAGATGCTCATTTCAACAAAAATGTTAGTCATGCTTTTTAAATTTAATTCTGAAATTCTATCAACAAAACTGAACAGAATTTCACAGGTTCTGATCTTGTACGTTACCAGGAACATCATGTTACTTCAGCAAAGTCACTGCCAAATTTATTTTAACTGTACAGTAGGTATTACTGCAATTGATCCCCCTGCACATTCAAAAGCATAAATTTAACTGCAGAAAGACATTAAAACTGCCATCTAAACATTCAAAGCAGGATGCTCCAAACAGCACCAGAGAAGTATTCAAGCTTAAGTCACTTTGTGTTTCATGCTCTTTCCCAAAGCAGAGGCAACCAGTTTGTTGGCAGAGTGCTGGAGATAGCCAAGCTTGACAATGCAATTTTCTTTCTCTTTAAATACATATGCCCTTATTTCTTTGATAATTGATTTCTCTTTAAATACATATGCCCTTAGAAACACAAAACCAATGAGCTATAGCATCAGATTTCTCTCCTTGCTCCCCACTTTGATTTTGTGGTTTAGACTGCCATGTGAGCACAGTTATACCCAACAGAAGATATGGAAAGCTAGTGTTTGTTTTTAAGATTTTAGGACCAAGCCTCTGTCATCAACCAGTTCATACACCCTCTTTTAAAGTGGGACTTTGATCCTGTAATTGTGAATTGGTTACACAATGTGAAGTATACTCTCTAAAACAGATTATTTTGAACCAAATGATCTAATTTTTCACATATTTATTTGCAATTTGCAATGAAAGTCACTTACAAAAGGAATCCAGAAAGCCATGCCCCAGCCCTTTGGGAGATAGATATCCCAGCCACTCCCCCATCCAGGTCGATCTTCTCCAGCCATTTTCCCCGGCTGCTGCACCAACAGTATGGGAATCTTAGATTCACAAGGACCCAAATCAAGGTGTGATCCAGGTACCAGTAATTGAGCTCTCTTATGGTTTAAATCCTGAGAAGGAGGAGACATTTCCCATGCGTTAGTAATCATTTTTCCCTTCCAAGACACAGAGAGAAGGTGAGCTTATAACTAGGAAAAATATACTCGTAACATACTACCATTTGAACTAACCTTCACCGCGTCATGAAAAATGTTTTTAGAAAAAAGTATTAAGCACCATTTTTCTCACCTTCTTACTTCCACAGACCTTGACAGAGGGCAGGTACTGAAACTCAGATCAAAAACGCACAGCACAGATGCAGGAGGAAAAAGAAGTACTGCAACTTGATCTTTACAGATTTGTGCACAAGACTAGACTGCGCAGGTGCTTTCAGACAGTCTGTCAATACTCGGAGCAAAACTGAACTACATCCAGGGAGATGGGAAGAACGTTTGGTCACGAAACACAGAGGTCCCTTCCAACCCCGAACATTCTGTGATTCTGTGAAACAGTTTCACATAAAGCATGCTGGCACCAAGCCTTTATCAATCACTGATTGTTATATTTCATTGTACCACATTAAGAATACATTTATAAAAAAACAGACCATCAGACTGCCTCTTCACAAGTCTCTTCTGCATCAGCTGTTTTATAAGATAAATATTGCATTTCATGACAGCATGAAGAACACTGTCATATACAAAATGATTGTGCTGGCAACTGTTATGAGTTAGCATAGTATTTTGTAAGTACTCTGCTTTTTGTACACTATGCAGCCAATTTGAAAGAGCACAAAACTAACTTTCATAAAGACACTATTTAAAGACATGTTTCTGCCATACAAATATTTTCTTTTTGATTACAATGGTGCAGAAAGTTTTTCACCTCTTGTGACTAAATCACCATTTTACCCAGGCATTTTATGGGTTGCTCCGCCACTGCCAATGCAAATGTCACGATAGGAGATCTCAAACCTATAACAGCACATTTAAAGCTCAAAAACGAATCACAGGTGTTGCCCAGAATGACCACAACATGGTGTGCTGCAGTTCAGAACCAGAGGAATTTATTTCCCTCCAACTTCCAAGATTCTTTTGTCAGCAGAATCATCCTGGCTATGACAGAGCCTCTCTGTGACTCTTCATCCCTTTCATCTGCTGCACGAGTCAAGGTGATGTAGGAAAATCCAATTACAAATCTTTCTGACAAATAAACCTACAACTATTTAGTCCTGTAGGCAATCCAATAAAGCTTTCTTTTAACTGAGTCATGAACAATGGCTGTGCAAGAACATTACACAATGGCTACAAACCAAACACTTCAGCCCAGCAGCTGGATACTATGACATTAGGAAACTACCGCTCTTGGATTTATACAATTTTCAAGAGTCTCAATCTATGGACTCTTCGGACCATTAGCCATTTTCTCCATGGCAATCCAACTTTTTAGTTACCTGCTCTGAGATTTTATTTTCAGTGACGTTCTTACAGATGTCCTGGTCCCAGATAAAGCTGCGAGCACAGTCTACAGGTACACCCTCCAGGTACAGCTGCCTAACTTTATCATTATCTACAAAAGAAGAGAACTTTCAAAAAAAATTCAAACAATTTTTGTGACTTAAGTATCAAATTACCAAACCCACTCTACTATCATCAGTAAAATGAGCAGACAACTAAGTAAGAAGACTATTAAAAGTTTCACGAGGATCACTGCTTCTGCAGCATCTTACTATCACATGTTTTCCCAAACACAAAGCGTGAAATCAACTGCCAATTTTAGAAGCATTAACCTGGCATTCTCTTAAAAATAGGCACTTCTTATTACAAATTACACCCCCTTTGCCAATATAAGTCACATCTTCAGCATGCCACCTTTAATACTCTGGAATCTTGCCTTTCAGGCAGAGTGTGAAGCTCAGCAGGTTTGGTGAAAATCAGAAAAGGCAACATTAGAAAGCCTGAAATAGGTCTGCCTAAGTAAACTTGTAAGAGAAGTGAGGATAACCTTTAAAAAATGCACATACAGGAAATATCTGTATGGGTATGACTAGCATGCAACTACTTATTTAGCACTAGCTTCCCACTCCGGATCTTTTCAGGCTCTGCACTTCAAGCAAGGGACTATTCTTTGCTTACGTCTGCACAGGCCACTAGTTGTGTGCATTACTGAAGATAAATAACACTTCTAGCTTTAAAACTGATCATTGAGGTATTAAACTATCTCTTCTTCAGCTCCACCATCTAACCAAAACAGAGAAAATGTACACCTACCTTTAGGGACCTATGGATTAAAAGCCTTCTGTTTACAGTATGTAACACATGCTGATCCGTATTTTAAGCAAAATAATTCTTACCAATAAGCAGTACAACGAACCTATTAATAGTTCTGGTGATTAAAACTTACAGGAACTGCTGCTCATTTTGTCATCTACAAGGTCTTACATGTTAAAGCAACATAACGTGCCGGGTTTTGTTTTGCTTTTTTAAAATCATTTAGTCTTTCAAAAGAAGATTCAGTTAATTTTTCCAGTTAATGTTGACTTAAGACTTTGAGCACAGAAGATACGGATTATTCAGGGGTACTAACAATACAATAGGTACTACCAAACGTAACTGCGATATTTATTTAAAATCCATAATCATGATGGAGCTGATCAAGAGTTGCAAAATCCTTCAAAAGAAATACTAAATACAACAGCACTCCTGATAGATTGATGGTGTTATGAAGCTGATGCTTGCTACGCATTCTCGCTCATGAGTTACATTTACATGAGAGGAAGAAATACTGAAGAAATTATCGGATCAGGGTGGCATTCCTTCAAATTAAGAATGACACAACTAAAAAGGAAATCCTTGCCAATTCCCTGACTATTAAGTCAAAATAATTCATTCTCAAACCAAAAATTAAGGACAGGAACCTGAGCAGGAACCTAAAAGTGCTCAATACTCCTAGAGGCAAAGCACATTTTGCCCAGAGATACAGCAAATATCAGTGCCTCAAAGGAAGAAGAAAAAGACAGCAACAAAACGGTGTGAATTTTTTTTACCACTTCCTTCTATTCCCACCATTTAGGCAGTCTACCCATGTCATTCTTGGACTTCTTTACAATTCCTGTAATGGCATGAGTATTTTTTTCCCACTTTAAAAAGCTGTTTTAAATCAGTCTCTTTCCATTGCCACAGTCCAGGCAATATCCCCCTCACTACCCCAAAATATCCTTCTCTGACTTGGTACATTCTTTCTCCTTGATCCCCACTGAACTTTGAGAATTAAATCTCTCTATTAAGCACACTATAATTCAAATCATAATCCCAAATCCTCCAACCAGTTCTCTTTATTTCTTGCCTCTCTCCTGTTTTCTTCAGCCCACATTTTAAGATTGCTGGGGAAATAACCCTACTGATGAGTAAGCTGCTGATGACAGTGGAAGTAAGATGTTCGAGCTAGTACAGGGAGTTGTATTACTAAGCACACAAAGCTCAGCAACCATCAGTACGTTATCTTCTACTGCTGGTGTCAATGGTTGGCACTTAGGCAATACAGGCAGATAGAGGAAGGTTT
>Ga0181612_129919_pt1 | contig 11226 bp, 7 predicted proteins | sample HoacroProtozoa21_FD_119630 | JGI IMG/M metagenome (GOLD analysis project Ga0181612, IMG submission 119630) | Hoatzin crop microbial communities from Cojedes, Venezuel. Combined Assembly of Gp0051906, Gp0051904, Gp0051908 | reverse complement strand
CCTTCCTTCCTTCCTTCCTTCCTTCCTTCCTTCCTTCCTTCCTTCCTTCCTTCCTTCCTTCCTTCCTTCCTTCCTTCCTTTCTCTAACAAATCATTAAGTGTTTCATCAGTCTTAAAGCATCCTCCCTGACTCTGTTAGAATGAGATTACAAGCTTTTTCTAAAGAAAACCCTTTATCATTCTGATTATAACTTTGCACCTTACCGGAATTCATTGGAACTGCAGAAGAATAATAAGATCTAATCCTTTTTCATGCAAGCTGACAGGAAGAAACTTCAACAGGATAATAAAAATAGTAATACAAACTTCTGAAATATTTGGAATGGCTTGTGTTTTTCCCCATCTTTTCACGTTGTTGGTTTGGTTTGCATGTCGGTTCCCTTTGGGCCACACACTTTGTATTAAGTGACCATTATCCTGGACCGTGCTTACTTTAGGATTTATTTGAGGCCAAACTGCGTTCTATTATGGTGCTGCATTATTAATGGGCCATGTGGGCATCAGGCTTGAGAGAGAGAAGCTTAACAAGAACACAGGAAAACAATCTTCCAGATCCTTCCTTCCTTCTCCTAATACATAATCCGGAGTGGAGGAAAGAGATAAAATATTTAAATGCCGTGAGGGACAGCATGTTGTTAAACTTCTCTGAGAGCACTTCATGTCAGTCATCACCTCTGCTGGTCTTGCCTAGTGCTCATTTAATGCAGTAGTATTTTTTAAAATGTTCTCTGGCCTGAAATAAGCAGTTAGAAGCAATTCTTTTTGTTTTCTATACTGTTTATACACTTGTCTGTTACTACTTACTGCAACAGTTGTACTCCGGTTTCACTGGACACAGCAAGAACTTTAACAGCAGAGGTGGTGGAGGCAAACACCCTGCTGACATGTGTGAGCCCACCCCAGTGGCATCTGGTGGGTCCTGCTGTGGTGTAGCCCTGTTCCTCAGCCACAAGCGCCCGCTGGAAGTCATGGGACCAGACTTGCTGCCAAGTCATCTGCGTGGAGGGGTGGAGATGTGCTGTTTGACCAAATCATACACTCTGTGATATTTCCAGCCTTGCAGAATCCTCTTATTGAGCAGCCTGGAATGGCAATCCTGGGGACACTGCACTACCGTGCCATCAGAGGCGGCTGGTTTTCTATGGATTAATTTAAAAGGCTTTTTGTGCACCTTGGTCTTCTCTTGCTTCGCAAAAATTTTTCATAGCCCTGAAACCTTCCCCACACAATTGCAAGATTGATCCCCACAGCATGCAATAGTAGAGATTTCACAGTAGATATAATTTGATGTTCACCGCAAAAAACAATTCCTTAAATTTAACCGTTTCTTTCTTTGAGACGCAATTTAAAAATCAATGGCAAGGTGAAGTTTAAGGAATATTTTTAAAATTTATTTCACAATGTCAGACTAGATTATAAGGCGATAATATAAAGTAGCGTATTTTTGGTGCCAATGTTTTAAACAAAAGGCAAACTTGCTGGGCTGGTGGATGGTTACTGACTTGCTGAGGTGCCAAACAAAAAGAGTAGTCTTTTCTGACAGTAGAGGGATTAGTTTTTCATTTTAGTTTTTCAGCTAGTTCAGGTCAGGGCCTGGTTCACTCACAACTTGGCAGCCAGTTGGTATTGGGAAAAGCAGAAAATCTTGTTTTCCACTGCTTAAGTAATGGATAGAAGCTGGGCCTTAGAGTTAGTGAGCTACTGGCTTTAAAATGCACAAAGTACTGGGATCACAAGTCACTGGTTCAGATCCCCTCCTTACATACTTGAGAGGACTCATGTATTACTTTTACTTGCTATTTGCCCGAAGTTGGATAAAAAAAAATAGTTGATTAAAATACATGAACCCAGACTTTACAATAGTGTTATTGAACTAATAGAAACGATGTTAATTAAAAAAGGAATGAACCACTCTCAGTGCTGTAAGAAGCCTGTGATATATATGTTTCAATACCTGGAAAAATACAATGTTTTGCCACATGAGAATGTCAAATTCAAACCGAAATACCAGCTTTGGCATAAAATTTGATTTTATTTGCAGGTTGCAACATATTCCATAGTTTATTCTTGTGTTTCTTATAAAAGCAGCTCTTTGGAAGTGGCCAGACCGGCACAAACCATGCTGAAGGTCAGAGATTCCTTCTCCAGTTACAGAATTACTCAGCTATAAAGCTGCACACGTGAGGACAGGGAGAACTTTGCTGTTGACATTTGGTGTATCACTGCTAGAAATTTCACTGCCTTGGGATGTGGCTTCACATCCGAAAAGACTAAAAGATCACATCTACTTACACACTTTTATTTACAAGCACGTACATAAGGATGACTCATTTAACTGATAACTTTCTAAGGTGGTTTTTACAAGGTCCCTCACCATCAGTGGCTGCAAGCACTGAACAGCCATGAGTAAGGAGGAAGGTCTGTGCATGGATAATTAAAAGCAAACAGAAGGCAAAAATTTAATGGTTAGCTTTCACAGTGGAAGAAGGTCATGAGTGGAGTCCTGCGGGGATATGTGTGGGGAGCTCGTGCTGTTCAATGTATTCCTAAATGCTCCGAAAATGGAAAAAATGAGGTGACAATATTCCCTGATCATAGTAAGTTATTCAGAGCAGTGAATGCAAGACTGATTGTGAGAACTGCAGAAGGGCGTTGTAAGAGCGAATGATGAGATGATGAAGTGGTCAGTGAAACTCATTGTAGTGAAACATGAAGTGGTGTACATGGGAAAATCAATCCTAATTTCACATATAAAATGATGGCCTCTAAAGTGATTGCTGCTTCACAAGAATGAGCTCTTCGGTTTCTAATAGTTTGTTGCATGAAAACATCATCACAATGCTTGTTATTGATCACACTAGCACGCTGAATATTAGGGATTATTAGGAAAGGCATAACGATCAAAACAGAAAGCAGCATGTCGCCATCACACAAACTCATGCTGTGCCTGCATCCTAAATGTGTATTCAGATCTGGCCCTCTCGGTTCGGAGGGCATGCAGCTGACACAGAAACAATACCAAGAAGGACAGCGAGGATAGCTGGATGTATGGAATAGTTTCTGTACGAGCAATGATTCTCCAGGTTGGGAAAGAAATGACAACAACGGGATATGGCAGAAGTGTATTAAATCACTAGTGACAAGGAGAGGGTGAGCATGGAATGGTTGTTTACAGAGTCTCCCAAAGAAAGAGCTAGGAGGGGTCAAATGAGACAGCCATCCCTGGAGCCCGCTGCAGAAGGAGACCTTGCTTTGCACAGGGTGCAGTTCAGATGTGGGACTGTGAGCTGCACAGCAGAATAGCTGGTTATCTTGGCTCAAATTGTTATTGGACAAATGACTGGGAACAAAGTCCACTGAGGGCTAGTAAATACAAAAATACTGAAAAGACTCTAAGCTGAAAATTGCGAGAGGCAGTCTTCTGGGAATATTCTGAGGAAGGATGTCACTTGGCGCACTATTACACAACTGCATCACTTAGGCACTTACTGCTTTGGAAACAGGGCAGTTGACTAGGTGGCCCTGTGGTCTGATGGGTTATGCCTGTAGTTATGTGTGCAGAATAATGTATTTGTACCTGAAGAGCACTTTTGCAGAAGAGAAATATGTCCCTAACAAGCTACTTTCCCTTCTTCATCTTCTCCTGTAAGAACCTTGGCATGAAACTGCAGTGAATATCAGTGTTAAACTTTGAAGTTCACAGCCAACAGTTTTCGTGTGTGGAGCAGCTGGTGGCACTAAAAGAAAAGCAGATCAACTCACAATGAAAGCAATGAGATATTAAAAGCACTTGGGGGGAAATTCAGTGAAATATTTGGATGAAAGTGTGAATTCCACTGCTGCCCACATCTCAGCTGCAAGCGGGGAAGTCAGTGTTCCTTGTCAGCAGCTCCTGTGTAAATGGTATTGCAGTGGGCCTCGAATCACGAAAACGTTCCTTTGCAGATGAGGGATGGCTCCTAACTCCTGGTTTCCTGCCGTATGACCTGGTCTGCAATAGCCCCGTGTCACACTCCCCTGGCTCAGCAGAGACATTCCTCTCTCCTCTTTGGTACTTGCCCTCAGTCAGACTGATACTCCTTCATTAACTTCTCTTCATTAAGTTCTTCATATTATAGAGGCAGATCCCTCCTCCTCAGCTGTTAATTGTAATTTCAGCATATATGTCTGTTTATGCTGAGAAGACAAAGGAGAAAGTTTGGCTTGCCTGGACTTGTTTCTACTGGGAGAAAAGGTGCAGAAACCGCCCAGCATTGCCTAACATGAATTAAAACACCACTTGACACCTCGTTTAGACACAGTTTAAGACCTTCTGCCTGGTTTCATTTCTCATCTTTCTGCGGTCCTATTTGTAAGCGAGGACAATAACGTTACAAATGTACCTGAGAAGACTGGTGTTAGGATTAATGTTTCCGCAGGTGCTTGAAGATGATATATAGCTGGTAAGTATTAAGAGACAGATGGACCGAGACCAAAAATCTCAGGGTAAGACTATTCACATTGTCAGGATTTTGGAACATTTGAAGGTGCCATCCTCCTGCTCCTCTCCCTGTGTGGGACTCTAGTTTTCGGTCCTTTCTTCATTATTCTGCTTTTGCCCTGAAGATTTAACCCCCTACTCTCTTCCTGCAAAGCCTTGCCTCCTTCCTGCTCATGTCCTTGCCTCCCCTCACGGCCACTTTTTCTCTGCTTGCCTTAAAAATTCCTGCATTTCTAATTTTTCTGAAGTGGTAAATCTTTTCTTACTTTTTCTTCCTTTCTGTTGCAGATACAGAAGCTGGGCCATATGTGGCTGCCCCTTCCCTCTGTGTCCCTGGAAGGCTGGGCAACTTTGGGTGATCTGTCATGCTTACGGAGGACTTCAGGAGTCCCTGTATTTCCCGTATACAGACAACACGTTTCTTTTCCTTTTGACTTCCTAGGTGAATGGAATGAATAGCTTTTGATTTGGTGGCACCATACAGTCTGGAGAAATACAGTGACTAACTCTTAGCCTGTATTTTGAATGGATTAATTGTTTCCTTTATTGATATTTTAATACACGTGTTTTATATTCCAACATGCTGACTGCAGCTGACTGTGACCCCTTATATCCCTGAGCTGATTAAATTGCTCTCCGTACATCCGCTGCGTAGTTCCCTATTCTTTAGAAACTCACATTAACTCCTAAAGCCAGGCCTTCTCAGTAATTGCTATTTGTTATGAAAGAAACTTCCATTTCCATTCTGTGCTAATTATTATATTTAAGCTGAATCTTTCTGTAATTCAGAGAACCAATTGTCCATCTTCTGTGAAAGCAATGGTAGTTCTTGCCACCTCCGCTGTCATTCTTTGCACAGTAAACTGGAGAACAGTGTAGCCTCACAGCAGCCTTTCTTCTTTTAACCATGGCTTGGCAAAAGCACGTAGTTCTGTTATGTCTGATTACGCTTTGATGCTGGTTGTCTACACAAAAGCTAAAATAAAAGGTTAGAAATGGATTGCACTTCTGTAGGGAGAGGTGGAGTTTTTATTTTGCTTTACCTCTCTGTTGTTGCTGTTTTGTAATGGATTTGCAGTAAGGAACTTCTTGTCTGCAGAACCGTGTTTAAAATTAGCGAGGGGAGCAATACATGGCTTATACTTTTTGTTTCACATTTCTGGGACATGTTAACAACCAGCAGTGGAATTATTTGTTTGGTTGATTTGGTCCCTGAGACCGCAGCAGGATTTAACAATCTTTTTGACTTGCTTTACTTTAGACATGGGTGGTAATAAACCAGAGAGCACATTCAAGCCGCTTTTTCTGCTTCATGTGGTCTCCAGGTCACCACTAAAACAGTCATTAAGCTTGGAGTTGTTTTTAACTTTGCAGTGTACACACAGCTTTATTCGACCCCGCAGCTGCTCCTAGCAAGACGGCTTCTCCTGGCAGCTTATTCTAAGTGGCATCTGACAGACGATGGTCCAAGTAGCCTGGTCCCGTGCACAGCCCTGTGCTGCTGCAGAGGAAGGCATTTTTCTTCTCATGACTCCAGCCTTTTATAGCCTAGAACCGAATCTGCTGCCATGTGGCAAGCCGATTTTCTTTCTGTCCCGCTATGACCTTTGCTGAATGCTCATGGGGTGGACACAGCTCGATGCCTTTGGTTGGGCTTTGGCTGAGGTCCCTTTGGAGAGAGAAGATTTTCCAGGAAGATGGAGAGGGAAGCCCCTGCTGGTCCCGCCAGTGTAGGAAGGATGAAGCTGGAGAAGGGACCAGCCCACCTCTAGCCCTGCCCCCAAGGCCTGCGTAAGCGTCTGTCGCCCAGGAACTTCAGCCTGGGGGTATCAGGGGAGCTGGCATGGAGCCTGTTTCCAGGCTGTTCTTCCCTGCCATCCCTCTGTCTAGCTGCTGACTTTTATGCGAAGTGGGTGTGAGATGATGACAGGACAGAACTGACATGTAGTTGGCACAGATAGCTCTGAGTGCTCAAAATGCAAAGCACTGGAAGACAAATGCTGAAATAATGGATAGTTTGTTGTCGGCATCAATTCATCAAAACAGACTTTATTAAAAAATCACAGTACTGACCAGAACATCAGCAATCATGTCCCTAATTTTCCTTTATGTTATGCTGACCCTACATCAATACAAATTCAGTGATTTCACTGAAGCAAATGTAGCAACAGCGGGCATGATGCAGCACCGTAGCTATGTGTCAACCTTCTGTGAGACCCTGCATTAAAATTTGTGACATACACAGATATCAATTAGCCTCAAATTCTAGAGCTACCTTTCACTTACAGATCATTTAGTCAGGTTATACCCGAGGACTGAAATCTAGGGACTCTTCAGTACTTACCTTAGCTTTGTAAATGATCCTTTCCAACCTTTGTCTGAGTTGAAAAAGTTTTTCTCAAATCAAGGCTATATGAAAGACAAAGCATAACAAATGATGATTAAAAAAAAATAGTAAGCACACAAAGTAATATGGTGACAATGGCGATAAGAGGTGACATCCTGTGTTCTGGGGGCAGGACTTCCCAGTGCAGCTCTTTTAGGGCCCAGGTGGGAATTTCTGCTTCCGTCTCTATGCAAAACAAACTGGGGAGTGGGTGATGCTGTCCGAAGCAGCAGAGAGTGGATTAATGGTGCACTGGGAAACTAGGAGGACAGCCAGTGTTGTAGTCAGGAGACAGCTGGGTTCCCAAGAGCTAAAAGCCTAGAAGCGGGTTCCCCAAGGATCCAAACCAGGAGAAGACAAAACAGATCAAGCAAGCAGCACACCTCTTTTGAGACAGACTTTGGGAGTCTTCTTTCCTGGGAAAGAACAGAATAGCTTTCCCAAAACAACAGCCTTTACTCTTCTGGCTTTAGCCGAAAGCACCACGGGGAGTGAGAGGGCAACAAAGCACCCAGGGCTGCAGAGAGTGACACGGGGAAATTGGTGGCTGTTTTGTAGGGACAAGAGAGCAAGGCCGCCCGTGAGCCAAGGGAATGATTCCTGGGGGCAGGCTTTCCTGCGAGGGCTGGCTTTGGGAAGGGAACTGCTGTAGGGTTGACTCATTTTGTCTTTGCCATACTGGACGACAGTGCAAGATCTCATCATGAGGGATCAGGATTGTGCTCCTGCTGTGAAATGGTATGTAACTGTGTGTTTGAAGTACACGCTGGTAAAAATAACCATGTTAATAAATCTAAAGAAGAGATGTTAAGTCCTACAAGCTACATTTGACAAGAAGAATATCAGCTTATCAAAACAGACATACAGCATCACTATTTCTGAGGCTTTTACATTCATTTTTCATACAAGAAAGGAAAATAAAGGCAACTGCTACCTGAATTTGCAAGGATATCACATATTTTTAAAAAAGCAGCCACAAAAGTTTGAGTAATGTGACACACCATCTCACTTTGGGTGTGCTCGATGCTTACTTCTACGTTAGCTGCGTGTTTGTGCATCTGCCACAGACTGCAACACTCCAGCAGTTCAAAGAGACCCTAGAAAAACAGTGATGGTGTTCATCACACTTTAAAATAATTTGATGGCATTATCACCTGAACTCAGGTGTTCACCATTTCACTTTGATCCAGGACATCTTTAGATATCCTACGGCCATTTCTGCCTCCTTTAAAACTTGGGTTATAACCGCAGCACTGCAAACTCAGCAGGGCTCAGTTTGTGGAGCTTTCAGCTAATTAAACCCTGCAGTCTTCATTGGTTGGAAGCAAACATCCTGTGTGGGTTTGTTTGGGTGTTTAACATGAGGAAAATTAATAAATATCCAGGCTGAATTCATTAGAGCAGATTTTTTTTCTCTCTCAGCTATGCCTGACCCTGGTGTCTTCATTTGCTGTCTGGGTTTAGAAAACTGCAAGCTGCGTGGTGTGAGGGAGGCTAAGTGGGAGGAGGTTTGTTATAATCATGAAGCCAGTAAACCTGAGGCCAAGTTCCTGGAAACATAAGCCCAGGGACTCATCACTCACTGTAAATATTTTGCACAGCTTTTGCAGATAATTCTGTACAATAATTGCCTTCTCTGCTCAAACAGCAATGTGATTAAAGCACTAGGGAACTTTACTTAGCTAGCAAAAGAAACGGCAGTAATGGCTGTCAGTGGCTTGGGCTTCAGCTGCAGCTCCCAAACCGAATCTGAGGTCCCTGCTGAGCCTTCACATCCCACACTAAAGTCCGTGCTCGCATTTCTGTTGTTCCTTGTGACAGCCAGGGTGACCATAGCATGGCTTTCCCTACATGCTCTGCAGCTGCAGCTTTGTGGCAATGGAGCTGTATTCCGAGGCCAGCTTTTTTGTGTAGCATGATAAGGTCAAAGTAAATATATGGTTGCCAAAGAAAACAGTTTTTTAGGCTTATATTTTTTTATCCCACTCCCTGCTCTGAAATATGTGAGGAAAAGGAAAGCTGGTTTGGTATGCAGGCTCTCTCGGCTGTGGCCTTGCAGCAGAGAGGGAAAACCACAAGAACCAGGATTCTGCGTCTATGCTGAAGGGCACAGTGCTGAATTACCTCCAATGCTCAGGCGCAGCTCTGAAAAGGAGTTTCTCGTCCACCAGAAGAAACTCAAGTGGCAATAGAAAGTATGAAGTCTTGATTGTCTTATGAGGAACTCGTGATTGCCACATTCTGTGGTAATTTGGAATAATAAGGATTAATATTCATCAACAATCTTAAATGAGAATTTGTAACAGAAAAAATAAGGTGTTGGAGACCTGTAATGATAATCTTTCACAGCTGCTTTTGTGAGGGGGGAATAATTTAGCAACACTATAGCTGATGTTGACTTTCTAGTTTGTGGTGAAATTATAAAGCAAACGTTTCCTCCAAACAACTCCAGAGCTGTTTATGGGAGTTAGAGGCACACTCCTGAGACAGGAGGCTGGAGTCTGATGCATTGCAATACTGTAAATTGGTGTAATTTCACTGCACTGCCTTCAGCATGCCTTCATCCTACGGAAAATATCATCATAAAAAAAAATTATGTGACTTGGCTTTAACTTTCAGGAAAACAAGTTGATGCTAAAACGTCCATATCTCTCCCCCCCATAATGCCAGATCCTACATGCTTATTTACGCACAGAAATACTTCTATTTTTTCATACTACTAATGGGAAATTTCTGCAGAAAGGAAATCTTTAAATGTGAAAAGGCCAGAGGCTGGTACAAGCTAAATAGAAGATTAAGATCAAATACAAAAACATGGTGTAAAAAGATAAGAGACAACATAGTTTCAGAATAAAATATTTAGATAAGGATTATTTGGGACACTGCAGAGGAGGGAAGAGAAGGGATTAGAAGTATAGAGCTGTGCCAGTCATCACACTGACTTTCCCTCCATATTTCTCATTCCCCTCCATCTGTCTGTATCACATTTGTTTGTTTAGCATCCCTATAGCTACACATAGTGTCTATCACTTAGTAAGGACAGCATTGCAGAAGGCACCATTGCAAAGAATTCTGACCTGGCTTGTTTTTCACAAGAACAAAGAGTCATAACTGTACCCCCCTTTCCTGTAGAGGGCAAATTCTAGCTTAACAACACCTGTTTCATGCATTTATTGTCGAAATACAAAAAGAAGATAGATGAGAATTTGCCATCAGTGCCACTGGGAGCAGGCAACTTTTTAATATGTTTTTCAGCCATTACCTATTTAATTTTTAATTTCTGGATAGAAGCCAAGGCTATTGATTTTGCCTAAGGTTTTTGGTGAAAAGGTACAAAATTTTTCTTTTTAACTGCTCAGGAAGGTGATTTTAGGGGTAGTACTTTTTAAAACAATTTGAATGGAATTTGTCAGTCAGCGTTGCCAGAAGAAGTAATCTTATCATTGTTATTTGGTAGTAAATAGCTGTAATATTGGAGATGTAACTTTTCAAGTCATAGGAATTGTTACTTGTAAGACACTAATCTGATGGTTCAACTTAAAAGCTAATAGTAATTTTTACAGCTGCAGTATAACATCTTCCAAGAGCCCAGCAAGAGCCCTGATACAAGGTTCACTGTGTATTAAATGGTTGTGTATGTATAGTACAAAAGGGTGTAGTTATGAGAGGTTTTAGATCCAATCAACTGGAATAAATTCAAAGAACCTGACACAAAAATCTTGTTTACCCTGTCAGGCAAAAGTACACACTGTAGTTCAGTGGGTGTAGAGTGGACCCTCGAAGTATTTGTCAGTGCTTTAAGCCAGTCTTTCCCAAAGACGCAGCATCTGAACCTGGTAACTGAGTTACCGGGTTTTTTTACCAGGTTAATTATTTGTGCTGGCAAAGCAGTTCATTGCCATGACCAGCAGCTCTTTGCTTAACCACACCCTTAACCCCTGCAAGGCCCCAAGCCCTGTCAGCTCAGCTAAGCTAGCCCAGGCCTGAGCTGGTTGCCCTTGAGCCCATCTCCATGTCATGCACCCTGGCATGGGGCAGCTCCAGACTGCGGGTGAAGGACACCAAGTCGGGTGGAAGTGTCGATCTGCTCGAAGGTAGGAAGGCTCTGCAGAGTGATCTGGACAGACTGGATCGATGGGTTAAGGCCAACTGTGTGATGTTCAACAAGGCCAAGTGCTGGGTCCTGCACTTGGGTCACGACAACCCCATGCAACGCTGCAGGCTTGGGGTGGAGTGGCTGGAGAGCTGCCTGGCGGAGAAGGACCTGGGGGTGCTGGTTGACAGCCAGCTGAACATGAGCCAGCAGCGTGCCCAGGTGGCCAAGAAGGCCAACGGCATCCTGGCTTGGATCAGGAATGGT
>Ga0181612_127298_pt1 | contig 11226 bp, 10 predicted proteins | sample HoacroProtozoa21_FD_119630 | JGI IMG/M metagenome (GOLD analysis project Ga0181612, IMG submission 119630) | Hoatzin crop microbial communities from Cojedes, Venezuel. Combined Assembly of Gp0051906, Gp0051904, Gp0051908 | reverse complement strand
TATATATAGAGAGAGAGAGATGAGTATATGAATATATATTTTTTTGTATTATTGATGTACTAGATAAAAATTATTATTACAAGTAAAGTTACAAATAAGTCTTCTGGCTGAACAAAGCCTTTGATGTGATTTTTGCTGACAGGCTGCTTAAAGAAAAAGACAGAGGGTAGACTTAAGCCCTAGCTGGACCCTTTGTCATTATGAAGTCCCCTAGAGGCTTCTGCACAAATCTGTTTAAAGTGTTTATTGATGGCATGTTGAGAAGGATCCTGAGCTGAAGAGGAATGTTAGACCTTTCATAGAAAATGGACAGAAGAAAGTTTGTTTTTTTGTTTGACTGGTTGGGTTCAGTTGTGTTTTTTTGGGTGGAGGATTGGGGTGCCTTATTTTGATTTGGTTTGTTTTTTAAAACAGGTCAATATTGGGTTATTTTAAGCATCTTTTCTACAGCACCTCTTTATTTTGAGTCAATAATTGAGGAATCTGTATTTGCATTTTAATGATGATGGCATTGTCTGCCTACAGAGACTGCAGTAAGTCAGACAGTAGAGCTGCTGGCCTGTGACCTACTCTTTGCTAATGATTGTATACAGACTGTACACACACTAGAGGATTTGCAGTACATTACTATTTTGATCATCCTGCTAAGTGGTTTGGACCAAACATCAACTTAAAAAATAGAGGTCTGGGTCCAGCCATATCCTAACGGAAAGCTAGTCAAGCCCATCATTTTTCTTGACAGTGAAGCACCAGCTATTCTGCCCTTGTGGCAGTGTGCCATCTCAGAGTGTCATGATTGATGATGAAGTCCCACAGACCAGAGGAAAAGCTCGAACAGTTTTTGAGGAGATTAAAAAGAGTCTTTCAAGAAGGAAATACACATCTCAATCCAGACAAAAGTAAATGTGCACTATGCAGTTGTAATCCCTGTTCTCTTGTGTGGCTGAAAAATGCAGACGATTTAGAGCTGTTCCGGTAAGAATTTTGGGCTCTTATACACACACACACTTTCTGTGCCCATGTGGTACAATCCTTCAGAACAAGAACCAACATAGTCATAGTCAAATATTCGTCATTCATACAACACTCCTACAGGATCGGCTATATTGGACTGGCATCTGATGCATGTGTCAAAGTAGAGTGCCTATAACTATTTCAAGAGGTGGTAAAAATGAGTTGGATTTCCAGGAGGCAGGCCAATGAATGCTTGAAAAAATGTGCTCAGGCAAATCATTAGCTATCTGATGTTAGTTCCACAACATGGGAAACTGCTACTGTTCATGTGTCGGTATTAGGGTTGCCAGGGCTGCTGGTTGTAGTGATGCTGTCAGCACCACTAAGCTAAACCTGCAGAACGAAAGGCAACAGAGGAAAACAGTCACAACTAACAGAAGAATCTGCATCTGTGCTGCCTGTGGCAAAACTGGGCTAATTTCTCACCCAAGCCACAAAAGTACACTCATACGCGCTGTCTATAAAGACTATAAATTTAGCAGAAATCTAGTGAAGATTTTGGTTTTTGCATCAACTTAATCCAGTGTTATCCATTTCGCATATGAAATTCAAACACTATCAAGTGTTGTTATCCATTTCTATCTCTACACAAGGGATGCTGGCTACGTTATGCCTAAAAGGGAAAACATTCAGTAATTCTGTTCTGGACACAATTTTAAGGTATGATTTTATCTTCAGTCGGAGTTTTTGGGGTCAGTGGAATGCATTATGCCTCAGGAAATGTTGCGCTTTTTGGAGAGATAATGATATTCTGTATCACTATTCAATGACAACATGGCTTTTTAAGCACTGGAGGATCAAAATTTAGAGACAGATTTTCAAATTTAAGTATAATAAAATGAAACTTAAAAAAACCCTGAATACTCAAAAGGTCCATAACTTACCTCATGAAAGTCACAGACAGTAAAATCCAAAATAGCAAAACTATATTTGCAAGATAAATCATTCTTAAGAACAGTGACGGGCTAAGAGTCATACGTCAGCACAGCATATTCTAAGCCCTCACTTGGGCCTGTACTCTATCACATTTTGTTAAACCAGATAGAATTGCTAGTGATGCAATCTTTGACAGACGTAGTTCCTGTCAGACATGAGTATTGCTCTACTATTTTGTTTTATGTGAAAGCAAATTTCTATCTCTTTACCTGTTTTCAGAAAACGGTTAATGAAGAACTGAAAAGAGCATAGATTATTGCCTACCAGTATTTATATGCATAGTGAAATTCCTTTTTATTATCCCGTTTTTCTACTAATTATTATACATAATTATTTATTTTCCTAATTATTTATTTTTAATCTCCCTATTCCATTTACCAATTTGTACTTCTTCATTATTTTCATAACTAATTTAGATAATTCTGTTTTGCAAAGCCTTTCTTCAGATACATGTATATAACCTGTATCTTAAGCCCCTTACTTTCTGTTCTTTAGACAGTAGCCACCACATCAGTAAACAGTAAAAAACAGTCTTTTCTTGTTGACTTATGTTATTATACTAGGTACATCTAGGCTGCTGCGTGAATAACCTCTATAATCAAATGATATCACATCAGCATGATAGGAATAAATTTTATTGTTCGATATATTTCTTTACTGAAAGAGTGGTCAGGTATTGGAACAGGCTGCCCAGGGAGGTGGTAGAGTCACCATCCCTGGAGGTGTTCAAAAAACATGTGAATGTGGCACTTCAGGATGTGGTTTAGTAGGAATGGTGGTGTTGGGTGGATGGTTGGACTTGATGATCTGACAGGTCTTTTCCAACCTATGATTCTATGATTCTATTACTCTATGAAAAATTTATCATCACACCTGTTTGAGTTTCTTTCATTGTTTTCTACAAGTTAAATAATATTCAAGTAAAATAAGTCTTTCATGAAAAGTTTTTGCTTTAAAATAATTTAATTTCCTTAAAGGCCCAACTGATTTCTCCTTGTGTATTCTCTTGGAATTAAGAGGTATTCATAGAAATACCCATTATACTGCAATACACTGTTTTGTTTTCAGAACTAGAAGGTCGATATCAGCCTTGAAGTGTCTGAATGTCTAACTAAATATCTGTATTCATTCGATATATCCATCTCTGTATTTTGTTAAAACCAAATGAGTGTCAGAAACATGGCAATGAGTAGAAGAGATACTTTGTAGGTAAGTAGAAGAAATACTTTATCCAGGCAAAGGGGAAAAAAACCAGTATGATTTACACTCACATGTGTGTACTTAGAATATGCATATGCACACTCACATGTATGTATAAGAAGCAGATCTTGTGTGTGTGTATACAGAGGGAGGTACACACTAAGCATATGTATACAGATGCATATAAATGTTTCTTTTATGGGGCAAAAATAAGAATTGGTAACATGAGATCATATCATTCAGATTTATTCAAAAGATATAAAGTTGTCCCCATGAAATTATGGTTGACAGGAAATAGTACAGTAACTTATTGGTTCTGCAACCTGAAATGAGCTAAAAAATTGTATGTTTTTGGAAAAAGAGAAAATTTATTCAGGAAACAGACGGGTCTCATACTCCAGAGTTTCCAAAAGTGAACGCAAGCTACAGCAAATCTGATTGTAAAGAAGTAAAATAAATTTCTGCAAAAACATGAAAAGCTGCCAAGTGTGTAACTAAATCATTTTTCCTCAGAAAAAAATTAGAAGCCTTTAGCCAAATCATAATTCGAAATGGCCATATCTTTAGAACTATGAGTTGTATTAATTAGGATATGCAAAAATTTCTCTATAGTTGGATGCTACAATTGCTCTCTAATGTGGAAAATTCCCATGCAGAGAAACTCAGAAACAGAACTTGTTATAGTCTGGCTGCGGCCAGTCACGCGGCCGCCCCTCCCCCGGTTGGGGTGCGTAGGACAATGGGAAGAACCAGGCAGAAACTGGTGAGTCGGGATAAGGGCAGTTTAACAGAACAGCAAACAAAGGGAACAGCAACAACAACAACACAGGTAAGGAGAATACACAACACAAACCGCACAACACAGAGAGCCGCTCTCACCGCCTGCTGCCGCGCGCTCCCGAGCCACGAGAGAGTTCCGCCGCCCAGCTCCCCCCCACCGGAACCCAGCATGACGGCACACGGTATGGAATACCCTGCTCTGTTTGGCCAGGTTGGGTCAGCCCGCCCGGCTGTGTCCCCTCCTGGCTTCTGGTGAAAATTAGCCCTGTCCTGTCTGAACCCAGGACCTGGGGTTAATCCAATATTCTCAATATATGGAAAAGACAAGCGAAGTTAATTAGTGTCTAAACTTACACCTTTTACCCAGACTTTAACCTCACCTGTATACTTAGTAAATGCAGCTTCTTCCCTGAATCTACCATCCCCAGGATATTTCTTGTCATCTGGAACTCCACCATGAAACACAATCAGACATCTCCGTGTCCTGAGAGGAGGAGAGCGGCAGCGAGTGGTCCCCGCACACCCTGCTTGGGGAGTAAGCGCGTTGGCAGGGCTGGCTTCACACTCAACGTTCACACTGAACATCTGGCTGACCCCAAGTGCTGGGCAAACCGACAGAAGCTCCCCCAAGATGACAAGGGCAAATGACATGACCATGCTGCTCAGCTGACTTACAGCGAGCTGAAGGGGAAAAGAACTACTCTGAAACTCTGCAGTTGCCCCTTTAATGCGTATTTGCAAACCCTTAGCTAGGCTTGCAATGGGACCTCACCTGCTAATTAGAACAATAGAAAATTCCTCTTCTTTCTAGGAGTCTCAAAACAGCATCTAGAAACTGCACTGCATGTGGAAGTGAATGAAATGGTGAGAAGCAGATAGTCAAGAACAGAAAAAAGGACAACATATTTTGTCTGTATTTAAATCCTACTACTGATTTTCTCCCCAGTTTGCTTGTCCCAAATGTGCTATGAAGAGGCTGCTGCATCAGATGCACATGGGTCAGTCTTGCAGTAGCCTACAACATGAACAGCAAGTTAGTCTGGTTTACCTAATTCTGCCTTCTAGGTTGTAACGTTCTCCCACTGGTGAACTGAAATGTCTATAGCATCAAATCAGCTCTGGCTACACCTTGTGTAGGCATCACTGATTTACACAAAGTAGAGTCCATTTCTTTACCTCCAGAGTTAAATTTTTCTGACATTCAAGTAATTTTACTCTTTAAGGAAATAAGTCAATGTTGCTCTCTAATTTAGGAAGCAGTGTTAAGGTGGCTAAAACAGCAAATGAATGACTGGGAATATAAGCACACATGCTGCTTTGGTAAGCCGATGGCTTTCTATCAGAAGATAAATTCATTGTTAGAAAAAAACAATAAAAGAAATGTTATGCTCAAAAGTCTGGGCTGGCAAGCAGCACACAGGTTACCTATGCTTTACTTCTGAAATGGGAGTAATTCTGTTGCCTACCAGATCTTGCAGATGACCCTATGTCTGGAGCAAAAGCCCATCAAAATCAGCCTTATAGATCAAGTAACAAACACGTCTGTCTGGAGACTGCAAGCTCTGGCAGAAAACAGGCTTCCTTGAAAGCGTTTTCCTGATCCCATGTAGTCTTATGCCCTGCTCTTCCACTATGAGGTTCATTGGATTACTCAATTGTCCTGGTAATTTGATGTGCAGTGAGATACCTGCGACCCATCTTAAATCCTTACAGATAGTAGTAGGACAAGATGAGGCTCGGTTTCTGGGTCCCCTTTTGAAATGGCTCAAAGCCAGGTTTCTTTTCAAGGAACTCTGGCACATGAGAGTTGGTTGAGTGCTGAGACAAAAGATGGGGTGAGGGAGGCTTTCTAAGTGGTAGGGGATCTTGAGCCTGGGTAGACTGTCAGAGAAGCTGATGTTGCTAATACACAGCTAACAACTACTAGCTAATAGATTAATCAACCAGGAGTTAGGAACTCGGAAACACTGATAGCCATTTAGACACACAGATTAAGCCTTGATATAAATCTTTATAGCTCCACCGACTCCTGCACATGGCGCTGTCACATTGTTTGACTGCCATAAAGCAGCATCTTGGCTAACAAAAAGGAATGGGGATACTAGGAAAAGGTTCTTCACCAAGATGGTGGTCAGTCACTGGACCAGGCTCCCCAGGGAAGTGGTCACAGCACCAAGCCTGTCAGAGTTCAAGGAGCATCTGGATGACACTCTTAGTCGTGTGGTTTAGTTTTAGGTAGTCCAGCGAGGAGCACGGAGCTGGACTCAATGATCCTTATGGGTCCCTTTCAACTTGAGATATTCTATGATTCTATGATGCAAAGCGTATCAGGCACTAGTGGTATTGCATCAGTCTATATTAGAAAAATAATTACTACCCCTATGGGGTAAGCCCTTCCCACACATTGAGCCTAGGCTCAGGTCTAAAAACAAGAGGTAAGGAAAACAGCTTTATTCTTTCCCTGCTCTGTTTCCAGGTTTCTTTGATTAACTGCTACCAGAGCTGAAGAAAAGAAGGGAGAAAGAGGAAGACTTAGACAGGTCCCATCCACTTCTGAGTTTCAGTATCAGCCATGCAGAAGGAGCTAAAACTGAAAGGCAATGAGGAGATCATTCTTAATAACTAAGGAGAGGCAACAAAACTAGGGGAGTTTGGTGCTCAGTACTTACAGTTCAAACAGGCAGCAAGTTAGGGCTTTCATATGCAACACAGCACTACACAGAGAGGTGTTACATTGTATAAAGCTCTCAGGCTATGTGTTTGGTATCTTCTTGGTCTTTGCATCACTTGCTTGCTGCTGTGGCTGCAGCCACAGTTTCCCTGATTGTGCTACTCAGATTGCTAAAAGAACACAAGCTCATGTGCTGAGCCGGAATGAGAATCTACTGTTTGGTCTGTAGCATTAAATTACTGAGATGAAGTCATTCACGGGCTATTTCTTTCCCATTTAGTTGCTTTGAAATAAATTCCCTGTCACCAATGGAGTTTCAGCTGTCAGCTCTCTGATTGGATCCAGTGACACTATTGAAAACAGTAGGTTTTTTTAGTCTCCTTTTCTTCCCACTCATTAACTTTTTCCTCATTTTCTTTTTTGCTATTTCTCTTACAGATGAGCTGGCTGAAGTTCAGAAAACTCAACAGCACAAAACAAAACATCAGGGCACTCATTTTCCTCTTGGACTATTCCACAAATAAGCACTTTTTGATGCCTGGACAGTCATTCAGACACGCATATAGTATCAGCTCTTTCCACATCTGGCCGAGACCTAACATAAAGGTTTAATTCTGATTTTATTGATTCCAGCAACGGTAATCAACTCCACTCTTATTAACATGAGGTTCTCATTGAAATTAAGATGAATGCATAGATCTGTCTGTTAATAATTATTTTCTTTCCCTTTCTCATTCATCATTGTTTCAGCTTTTCTACAAAAAAAAAAAACAACAAAAAACCTCAAAAAACAACAATAAAAAAAATCCAGGCTTCTCCACAAGTCAGGAATTAGGGGAAAGAGAGTGTATCTAAGCCATCTTCTTACCTATCTAACCCTTGATCTGATGAAACATGCCCAACCTTAGTGCTTTATAAGAAGGCAGCTGGCTTTGGGTAATCTGAGAGGAATCAGTTTTCCCCTTTCTAACACATTCCTGTACGGGCAATACATGGTGAAGAATTACCTACATCAAGGCCTTTTTAGGCCTTAAGGTCTACACAAGCAAGACTCATCCTCTGCGTTTTTTGATTGGATTATTGGCCACATTGCACATCCCAACCAGGAGGAGGAGAACATGTTCTTCATAACAAATCATTGGAGAAAAAAAAAAGTGTCACAAAATCAGAGGGTGAAATAAAGAACTGCTTATGGATTTTATTTCCTTCCAGGACATGGGTTATTAAGTTGCATGTATCTGGAAACATGGTATCTATACATGTGTGCTACAACAACCAAATAGACATAGAAATCCCTCCTTCACAAAGGGCCCGATGCTGTTTTTTACCAGTGACTATGAATTCCTGGACCAAAAGTGAGGTGCCATTTGCCTTAGACCATGTTCACATGCCTTTTCTGGCAGCTTCTCTGAATGTCCTGTTTCACATTTAACTGCAGGTAATGTTGCAATTTAGGCTGATCGGCTCAGCTGGGACAGCCTGCAGTGGAGCTCATGGAAACTAGCTAATTGTGCGAATTAGGAACTTCCAACAAGGTAAAAATTGAGAACTAATTTTGCTTTGGGATATTTATTTGTCATTTGGACATATATATATGATGAAAGAAATCAAAATTGTCACTACTATTATGGAGACACAGACTAAATATTTCTTAAAGGTCACTGCAGCACACAGGACAGCTAGACACATTCTGCTGTAACCAGAGAAAGATGACAAAGGCACTGAGTTGAGACTTTGACAATTTGGGTTTGCTTCATCGCTCTCCCACAATCTCCCAGTGTAACCCATGCAATGCACTTCATTTCACTGTGCTGCCGCTCCCCATCTGTCTAATGAGGATAATAATACTTGTCATTTGTCTTATCTATTTAGATGGTAAGCTCAGGGACCTCCTCTTACTAGGAGTTTTATACAGAATGAGCATCCTGATCTCATAGGCTGCCTGCAGGGCAGATAATAAATAACATAATCCATAATGATTTCATGTCTAGAGCTGAGATTTTTAACCTGGACTATCCATGGAATAATGACCCTTTTCAGCGAAAAAATACAAATATAGATCTCTGCTAAACATGTATGAAAGGCAGAGAATTCAGGCAATTTAGCTCCTCAAAGATAGATCTTCAGCAATTAACCTAAAAGACAATGTTTACGCTGACATTTAAGGATCAGATAGGTCAACATTTGAGCATGAAAGAGAAAAAAGTACTTAATCCGGCACAAATTTCTTTAGCATAGAGCTATGTGCATGTGCACATGTACATACAGCATCTGCCTAAAGTCAGTACTATGATCAAGTCACCAATAACTGGTCATGCTAGAGCAGTACAGCAAGCTGGTGCCTCATCTTCTGCAAGGACATGCCCTCAGCTGAAAAGCACATGCATTGCAGTGGGGCTAAGATCACTCAAGCTAAACTTTGGTAAAATTCACAGAGATGAGGGATACGGCTAATAGATCTGATGAACACTAGTACTACAACACATTTGCAAAGAGGAAGGGAGCAAAAAAAGATTCCTAATTTTGTTTCAAGACAGCCTATAGAGATTTGCAGTACAGCTATATTATCTTGTGCTGCAGGATCAAATATCTATGAAAAAAATCAATGGAAGTCCATAAATTAACTTTCTCAAGTCAGACTCTTAGCTTATTACCTCTGTCACCTGTTCAGGACAGTGACCTAACCCATCAGAACAAAGCTGCCATTTTCTAATTACAGCTGAGCTTGTAACAGAGGGACCTCTGTTACACAATCTTGAGCAACAAGAATAGCAGAAATGTCAAAGAAACATTACTGAAGTAAGAAAGCATTGTTTGCCTGTTTCACTCATCAATTTGCATCTACATTCAGATGCAAGATGATATACACCAGGTTGTATACTTATTTCAAGAAATGCTAGTTGCTCTGATTTCCCTAGGGAAATCTAATGATGGAAAAGTTTATCTTCTTTCACGTTGTAGCTGGAGGAAACAAGACTCATTGTAAATATCCATTATTTGTTCACAGAGATCTTAGAATGACAGCTGCACAACTCATGCCATCTGCGTATTTTTGCAGAATGCAAGGATGGTTGAGGTTTCCTTTTGGATTTTTTCTTCATGCTCCATTTTAGATTTTCATATTATTCGATTCTTCAGAATGCAGAGAAATATGAATGGGCCTGTTTCTTAAGAGATTAATGAGGCATTGTCTTGCCTAAACATTGCCACTGAGTAAAGAATATCTGCCATCTCCTTAGCTGTGGACACCAGGCAAGTCATTTCAAGCCAATAAAACTGTGAAGCTTTAGGCTATCTAAACACTCTATTCAGAGAGTTAATGTGGATCATTCCCGACTACCGCATGCAGCTATGCAAAAACCTCATTTACAAATTAAACTTTACTTCTGCTTTCGATCTCCTTTCTCCATCTGTCCTCTGCTAGTTAAAACATTTCACCTGCCCTCCTTTCTTTCAAAAATCGTTGGCAAATGCCAGAGGTAAGCAATTATTATCATTTACATCTAACATCACAGCAGTCTAACACCAAAGAGCTTACAGGTTTGCTCCGACAACCCAATAAAAATATCATATGTGGAGAATACAAAGATACAGGATCAGAGTCTCATCTGCTCTGCAACTTGGTGTACGAAATATACATAAATCAAAATGTCTCTTTGATAATACTCATTTCCCATTTACCCAGCTAGACTCCTTAGGAAATCTCACCCCTTATCACATTATCAAACAGCAGCACTATTCATAAGGCAAGACCATACATAAACATCCTGCTGTGTCCAAAACCACATAAAAATCTGCTCCTCCAACGCAGGTGGGTTCAGCCAGTAGTTCTTCCTGCCCTGCTCCCTCCCAGTCCATTTTAGGATCCCAGTGGTGCTCCCTGCCTCCTGCAGTATTTTCGAGGTCTTCCTCCAAACCAACCACCCCAATAACAGCAGCACATCCTCCCAAATACATTCTTCTCCAACTTGTAACTGTCACATCCTTTCCTCTTTCTTCTGCTTTTAGGAAGCAGAACAAGAGGTGCTCCTGTTGCATGGGAAATTTGTCTTTCCAGTCACTGCAGCTCTAAAGACTACAGCCATCCTATCATTAGGATGGGGTACAGCACAGGAGATAACAGCAAGAGGAGGTCCAAATTCTTCTTGGTTAAACCAGGCATGCCCATGTGATCTGTATGCTTATAATTGTCATAAGTGTCTTCAAGATCTTAAGGGTGTGACTTCAGAGCAGGAGGCAACAGTAATACAGTATGGGCAGAGTATCTGGAGAACCAAATGACATTCACATCATTTTGATTACTGTCTATGGTCACACTTAACATCCCAGACTTTCTCTCACACTGTACCAAGCAGAGGAAAGGGGGAGCTACTCACTCAGAGACACACAGCAATGTTCTGCTCAATGGAACAATGTTCACAGAATCACAGAATCACAGAATAGTAGGGTTGGAAGGGCCCTCTGTGGGTCATCTAGCCCACCCCTCCTGCCGAAGCAGGGTCACCTACAGTAGGCTTGACAGGATCTTGTCCAGGCGGGTCTTGAATATCTCCAGAGAAGGAGACTCCACAACCTCCCTGGGCAGCCTGTTCCAGTGCTCTGTCACCCTCAGAGGGAAGAAGTTC
>Ga0181612_121620_pt1 | contig 11226 bp, 7 predicted proteins | sample HoacroProtozoa21_FD_119630 | JGI IMG/M metagenome (GOLD analysis project Ga0181612, IMG submission 119630) | Hoatzin crop microbial communities from Cojedes, Venezuel. Combined Assembly of Gp0051906, Gp0051904, Gp0051908 | reverse complement strand
GCATGGGCGGGGTGCGCGTGCGGACGTCGCCCTGATGGGAAGAAAATTGGAAAAGCTGGGGTTTGGGGTTGGTGGGTGTTTTTTTTTTCCCCCCCCCCCCCCCGGCTCTCTCCAGCTGGTTCTTCATCCTGCTTCTCTCTTGTATTTCAGTTTCTCCTGTACTGATTTCTGTTGTGTGGAATTTGAGGTTTCTGAATACACATTCCCTGCCCCCAGCCTGAACGCTCCCCATGGACCTAGCTTCCTCTCACACATTCCACACTGGAGCGTACCACTCTGGAGGCAAAGTGGGCTCAGGGAAGAGTCCATCTGAAGCCTCTCTGTCCCAGGCTTGCTCCGTCATCATCCTCACCGTGCGAGAGCACTTTCACTAGTGAAAATGCAAAGATAACTGTTCTCATGGCACTGTGAATTAGGAATTCCTGAAATATTTCCAACATCGGCCAGCAGAAAAGCAGGGTGATAGAAAACAAATGGTGACAGGAAGGCAACAGGGAAATAGGGAAGGGAAATTTAGGGCTGTATAGGCTAAGGCAAAAAAAGACAGAGAAAGAGACAGTAAAGCCAGGAGACAGGAAAAAAGAAGCAGAAAGAGATGAAAAGCTGAGAAAATGTGAGGGCAAGTCAAAGAATGAACAAATGAAACACGCAGGCTGTAAAATGAAAGAGAATGAAATTAAGTGCATGGAACAAATGTTCGTATAGTGATCAAGGATAGAGAGCAGATGCTGAATATGAGTGAGAGCCAGAAACACAACAGGGATTAAAAAAACCTGTCAGAAGATTTGGGTAAATTCTTGTTCAGTTCGTATTTGGTTTGATTTGAGTAACCAATCCCTCATTTTCGTTTCAGCTTGTCCACTAGGAATCTGGTGTATTCCACAGCAGATTATTTTATCGAGGGCTGTTGCTGGTGTTTTGCTTCTTACTGCTTTTTTAATCAGTAATAATTGGGCCTGTCATCTGGGTAGGTCCAGGATATAACTGTCGTGACCTTTGTGGGAGAGAGTTTCTTCTATCACTTAATGTGTTTATGTTTGAAATCTATGCTCAAACACACGGTAATCCAAACCTGCCTGCATCTCAGAGTCCACTCTGTTTCTGGGAAGTCTCGTGTTGCTGCATATCATACCGTCACTCCCTATATCCACCCAGCGAGGAGGGGAGCCCACAGGAAAAAGAATCAGGGTGCTGATGTGTAACTTCTGCGTTAGGAAAGTTTGTCATATAGCAGTTCAGAGCAGCACAACGAGCAGCAAAAAAAAACAGGCAGAAAGGAACCAAGCCAGATACAAAGGTTTCTCCCTCATAAAGTATTAAAGACAGATACCATATAAAACTTCATTTATGAGCTGCTCCCAGTTACAAACCATCTCTAGACTGGCAGCAGCACCTTTACCATACTGCTTTTAATAGAAGCTGTCTTCCTTTGGTACTGTACTTTTCCATACAAGCTTGAGGGGAAAGTAATTTAGTTTAATGGAAGCCACCCTCATTTTGAAGCAGGCCTTGATTTAAAGCCGGAAGTAATTAAATGTAATGAAGCCCTTAGCTTCTGCACTAGGATCAGAGCCATGTTATTCACAGCCATACTTACACATCCTTGTTGCTAATGTGTCACTAGTCTGTTTTTTCCAATCACTGTGGCCTGTGTTTTTATTTAGTGCTGGCCAGACTGTGGTACAGTATCTGTGAAGGTTAACAGCTTAACAGTAATGACTGAAAACAGAGGGGAGGCTCATCTGAGGACTGGGGCGTTTATGAGATTTCTGCTTATGATCTAAACACAGCTTTTTGTGCTCTATTTTTTTAATTGGTTTATGTAGCAGTGGACTGTCAGTTCCGAACTCTAAACAAAAGCCTTGAAGGCAGTAATTCCCAAATTTTGCTTTCAACAGCAGAATTAAAAATAAAGCTTGCCTTTTCAAGGAACTTGTATACTGCTGACTATTCCTTCTCCTTCCCTCCCTCAATAATTTAATGAGATTTCTCTGGGTGTTCCTTGGTCCCCTGCTCAGCTTGGTATCCACAGGGCTCCTTCTTCTGTTTGGCTTGTTAGCACTTTGGGACAGGGAGTTTGGAAACTTCCTGAAGTCATTGGGAATTGTGCCATTGTCTTGAACAGGGACAGGCTTTTTAACCTTGTGTTAACTCACTGGTAACGGTAACCAAACAAACCTTTCAGTGTCCCTTTCAACTTACCAAGATCCAAATATCAGATGTAATGTGTGACAGAATCCCAAAAAGAGGGTCATCAAAACAATCGAATCATACAGGAATGCTGTGGGATCCACCCGCCAGTGTAAATAACTCTGTGACCTCAGTTTCATTATTCTTCCTTTCTGATGTCAATAACTTCCCACCATAAAAGTGTACCATGAAATGGAAGACATTCAGAGGTTAAGTAAAAATGTACCTTTCAGTAATATGCATGTATACCTGTGTGTGCATTTATAAGCAATGGGGCTGCATACTGACTTTCATAAACTGTTAGTTTTAATTTTTTAAATGTTCTATTAAAAGCAGGATCATACAAAGGGATTTTACTGCAGAGACTCAGGAGAGCAACCCCAGCTATCTCCCGCTTCCTTCACCCAATGGTTCTTGACTAGTCAGTCCTAGAAGGGATTTTTTCCCATATTGTGATCATTAATAAGGCAGCAGAGCCACAAACGCAAATCTCATTGCTCCTCTAAATTGACTATGGTGATTAGTTTCCTCTTACCCAGCTGTCCTTTAAACAACACTAAGAGTTTCTTCATGCAATTACTAGAGAAGTATGGTCCCAATTTTTCTAACAAGGAACTTTACCAAAACTGCTCCATTAGGTTGAGGAACTGGCTTAACAACGTGTTATACTGCTTTGGTCAGCAACATTTTATGAGTGCCCAGTACCCTATTTTGGTGTCCAGTGATAAACTGGGTATTTCCTTCTGAAGTTAAAGGTGACATATGTGAGTAGATTGGAGCTAAATGCAACACCGTTCTTCTGGCAAGGCAGCACTTTCAGCTCCTGTTGATTTCCAGAGGAGCCATCTGATGGGGTGGTATGGGGACTCCAGGTGGAGCTAAACTCACTGGAAGCTGTAAGCTGCTACTTTCCATGGATACCTCTCTTCAGCTTTTGTAACTTTCAGCTCTCAGCCACACACTAGCCTTCCTACATGGCATTCAGAATTCATCCATGTGCTGACTTTTTTAGCCATGAGTGCCATGGGCTACTCACCCCTGTTATTCTTCAAGTAATTATTTTTGCACGCTAGTGGGTGGGGCAGTGCATGTATACTAGTATCCTGTTTGAAAACAGTGAATTTTTGGAGTGATGTTAGTGTGGGTTGACATTCATGTAGACTGCCTGTTATGCTGCAGGTTATTTTAGCAGTCTCCTTGCTACCATCCTGCATTCCTACCTTATTCCTTGACCAAAACAGGCCAGTCTCTTTATTTGCCATTCTAGAGTAAAGCTGATCAAATGGTACTTAATTGTTTAGATGATTATGGGTAGCCAAGATCATGTCCTTCATGGTAGCATGGTACTAGGGTCAGTTTAAGGCCAAAAAAGCACTGTGGACCACATTTAAGTGAGCTTGCCTGATTTACTTAGTGCCTGCTTGAGATTACAGCTGTCATAATGTAGGACTAGAAAGATGGCATAACTCTGCAAGGCATACAAGTAGTTCCTAGATGCATATTCTAGAGTATTGCTGATACTTAAATTTTTTGCCCCCTCCTGTTTTTTTTTTCCTAGCACAGGTCTTACACTTTAAATAGACTGTAAACTTTCTTTGGAAAATACATGAAAATATATAGAGTTAATAAGGCCTTCATGAAGCAAGAGCATTCTTTCTTTCTATGACTGGAATGATCCTTGCAAAACCTCGTTTGTTTCCCAGCAGACTTATATATCTTTTGCATAAATGCAGAACAATTACATTTCAAGGTAAGTGCTCTATTATGGCCTTGTTACGTGACAGATCTTATTGTTTCTTCCACCATATGTAGAGATGCCTTTCCAATTCAGTAGATCTTGAAAAATCATTCGGAGGAATAACATCAAAGCATACCTTGCATAGCAGTGGAGACCCTTGCTTTGAGACATACTTTGCATCTCCTAATAAAAGACAGCTATGCTCTCCGCAAGAACACCCATAACTGCTTATCTGACCTGCTGTAAAGATGTCCCCCAAACAGGCTCACTCTCCTGCCCTCACTAAATATAGGAAGGCCCTGTCTGCCAGGCCACAGCGATGGCCCCTGGGCAGCACCTGACTGCCAGAGTCCCATTCCCAGCAAGGCATGGCAGACACCTATACGTTCGCTACACGCATGGCAGTGTATGTGGCCTGGAAGCATGCTCCATCTTTCTGGTTTCATGTTAGACCAGTGCCATGACTTTGTGAACAGTGTGAGTGGGAATATACAGCAACAGATACTCCTTCAGTCCTGTTTGTCCTCTCTGCGCAGAGAGCTGGACACGTCTTGGGTACTGGGGCAGCGTGCTCCACGTGCCACCCCGCAGCCTTCTCTGCCCCCTTCAACACAGCAGAGGCTATTGGAAGCTGCGGGGTGTGGAACCTGCCCCCGCTGTCAGGGGAGAGCTCTGGTCTCGGGCACAACGTGACAGCCCTCGGATGGGCAGCAGCCCAGCCCAGACCTGAAGTGAAGACTGCGCAGCCAGAGGCATATGTATTCGCAGCTTTTAAGTTTGTGGGTAGTCCTGAGCTTTCAACATAGTGTGCAAACTTTCACTGGTTTTATTAATTACTTGTTGTCAAGTTTGCACATTTTATTATATTATGTTAAAATGTCGCTAAGAAGAAAGTAGGTTTTTTAAACCTCTGTGGATTTTTACGTTTTTAAACCCCTGTTGATTACATACAATGTAATGATACAGCATTTGTCAAGGTATAGTTCCTGTAATGTTCTTAACATCTGTTGTGAAATCTATACATTTTTCTGAAGTATACATATAAAATGTGTAAACACGTATGGGAACATAACAGCATATCCAGTCATGTCTTGTCTCACCTGAATAATTTTAAGTGAAAAATGGTGTTTATTCAAAAGCAATGCAAATTTTTGTAAAACTGCTTTATGCCATTTGTGAAATTTCTAACTTGCCATGTGCACTAAATTTCACAGCAATATTTATGATACTATATACTATTTGTTGTAGTCATGACATTATTAGCTACAATCTATTAAATGAAGCATTACAAATTGCAATCATAAGTTAAATTTAATCTGATAAAATTAAGGTTACCATATATAAAAATAGTTCTAAAACACGACTGTACTGTCATATTTCACAGTTAGCATGAACATCTATATTTACTTCTCCGAACCGTAAGGCAGAAACACAATCCAAACCGAGTAAGGGAAAATAAAACCCAAGCAGATCCTATTCTCAAAGAAGTAACACAAAGCACCTAAAAATACTTCTCCATATATTGTCTCAGTTTGGGAAAAAATCATCTCCCACTCTCCTCATAGCAAATGTAGAAGTCTCCACACTTCTCGAACTGCACAGCATTCCACCGGCTGCTGTAAACTCAGGGAGGTAGTTTTGGCTGCGTTATCACAGCAAAGCGTAGTATTTCGCTGAGGTCCTTCCCGCACGGGCACGGTTCGGCTGCTTGGGCGAGAGCTGGTGTGCAGCAGGTGCCTGGGGCCAGGCCGCCGGCACGAGTGACACGAGGAGGGCCGGGCTGTGGCAGGGTGCCAGGGTGGGTTAGGGTTCTCGGTGCGGCTGATGATGAGGCTGCGGCTGGTGAGCTCACACTGCTGGGCCGCAGCCACCACTTCCCGCTGGGGCTCTAGCGGCGAGGGGCGGCGCCGAAGGTTCCAGAAGGTTCTCCCCGCTGCCGCAGCGAGGGGCTGCGGGGGCCCAGCCGCGGGGCCGCCCCAATCCCCTCGTCCTCCGCAGGCTGCTCCCTGGGTGCAGCTGTGGGGAAGGGTTGGCCTCAGTCCAGGCAGGCTCTGGGGAGCGCTGTGGCAGCGAGGGCTGTAGCAGCCAGCCTGTGGGCAGCGTTGCCCCGGCTCGTTGGCCAGGATGGCCTCACAGTGCTTCTCTTCATCCGCTGGCTGCATCCAGAACTGGCCCCGGTAAATCTGCCTTCCACCCATCATGTGTCCTTCCTGCACTGGAAGCGTCGTCCCCCCCCGGTGCCATCGCCTCGGTGTGTGGAGCTCACACTCGAGATTTAGTGCACTGCTCTGGAAGCAGGAGGTGTGGGTGGGTGAGGAACATGGTGAGGGTTACCCCCATCTTCTGCAGTCTGGCCCAACTGAAACGCCGCTTTGCTGCTCTCCGGAGGCCCGTTAGTGAGCCTGGAGGGTGGCTCCGCCATGGCCCGGGAGGGCCACTGGGAGACCAGGTGCAGGTGGCTGAGCTTCGCCCTCAGCTCGCGGGCAGCACGTGGACGTGGGCTGCCAAAACCTGGGAGGGTGCGTGGGCTGGGCACAGGAGCCATTACAGAGACGGGGTTTAGACTGGAATCTGCCTTCAGGTCAGTTTGTCGTTTTCCAAAATAAGCGTGGGGGCTACAACCAGAGTGGTTCTACAGCAGAGGAGAACGGCACGTGTTTGATACCACGTCAGCATTGGTAAATGTACTAGAAAAGGGGTGTGTGTATAGAATAACTGGAAGGCAGGGGATGGGAGGGTTGTGTTTTGCTGGACTAGGGAATGATTTTTTTTCTGAAGAGCAAAGGCTGAAGCAGCTCTCTGCGCCAGGCCCGCGGAGAGGTCCTTGCAGCGCTCCTGAGCAGTGTGCCAGGGCGCGGGCAGCAGAGGCAGGCGGGCCAAGCACCTACTCGACACCCCATTGGTCTCAGGGCTGTGTGAGACAGGGGGTGACAGAAGTGGTGATCCGTTCCAGCACATTAAAAAAACTCTGGTAGATCATGTGTAATCTGACTGCATACGTTTTCTGAAAGTGAGATAAATCATCTTATACCTGGGTCTGCTTTAGCTTTTTAAAAGAATGTAGTGAGTGGTTAAATGTCTTAATAGCAACTGCACATGCAACCCGGCAACTGATATTTTCATGATGATACAAGGCTGCCAGACCTCTTAAAAAAATCTGATAATCTAATCCTCTTAATAAGCTATATTAAAATCATACAAGTACATGATGCAAACATTGTCATTGTTTTCCCTGTTTATAGCAATCTTACAGCTGTTGCTTTGCCGGGATTAATTTGTCTCCAAGGGGTTTCAACACTGTCCTCCCCAGTGCATTATGAGAGCCTGTAATGTCATGTAATCGGGGCCATATTATTTTTGTCGAAATCTCTGAGAGTGATGTAAGAGGAAAAAGGAAACTAGCTAACTCCCAACCATTTGACCAAAGGTTAAATTAGTCTTGGCCTTCTCCCAGCTGGACCTGAAGCTTTGCAGTCAAACATTTGTTCTGCCCTGCTCAAAAAAATTTAATGTCTTTTCTTGTCTTTTCTCCCTCCTGTGTTTTTTGTTTGTTTGTTTGTTTTTCTTTATCAATGACACGTTTTCTTTACTGTTATGCCCTTATTTGTTGTGGAACACATCACTGGGACAACAGGTGTCACCTACTGGAAAGTTGGATCTTTGGTTCATGATTCCTGTAGATGCTATGGAATGCCATGGGCATTAAGACAAAATTTAAAGTAGGTTGTATTACACTGTGCAGGAAAACTTGTTGTTATTTTTATTGTGTATAGTAATTGCACAATGTCAGTCTAATCCAGTCCAAGTTGCCCCAAGCATGGCCCTTTATAACACTGTAGAAGCTGTATATCTGCTTGAAAGATGCTAGAAAATTTCGCAGCAGCAATGTTTGGTAGGTGGTATAAAAGTCTCCCTGCAGACTATTCCAGACCATGTTGAGAACCTCCCAGTAGTAAACAATAACTAGCATCTGTTGCGTGTGCATTCTCGTGACTATTTCTATGTGTAGTGATGTATTCTGGTTTGGATTTTTTTTTTTTTACATTTGTGCATACACACTTCAGGCAAAAAATGAGAAGGTTATTGAAGTTCTTTAGGCTGTTAGGTAAGAATCTTGATGTAATTGTAAAAGGCTGGTATTAAAGTGTTTTATTCTGTTACAAGCAAGTAATGTCTGAAAAGAGCAGCAAGAACATTGGTCTGGCCTTTAAGAAGTCTGGTTGCTTATCTCCATTCTTTGGTGTTGATCATGGGTTGGGCTGCTGCAAGAAGAGACTTCTAACCAGAGTCAGCTGGGCTGAGACAGTCATGACAAGAAAAATTATCTGGTGTGCTGAACTGTGAAACAGATTCAGAACAGGAATGAAGCAGGTGAATGAACAGGAAGAGAGGTGTATTTGGATATTAAGCCTTGACAAGAGTTCGGAGATGTTCAACCTTTTGCGACAGTTCAAACTATTTCTTGATGCATCTGACTTGCATGCCTTCTTTTAAATGCTTTTCTGCTTATGTCTAGTTAGTTATTTGAAATATGGATTGATTTTTGTTAGTGTGATCTATTATTAGAGTCCTCGCTATTCAAAAAACTGCTATAAGTCCAAATCACATTATAGGGGCCAACCCATAGATATTTTGGCTGCTTAGAGAACAGAATCATCATTAAAAAAATGCTATTTGTATACATCAGAATAACAAATGTAGCTATTACATGATCAAACAGTGATGGTCACATAAAGAAACCCGGTTAACTGGAGAATAGTTACAGTACTAATCCTGTCAAATTCTTTGTTACATGAAGTAATATATTCTAGGGTTATCTTGTTTCTGCAGTGCTTTAAAAAGGAAAAAGTATAGAAGTTATAATCTATTCAGCTGGTGCTGTTTTTCTTCTAGTTAAATCAATTTCTGACTGATAGATCTGGATGGGAATCACTAGCAACTCTTACAGAAACATTATAAAAATAATTGAGGCTTGTGCATTTGGAAATTATACACAACTTACACATTGATATGCTACCATCTAATCTAAGCTTCCAAATAAAATCATAGGAATTCAGTAGTAGTCATGTACCTTTTCAGATCATGTCAGAGAATCTTTCAATCCTTGCAAGTGAAGCTGCAATTAGTTAGTGTTATGTATTGCTGTTTGCTAGTTCATGTACTCTGTATATGAGCAAAGATAGTTCAGAGGTTAATTTTCTTTTCCCTTTGCTCTGCTGGGTGGACTGTGGCCACCCCATGGGAAATAAGGGTTCAAAAGTGACCTTGCAAGTTGTTCTCCTTGGGAAGAAACAAGTTGAGAGTCTGGCTGGGGGATGCTCTCCACCCTTGGGAAGAACACAGCTTGCATTGCATCACTTGTTTGCACTGGCTCGAGAATATTATTGTAGTTGTGAAGGGAGCTGAATTGTCTGTAGTACCTGGTACCTTCTAGAAGGTTATTGCACTGTAACTGCATTGTAAAAAGAAAACACCAGCAGCTAAGAGCAAGCAGCTAGTGTGAGTATATGCAGTTTGTTCAGTATTAGACAGCAAAAAAAAGTACTAAGGCTAGTAGTAAAAGAGCAGAGAAAAATAACATATAGGCTGCATAAATCACACTATGTAAGTGCTTAGGTGAATAAGGAACCAAAAGAATAAGCAGCAATGGTTTAGGAAAAAATGTATCATCATTAATTATCTGATCAGTTTACAAAATCATTGGTGTTTGGGATGGTGATTATCAGGAACTTGAAATTAACTTCTGCTGTTTCTGCTTAAGTGTTTTCTCTATATATATGTTTTTCTAAAATTATAGCTTTCTTTTTACTTAAAAGCATTCATTTTTTATTTTGCTGGGTTTTTTTTAGTTTTGACATTGTCAAGGCATTGTTGTGCCTGTGCTACAGTGCAGATGTATATTGACACCTTGATGTTTTGAATCCTTAGGATTTAACAACAGAATTAGTAAGAGGCTTTAACCGGGGTTCCCTGAGGGTAATCCAGCATGTTGCATACATAGTGATATAACTTTGCCATCAAATCATCAATAGTTATGAGTTTAAAAAATGAAGCATTGAATATAATTTGAATTAATCTGGGTAAAGATGTAGTTTTCAAATAAGATTCCAAAATTAGGAGCCTGGGCAAGATGAATCTCACATTAAGTTGATAGGTCTATGCTGGAAGTGCTGACACCTGCTGTGTGGGTCTAATCTCCCGTTGCTGCCTTAGAAGATCTAGTCAACAGGGTCAACAGAGTCTAGAGAACAGTTTGTCTCAGCCTGGGGCTCTAACCTGTATACCATGGCTTGTGCTGGCCAGACTCTGTTAGAACAGTGGTCCATTTCTAGGCTGAACTTTTCAAAGGTTTTTAGTCAAGCAACTACAAATTGCTGTTAAGCACAGCCAGCCACAAACCGATGCCTAACTGCTTCCTCGAGTTAAAGCCTCATAGATACCTAAATACCCATATATCCTAGGTTTTCAGAGGTTCCCAGTGAACTCAAAAGGGATGAACAGTCCTTAGGTCCTCTGCAAGTTCACCTCCTGTTGTGGGGAGCAAATGCAGGAATGGGGAGAGAAAAGGAATGCAAGGGGTTGAACGGTATGCATCCAAATAAAAACCCTGCAGCCTGAACATGTGTGTGTGTGTGCACGTGCATGTGTAAAAATAAATAAATAAATATCATACAGGCATATCTAAGTATGGAGCTTGCTGCTTGGCTGTGGAGAAGCAGGAAACAACACACCAAAACCGCAGTAAGCTGATACAAGTGCTGAAAAGCTCATTTTTTCTATGGTCAAGCCCTGGTGAAAGTTGATGGTATTATTTATTAGCTGAGAGATCCTGCACTGAGTCTAAATATGTTGAAATGAATGGCTGATGTGGCCATTTGTAACAAGAAAAATCAGACCCCACTACCAAAGGTCTTAAAAGATCCTTAGTTCCAAAGAATTTCAAGGGCTTTCCCCAGCTCAGTTTGTCAGAAGTGAAAAGTATTAAGTTCTACTCCTACAGATCTTCAGACAAACAAAATTCCTCTGTAGGAGTCTCATCAGTTCTCTGTGTATGTGTTGGCATGTATTAATTTTTCCTTTACAATGCTATAATTACAGTGTTTATATGCAAGAAACACGGCTCAGTAAAAAGCCAGTACCAAGCAGGGCACTGTGCTGGGAGTCAGGAGATCTATGCTCGGTCCTAGCCTTTGTAGGAGATTTTCCTCTGTAATCATAGAATTATAGAATGGTAAGGGTTGGAAGGAACCTTAAAGACCCTCTAGTTCCAACCCCCCTGCCATGAGCAGGGACATCTT
>Ga0181612_177578_pt1 | contig 11227 bp, 5 predicted proteins | sample HoacroProtozoa21_FD_119630 | JGI IMG/M metagenome (GOLD analysis project Ga0181612, IMG submission 119630) | Hoatzin crop microbial communities from Cojedes, Venezuel. Combined Assembly of Gp0051906, Gp0051904, Gp0051908 | reverse complement strand
CTGACTGTCTAATGAGAATCTACACGCCTTCTGGTTTGCAACATCATCAATGTGTCCATGTGTGTCTTTTGACAAGGAACTGCTTGTATCGTGATTGGCAGCTACCCAGTAGGGAGGTAAGAGCCTTCTGAGGTTTATAGTACATGTTTGGCCTAGAAAGTTATGGATGAAAAATATTAAGTAAATTTGGACTGATACACTTCCAGTTGCTTTTTGCCCTGTTTTATAATTGCTTCTCTAACTTTGATGGTTCGTTCTTTAAAGTTTCTTCTAAAGCATATCATAAAGTCAGTCTTAAGGTATGCATTTTTTTTCTTCTTCCTAAGACATAAGCACTACATTTTGCAAACAACCAATAATACCTTGATTTTTATGTACTTATTAAGACCCCTTACTACTGGCACTTGGATTTTCACTTTGACTTGAAAATAAATTATAGTAGTAGGTTGAGTCTATGGTTTGAAATATTAGTATTAACATAGAGGTAATAGAGCTACAGAAGGATTTTAACACTTTCCCAGCTAAATAAGGTATTGCATATTAACAACCATAAAACAGATCTGCAATTGCTCCAGAGCCTGGATAGGAAGGTTCCTATCCCATTCACACCTGTCTTGAGAAGTCCTGAATTGCAGCTGCCTCTGATCCAGTCCAATGTTGAATGCATGCTTCAGTAGATTTGCTTTTAATATGCACTGAACCATATTCCTTTTGAAAGTTTCTTTCCTTCTAAGAAGAATACGAGTTGTGGGTTTAGTTAGAAACACAACCTTGATAATTTGTACCATCAAATAAGAATTAATTGCAGTTCCTCCTGTCTGTATGCCTGCTAAACCTTGTACTTTCTGATGAAATAGAAAGAGTGTAGATCACCACCGAATCATCTGCCAGAGATACCTTGTGGATTGAAAGACTTGTTATTACTTATACAACTGTAATGAAATGCTGTACTACGGCATTTCATTGGGCAAGAATTAGCTCATTAACTGCATTTCTCATAAATAATATTCTTTGGCTTCCTCCTTGCCTGCAAAGGACACTTACGGGTCATTTCTCTCTCAGCAATAGTAATGTCATGATTTCTTTTAATAGTCATTATCACAACAGATCTTAGAGGTTTTGAATGTTTTTCTTCATAGTCTACATTGGTTTCTACTTTCCTAATTTATTCTTGTTTAAACATGTATATGGAATTAATTGTTAACCTTTCTTGGGCTGAAATCCAGAAACCCTGTAAGTCAATGGCAAGACTGTGATTAACTGAAATAAATTTTAACCTTGTTCTTCACAGCTTCGAAATGGTTAAATTCTGCTATGCGTTCAAGATTTCCCTTGAAGAATATGTTGATGCTCAGTATTTTAGAAACTTGGCTTACCTACAGATAGGCTTCAGTATTGTTTTGGAATTATATGTTTTGAGACTACTGAATATTTATGTATGGAATTACATTCTTAGTGCTTTCTGAGTTTGTAATAAATGAAAAAATATACCAACACAAAAAAGAAACACACACACACACAAATCACTTATCTCAAAACCAGTATTTGTATTCTACTAGTCTCAGATTTCTCAGAGCTACACAAATGACTAAACATCACAATATAAACATGAAGAAACATCTCCACATATCAGATATTAGGAACCCTTGGCCTCAATCACTAAATACTTCTCAACTCAACATAAATACATCCATTAAAAGGGAATGAAAAAAGTCAGTTGTAAGTAAATGATGTATACCTTGTTTAAGTAAAAACACATTCTGAAGAGAAATATCAGCAAGCTACCTGGTATTCTCAAACAGAGTAGAACAGAGACCACTGCAGTGATTTTAACAACATTTACATTAGCTCCAAAAAAATTGATTGATAAGTAAATTTTTATTTTGATTCTTTTGGTCCTGATATGGGACTTCTACCATTGGAGTGAATGAGTATCATCTTGCAGTTTGCAATGACACTAGAATACTAAATCTGAGGGAGGCAGGAACTATCCAATTTGTCTCCTACTATAAAGTTTTTCTGTTTGGAGGCCACTGAAATTACATTCTTGCAATCTCTGCACAACACAACTCAGGAGGCAGCACAATCAGAAGACACTGTTCATCTTAGCCAATGTCTCAGCTGAACATTAGACTTCCTAGAGTTTTATTCAGAACATACCTGGAAGTGCCTAATTTTCCATTCACTGGCTTAAAACTTTCCCCAGAATTAATCCTAGCTATGATTCCTGAGAGAGAGGCTTCTGCAACTGGGTTTTCCTCCAATAATATGTGCCTGTCAGAGTAGGTTCCAGATAAAAAGAGGATAAAGAAGCCCTTGCTTGCCCTTCTTGCTTGACTCAAGGACTGGACCAACATTCAGGAGGCAGGAGATTTGTATTTATTTCCTTGTCTTATAGGATGGATCCAAAAACATGTTCTACCTCCTGATAGAAAAACCTAGGCTGTAGGTGCTGGAGTGGAAGTCCATTCTGTCCTCCCAGAGCTGTTTCACTTTGTGTAGAGTTATTAAATGGTAAGACTTTTCATGACTTCATGATCTTGTGGCTAGAGCACTTTCCTGTGAGAAGGGAGAGTCAGAGTTCTATGCTTATTCTAGTTAGTATTTCATTATCTGTATGAAATGCTCTGTGGCATATGGAAGAAATGTCTACTCTCCATCTTCAAGAAAGAAACCAAAACTCTCTTATTCCTAATCCATTAAACTCCAGTATAGCTCGAAGTCTGGAAGCAAAAATGTCAATGCAGTTTCCTTGCAATGTGAATCAAGAAAGCATCATCATTATTTCTGGAATAAAGGACTATGTCTTCCTCATTTAGATAAAGAGTGGATATAGGAACAGTGGAGGGGAGTTCAGACTCTGAATTCTTAGTGGAAATGAATATCAGAGTAAAGTGCCTATGACCCGGAAAGTATAAAACTTAATGAAAACTCTTTTGTTCAGACTTCACCCAGTGACTGCTCACCCGGTGTGTTGGTTCATTGGAATGCCGTCTGTAAGCATCTTAATCTTTTTACATGTTATTTATGGAGACTAAAAGCCAAAAACAGTGATATGGAGTCTAATTCTGAGACCAAAAGCCTGATGTGGTTTGTACTGTGATGACTGGATCCCTTTAGACTATAGACCTTACATAAATCACAGATAATTGAAAAGTGAGCAGTAAGGTAAAAAAGCCTGAACATAGTATCTCAAAAATTTTATTTTGATCATCAGTAGTGGGTTACATCTGTGAAGAGAAAAAATCATTTTAGGGGAATAAAAGGTTTTGAAGAGGAGAGATCTTGGAGGCAGAATGAAAAAGGAAGACATCTTTGAGGAAATGCTATTTCTCTAAAATTAGGAAGGAAGAGTTAAAAGAGCAAGGCCAGAATTCTTTTGTTACTTTTACTCTTAATTTAGTATCAGCTTGAAGTAGCACCCCTGGCCTGACAAAATCCCAAGAACCAGTCCTGTAACTCTGGTTTTCCTCTTTATTTGATCTTTCATGTGTTATAGGTCATCTTCTATGCTAAAGAAGGCAGAAATAAATCATGAAGGAGAATACCTTAGAAAGTATTCTTCATCCTGGTTGTGGCCTGCAGAGCATCAAAGGTGCTCTGTTGCGCAGGGTGGAAATTTCAGACAAAGACCCCAAGTATTTGCACACAGAAGCAAGCAAACAAAACAGGCTAAATAAAGTATAATCAAACATTCAAAGTTTTGCCTAGGATGTATTCAGTTATAGAAGAAAAGCATGGTAGAAACCCTGCACAAAATGGGGTGTGTGTATTTATGCAAAAGAAGAAGGCTGAAATACTGCATATGCATATGATCTGCATGTGAAAACAATACTCAGCATAGCAGGTGCCAGACCTGCTGAGATAGTACAATACACCCAGAAAGTTACTTAGGGTTGCGAGGAGAAGGTGGAACATTTTTTTGATTTTGTGGAAGTGTTAACCTCATCACTCATTCAGTGTATGCCTAGTTTGAAACAATATGAATTAATCATCCCCAGTTAATACCTTGAGCTCATCCATTTATTTGTATGAATGGTTTCAGTGCCTTCTCATTATTCTCATTTCTTTGTCCGAGTCATCTAATCTAAAGAGGGTTTTTTTCCAGTCTTTCAGCAAAGGTAACCAGTTATTACTTCCAAATCAGAAGCTGATTTGCAGATATCTAGGAATGATGATCCTGTCTTCACAGGTGTAGTTTCATATAGTTACACAGTGAAAGGAATACCAGAACTTTTGTTTTTCTCTCTTGGATGACTGGGAAACATTTTTTATATCTTTGATCCTCTCTAGAATACATCACAGCATCCAACAACTCTTTGACCAAATTTCTGGGCTGGCCTTTCCATTTGTCAATGGTGTTATTCACTAGGCCCCAGGAAATGTGGTTCCAAGCACTTTTCTTCCAGATTCTGTGACAATAGATGGTAAAGAAAAGAACAAGTATGCACATGCCTCTGCCAGCTGAAAAATATACCATTGGGAGAGCAAGTCACATTGATATCTTATCTACCTTTTACTTCCATCTACCAATTGTTTCAGCTCTTTTCATGCAAAGAGAAATAGCTTTAACAGGAAGAACGTGCAATCCTTTCCTGCTCAGGGGCTAAAGTGATTTCTCTAGCTGTGAATTTAGGTTTCCACAGGTTGAAGTGATCATAGAGACAAGACATATTTTCAATGAGCAGTGTTTGGCTGTAGTCAGTGTATTACAGTTCAGTTTTGCCTGTGGCAAGGAGTTTGTGTGCCATACAGCTTACAGTACTTCAAGCTAATTCTTTAAAAGTTAGGGAAAGGTTGGTTCAAGGTATTTGTTTAAGGCCTGATTTATCTCCTTTTGGACTTTAAAAGCTTTTTCCCCACTGTCACCTGGTGAGTTCCCTTTCGATTTTGATCTTTCTCATGACAAAGATGGATGACCTCATTATTGCATATCTTAAAAATAAAACTCTATACAGGTACAGGATCTTGCTTTGAGTATTTCACTGAAACACTGTAGTCCTAGTCTGAGAGACTTTAATTAAATCTAGCATCATGGTTTTAATAGATGTTTGAATGCCAAATAAGTCTCTGAAATTTTATAACGTATTTCAGTGAAGGAAAGGAAGCAAGATTTATGTTGTCACTCACACTACAGGTATAATACAGAACAAAATGTGTGGTTATTCTTATCATAACAGCCTGCTGATGTTTTCCTATGAAAAATTCTGTGCCTTACTGAAAAGCAAAATATGAAGTTCTTCAAAAACCTCGTGTACACAAATGTCAGTGTTTTTGAAAAACTATCGACTACTGATAGTTATTAATAATGGTACAAGGCGGAAAACTTCCTATGGTAGAGTCTATACTACAGAAACAGTGTGATTTGGCAACTCATGCCTTCTTCCGTATACAAATAGTGCTGGGCTTTATTCTTCACTAAAACGCTGATTTCAACAATTCTTTGATCGTGTTTTCCTTCTTTATTTTGACTGAAAATCTTGGGAGCAGGAACCCTCTTAATTTATGTTTGAACAGCAGCCACCAAAATGAAGCCCACAGCTCACACGATATGCCCAGATATGTCTAGAAATAAAACAGCTAGAAAAGCAACATTAATTTTCTCATACAAACCAACTGGTATTCTATTCACTTATTCAGCAAACTGTTCTGTGGGCCAGAACTCTGCTATCTGGTCATGTCTTAAAACAGAAATTTTTTTATAGGTAAACGATTACTGAGTTTTGTGCTCTATAGGCTCAGTGTCACCTACACAAGCCAGCAGCAGTTGGCAAGAGAAGGCAACTGTAACCCTGAGGAAGTCGTGCAGAATGCAGGCAGCTTAGAAAATCTTTGCTGTGCAGACTTCAAGGTTAGGCTCAGATGGTGCCTGCCAATATACTCAAGTGTTCCCAATTAAATCATTCCTTTAGATGGCAGAATATTTTACTAATTTATAGAACCGTTGTTTTCCTGTAGAATCTGCTTGCCACTAATTCAGGGTTCAGGGAGACAGTTCTGTTACCCTTTGCCACTCTATGGTGTTTAAGGCCTTACAGTAAACCTACATTCCTTCAGAAGAAAAAATCTAAACAGCTTGAACTACCTAAAAATCTCTTTGAAATACAGAGAGATAAGTTTATTTCTGTACTTCTATCATTCTTTAAACAGTCTCCACAGTTATAGCAGTATTCTTCCATGACAAACATGGTCAGTCAACAGAACAATATGATCTCCATATCACAGGTAGAAGAGAGAAGCTGGCAGGTGACATACAGAATCCGCTCCAATTTATTTTTCCCTTTCCCTTTAAAACTATTAGTATAGTCAGGGCTTTACCAAGGCAGAAATATTATAGTATGTTTATACAGTCATCACTGGCTCACAGGACAGACATCTTAAAAGCAATTGTAGAGCGTTAGTCACACTTTGGAGGTAAATAATTTATTACTATATTTATTTGATGCATAATGTAAGCACAAGCTGCTGTACTGCCTACTCCCTAATTTAAAAATCACAAGTCAAATAAAATTTAATGAAATAAATTGCACAAACCTTCTCGGAAATGTGAGACATCTGGAAAACATGAGGTTTGGGGATTACATTTAGTATTTTGGCTTGTTTTTCGAATTTAAACTTCCCCAGAGTATATTTTTTTCTCTCCATTTTTCTCTGTCTCAAACAAATTAGTAACTCCACTAAAACTTGCAAAATTATTCTTAGATATGACTGGTATGAATATTAGCAAATTAATAGAGGTGATTCTAGCCATTTAGAGGACGCTCCCTTTCCTCCTTCAAGCCTTTTGTTTTCAGTCCTGCTTACAACGAATTGTCACTGCCAAGTTCCAAATCAGCTATATCCTGGGGTCTTTTCACCAGCTCAGCTCCTCTACACACTGTGGTCTTCTGCATCTGTCCACCCCCTGAACCCTCTGTTGATTTTGCTCCTGGACTAGGTCTGACCTCCTGGTCTCTGCTGGTTTACCTGCAGCCCTGAGACCGCTGCTTCTCACTGCCCTGTCCCTAGGATGAGAGCAGAGCAATGAAGGAGAAGAGTGAAGAGTGGTTTTCTTAATTGTTAAGCTGCATATGAGCATTACCAGCACAACATGCAGATGTTATCACAAGACATGTAATGTTATATTTCATAAGGTGAAAATCTCAGGATTTGCTTTTGTTTTATTAATCCTTACGATAATGAAAGGAAGCTTAACAATCTGACCCACATGGACCAGAAAGAAAATGAAATGAATCCCAGATGTATTAAACTTCTAAAGATTTTCTGAGGTTCAACAGCTGAGCTTTTAAGTGCTTAGTATTGGCAGTACTGGATGCATATGTCTGGTTGGAAATAATTTCTTTTTGGTGAAACATGTTTTCATTGGAAATGTTGATTCATCAAAACCAAAGTATTTTGTGGGAAAAGGTCATTTTCAAAAAGCTTCTTGAACATTTTTAAACATTTTGTGTTAACACTTTCAAACTCAAATATTTCATGTTCTCAACCAAAATGCTCTGCTGGAAACTGATACGTAGTGTAAAGCTGATGCATAATCACACCGACAAGCATTCATTTAATATGGAGGAACCATGACTGACGAAGTGACCAAGATGTATGATACCAAAACTGTATTTTCCAGTTGCACTTCATTAGACAAGACAACTTTGCAGATCTTCCTTAAGAAGCACGAATTCACTTGGGGAGGAAAGGAAAAAAACCACATCTGTTTATTGGTGGTTTTATAATGTGCATGTAATGCTGATGTGCAGGGAAAAATGAAACAAGCAGGCCCCTGAATTTCTAATACTACAGTCAGAAAAAAAAAGGATTTCCAGTATTTTCTAATAGTCAGGTGAGAACCTCTGATTCTTTTTCCCTGCTCCCCTTTATATAAAACATGCTTAAAGCAGAAGTACCAGGAGATAAAAGTAAAACATAAACAGGTGCAGGCTGGTGAGGTGGGTGAAGAAAGTTTCATGCCGTGCTACTACTTAGATTTGGAGCACGTCTTTTCAGTAACTGAATTTCTTATTCAATCAAATATTTAACAGCTTATGTTATTTTATTTATGAAACTCTTCAAACACAGGGAATGGAAAAGTTCCATTTTGAGTACAGTAGTGAACCAGACCTGCAGTTTGGATTGAGGAAGTAAAAAATTTGGAAGCAAATCAGAACAGTATAGGTGATTTGGAATTTCCTGTTTCATAGATAGCTTTCAACTTGAGAAATTTTATCTGTTTAAAATTCTCCTTGTATTCTAAACATAGATTTCTTTGATCTGAAGCAAAAAGAGAAAAGTTGGAAATGCTTATATGTAAATTATAGAGATATTAAAGCCTTTTTTTGTGGGGTGGGTGAGATAAAATTGAGGTGATATTGTGTGACTGCACTTTTAAAACTCTAGAAATAGCTTTTTTGAAAGAAGGCATAACTAGTTCTCTGCTGTCATTTCTGTTTCTTGCTTATTGACTGCTGATTCTTTGACCTTATGAAAACAGCATTATCGGGTATAAGTCCTGATGTTACCCTTACTCTGATGATGCTGAATCTCCAAGTCACCTCAAGAAGTGAAATCTCTATGTTCTAGTAAAATATCAGAATGTAGCATGTCATTCCTTATAATGCACATGTATATTTTTGTTGCAACATATGGAATCAAAACAGACTCAAATACATAAATTAACTGAGTTTTATGTTGGCAAATATTGCTTCTGTTGACTTCTGATGTTTTCCACAGCAGGAATCTGTTAATTCTGACATTCTCATATGTGTAGCAGTGAGTGAGAGCTAAGAATAGGTGGAAATGAAGGGCAACTAGCCTTTTCCATAAGGCTGGCTGTTGAATGTTAGACAGCAGCAGTGGAATCAAATTTCCACTTCTGATTTTTCCTTTTTGTTAGGTAAAGTGATGGAAGTGGCAAGGCACACAAAGACAAAAAGAAACTGGGAAAGAATCTTGGAGGCAGTACACATTTAGATTTTGGGGATCACGCTGCAAGTTTTTCTTTCTACTTGCAGACATATACAGCAGCACATGGATAGAAGGGAAAACCTGGCGAAAGGAGGACAGATGACATTAACAGCCATGGTGGTTTTTCACAGGGCACTCTTCAAACCAATGCAGTTTCACCCACAGCTCCTATTCCTAGAAGAACTTACAAAGGATATTGGAATAGTGAAAATTACCTAAAATGGCTTTCACTGTGACCCAGATTGGGGTGGTAGCTAGTTGCTAGAAATTGCATTTTCTGGAGATGGATTTCCCAGCAGAGGAACAACAGACTGGAAGTGACACCCCAAAGAACTTTTGTGATGAAAAAGCGCAATGACAAAGTGCTATCTGAAACGGATGCACAAGAACAGAGTGAGATGTGATACTCCACTGCCAGCTCATCTAGGCATTCAGAAGTTTCCTGAAAACATCAAGCAGGAGAGTTAGGCAGGAGAAAAGAGCAGTAACTTCTCAGCTGTGACCGAACATACCCAGGCTAGTTGTGAATGAGGCGCCTGCTACTCTAGCAGTGGAACCATGGCAAGGTGAAGTTTAGCACAGTCCAAATCCAACCATTCGCTTGCATTTTTGGGCAAAATGTTCAGTTACTGCAGCTTTCCAACTGTGCTGCCTCAGCTCAGTTGCTGACAGTGCCTCAGCTGGGAATTTTAAAGGTAGTACAAATATACTAACAAAAAAAATAAACACGTGAAAAGAAAATACTAAAAGGTCCTGTTAAAACTGAGGAAAAAGTGTCAGGATATCTCTGCTATGGCTGCTTCTAAAGATTCAGCACCAAATTTAGCTTCTGATTAGCTTCTTCATACTTCTTTTAAGGCTACATCTTTGATAGCAAGGATTAGTATGTGAGGAGTAGGAAGCACTACACTAGTGCTTTCGTGATATGATCTTGCTTTTATGCTGTGAGCTTAAACGCTCACGGGGTGATACTAGCGGATCCCCTTCTGCTCCCTTCATCCAAACGTTAATCTTCGCACAGTAGAACAATCTCTGTCCAGATTTTTCTGCATTCCTCTGCTGTCTTCAGCCACAATTCTGTGAAGGTGTTCAGAGACAAATAGGACTTTCAGACTTTTCCTTTTACTTACTACCTTTTTCCCAACTCTACATTTCAGACAAATGTTTTTTGCAATAGTGTGACCTTAAGTTTTTTCTACTTTTTTCTACTTGAATGGTTTTGCCATGGGGTTGTATACTAGATTTCAAAGGCTGGTTTTAACACACAAGAACATCTTGTTAACTTGCATTGCTATCAGGGGCTTTAATCTCAAAAGCAGATTGCTGCATCAAAGCTACTTATCAGTAAAATTTCAAAGACACTTAAATGAAATCAGGGGTGGCAACTTAGATTTCCTTCAGCTCCACAGAAAGCATAATTATGGTGCTCTCCTTTCTAATTTCATGTTCAAAACCTTACAGACTACTTATCAGAACAGCTGAAGAAAAGCAATCAGAAAAACACCTTTCCTGTAGCAGTGCCAAAAAACATGTAATAAACTGTTTTTAATCTGAAAACAGTTGTTACAGCCAGGGTGGACTTTCAGCACATGTAAGACAACACCTGTAAGGAAAGAGGTAGAAAAAAATTTGTGGGTCTAGATCTATATGAAGATTGTTTAAGTGTTACGCGGCGGCTGATATATGTAAGTAAAGACTGGAAGCCCAAATTTTTAGTAAAAATCATCTCTTTAAAAGTCCAGAGTTTCCAGAATAAAGAGTACAACATATGACTCTCTAAACAAGAAAAACAGCACTAGCATAACTGGTATACAGTGAGAGCATAATAAATACAAAACACATCTTCACACTAGTTGTGATGGAAGGACTGATTACCTAGAATTTCGTGGCACAGTCTTCCAGCATCTGAGGTGTTGCATTTGTATTTGTATAATATATGTTTTACTCCATGTGTGTTCTCCTTTGTTTGGTATATTGTGCTTTCAAGACGTTAATCAAAGCATCAATAGAGATGAAACAGTATCATTTGTTTGGTATATAGTTTCATGGCTTTGGAGAAAAGCTAATGGAACCTGAAGTTCAGGTATCTTTGTGGAGGAAAAACTGAACATGACCTGGCAATGTGTGCTTGCAGCCCAGAAGGCCTTCTGTGTCGTGGGATGCATTCCCAGCAGCAGGGCCAGAAGATTGAGGGACATTCTGCCCCTCTGCTCTGCTCTGGTGAGATGGCCCTGGGCGTCATGTGTCCAGATAGGAAGAGAGGCGTGCAGGG
>Ga0181612_176430_pt1 | contig 11227 bp, 4 predicted proteins | sample HoacroProtozoa21_FD_119630 | JGI IMG/M metagenome (GOLD analysis project Ga0181612, IMG submission 119630) | Hoatzin crop microbial communities from Cojedes, Venezuel. Combined Assembly of Gp0051906, Gp0051904, Gp0051908 | reverse complement strand
GTCCCAAAAGCAGCTATTGCTGCTATCACCATTGGGCAACTTGGGTGTTTTGGGCGTGGTCTGTGCAGGCTGCTGGCTGCTCACACCATTGTGGCTGTCATTTGGACATGACCTTTAAAAGACCTTAACATTGCATGTTTTGTATGTACAGGATTACTTTACACTGACACAGGGGAAAATAATGCCATTCTCTTTCTCCGTCAGGTTCCCAGGTATGTGGAACAAAAACAGTTGTAACTGTTGAAGGCACAGATACGTTCCACAAACTTCCTCTTTCTCCACTGCTTGTAGATTCTCAAGCTGGAGAGGATGGGTGAGGCTCTGGACACTTCTCAATACAGAAATGGATTTACAAGGCATTGGCGCTAACCTCATCATAACTTGCATGTAGCCTCTGCTAAGGCAGGAAGCCTTGTTTTATTGGTGACGTTATGCTCCATAGCTACACCCTCTATAAGCCGTGGCTTTTACAGTTTTCCCAAATGGACTTTAAAATTATTGCGTTCATATTTAACTGTGTCAATTGCATTGAACTGTGGATTTGTTCATAGATTTGAAGCCAGAAAGAGCCACAGGAAAAATATTACTTAACTTCTTAGTAGTCAACAAGCAACTCCTGCATAGTTTCAGAATAAATAAAGCATATATTAAGGGATATTACATCTTCACTTTAAAAAATAGTTTGTCATCCCAGCATGGATACTGGCACCTCATCTCTCTCTACTTCAGTGCTAGGCTGGAGGGAAAGTCTGCTAGGCTGGAGGGAAAGTCTGAAGTCATTCTCCAAAATAAATCACTATAGAACGATTCCTCAGTTTCTGGTGGCTTACTTTTTATTTCTGCCAGTCTTCACATTAGCCTTGTTTCAAAACCTTAAAGGCTATAGTTGTGTTTATAAAACAGAGCTTTTCTCAAGACAGAAAATGTATGGAACATAGTAAACTGCTAGAGACCTAACAGTGGCCTTGCACTAAGAGTCTTCGTTACGTCAATTTCTGTAACAAGCTTTTATTCTGACCTTTTTTTTTTTTTAAGCAACCCTGCTTTTTCACCACTGACTGATGAACTCAGCATGGATTTGCCAGCTTTTTTCGTGTTGAAGTTTCACCAGCCTATTCCTATGTCCTCATCCAGTATTGAAGAAATACAGAGGCTCACAGGCATGTTATAATTGTTTTTAAGACTAAGTACTTCTGTGACTATGCATTGCTCATTTGCTTTGTATTGCCCTGTGTTAGTGTTGTAAGAGGAAAAACGGGTTTCTGGGGCAGAACGTGTTCTGTTCTATCAGCCCAAGCGTAACATTTGAGCAACCAGTGCAAAACACAAAAGTTCTAAGAAAGACATGACAATTACAGGCAAAGCTGTTAACACTCTACCTCGAACTCCCATTAGCAAAATTGGGAATAAGAAAGAGATTAATGTTTTTGTCTTTTCAAAACATTGGTTTTGTTTTAAATATTAGCTTTCATGTACAGTCATAACCTAAATGCTAATAAAAAAAAATCACCTGGTTTCAGGAATTCAGATTACTGGCTTGAAACTAGCTCCTCTGTATGAGCTGATTGTTCAGTCTACCCTCAAAGAAAAATGCAGTGAAGACTTGTCTACACATCAATGCTGTTTCTTTGTGGTGAGTAATGTGTGCATTTGACATACATTTTGCCCTTGTGCAATGTATATATTCTGAATGATATTTCCCCATAAGCAAGAATTGCAGACTTCCCAGTATCCCAACAGTATTTAAATGCTCTTTAGGAACTAGTTCAAGTTATTTACAAAACAATATTAGACCCTTTCAAGTAAGCGAGCTTCTCATCCTCATTAATGAAACACTGTGTGCGTGGCTGCTGAAGTCACACTAATTTGTCTGTGTGCAACCCAATTATTTACTCTTCTAAAATTTGCTCAGAACTTTATCATGAAAGCCTTAAAAAGAAGGAAACTTATTCGCTGGTGTGAGGAGCAAGTCCCAAGATGGTACTTACCTAGATTTCTGAAGGTCTTTATCATGCTGCATGTCACGCGCTGCGTATCATGCTGTTTTAACAAAAAAGATTTCTTCATTAGATAATACTGAGAATATTGATTCCTTTTAAAGCGACTGGCAGAAAGAAAAGTGTAAAGTGTTACAATAGTGACCTCAATTACTAGAGCTATGGTTGTTTAACTGTAGATCCTTCCTTTTTAATAATTGTTTTATTAAAAAAATATTTAATTTAGACTGCATTGTAGAGGATGTAGAGGAAAAATTTTAGAATAGAAAATGGTGGCTAAGATGCTTTGTGCCAGAGTTATGTATGTGCAGCTACAAGACAAGCTTCAAAGATCTACTTTTTTTGCTAGGAAACATTAATTTTGCAATTCATGGCAACAAAAGGACACTTTTCTACCAGCAGTGTTAGCAGAGCCCATTGCCTACATCGTGCTTGGACTTTGAGGTGATTTACAGAAGGTAGTAATAGGTTTACACCATGTTAAAACATGGTTTAGCAAAGCTCTGCTCTATAAAACCTGTAAGATGGGATGAAGTTTTCATTTCCATTAGATACATGCGAAAGGCTCTGTAACTCTTCAGCAATGCCCTAAAATAGTAGTACTTGCTGGTAGATTGTTTTGCTTCTGACTTTAAATATTTTATTTTTAGAAATAAATTACTAAATTGAAGTCTAACTTTGAAAGGAGCATAGAGGAAACCCTTTCACTCCATGAACACATGAGGAAAAGCTCTTGTATTCTGCTCTTCAGCTTTTCTTAATATAGACCCCTGCTAATTAACTGCCCTGCCCGGTTCTTAAGGTGACAGTTCCCATTTGGTATCCTGAAGCAGGTAACACAATATTGCACTTCTAATTTTGTCACAGAATCACTATCAACATGGACAGGTGGCAAATTTTTACTATCTCCTGCTCTTCAAATGAATCATTGGGAGATATTCTAGCCAAACATGCTTCTCCAAAGAAAGCAGTAGTGGTTGAGGAACAACATGTGATGCCTTGAAGAGACTTCAGGCAAAAATGCTATCCTATTTGTACAACTGTCAAGCAGTGCTACTGTGATGTTCTTCTGAGAGAGGATCCTGGCTGTTAACATTTCTACAGCCTACAGGGCTCTTAAGAGCAGTTGGGGGAATTGGTGGCACTGAACTCCTGACCACTTGGCTCTGGGTATATTCTCCTAATTTGGATGCATTTGGGAGGGAGAGTGGATCTTATTTAGCTTCCTCCAAGGATTATATTTCTACTGAAATGCAGAGACATGATGAACATGCTGGAAGTGTGTCCTCCAAAATTGTTTTTGCTGTCAGATTGTGCAGTTGCCTGATAACATCAAGATTTACTTTCTCATTTTCAGTGCTTGAAATATACCACCATATTTGTTGTTCAGTCTCTTCCAGATTGCCCAAAGCACTGTTACTTCCTAAACAAGGGCTCAGAAAAATCAGATTTAGCAGGAGCCTTGGTCAGTAAAATCCCATTTAGCCATCCAAAGTGCGTGCCTGGCGTAATAGAGATTCTTCGACATCAAGTGGCATATAACAGCCTTCTTAGCAGCTGTGTCTCTGAGAAGCATATAAACGAAGGTAAATCGTGTGGTTGGAAGTAACGGCAGAGTATTAGAGAGAAACTAGCTTCTAAGCTGGGTGTTAACAGATTTACTGCTCCCTTGCCAAAGCTGTCATTACTTGTGGAGTACTTTGAATGATAAAAAATCCTTAATTCTAGTACCATACTCTGTTAAATTTCTTTCTTTAAAGTGTCCCAGGCCTGACACTTCTGTAAGCATGAACTAAGCTGACAAAGTAATGAAAAACTAGATTCTACTTTCTCAGTATTTTTTTAAATTCTGGCATGTGATTCAGTGAGAAGGAGTCCGATTCAATGAGCGGATATCACTAAACAGTCATTTTATTTCTAGATGATTCAGAACTGCTTTACTTTGAAGTGGTGCCACACAAGAACACCAGCTTTTCTGTCTTTTTCCTTCATCCTGCAAAAGAGAATTTAGCCTGTGGTACGTGTGGAATAATTGATACCGTCCTCTTTGTTGGGCTGACAAGAGACTTGGTTCTATCTAGGCTCTTGCGCTACAGTTCTTGGTTACGAATACATTCTAAGGGCTACTCTCAATGGTGAGCAACCCATGAAAACCACAAAATAGTGGTTGTGTATAAATTGCTTACTAAAGTGTTCTGTATTCAGCATAAACCAGAAAGTAAATACAAATATTCAAGTCCTATTCTGTCTTGGCCTGTAATTAATAAATTGTAACTTCTACTATTTTTTATTTATTAAAAAAAAGCAAGTCTTACACCAGAGCATTGCTGCAAGCCCCCTCCCACTGACTTCAGTCTTACCTCTCTTGAAGCATCACAATGAAAGGATAGGTTTCAATGTTTATAAAATTGTTTATTTTTAAATACTTAATATTCTGTTCTTTCTTAGTGATAATTGATGTTATAACCTCCAGAGAAGTCCAATGTCACCTTCATTTAAATCCTCAAGATCCAACTCTAAATTCTAGTGATGACTTTATAACAAGAGCTATGAAGCGGTAAGTAGTTGTATATTATTTCATAACAGCTGGAATGAACTTCAGATGTCCATTTAATGGAAATACCACGTGCATTCACAATGCCATAAACTCAGCAACCAGAAAATTTCACTCTAGTAAAAAGTTAGAATAGTGAGAAAAAGTTACTTCAGTGTCTTAAGTATCTCTTTCAAAAATGACTAGTTATGGAAAGTGTTCCTTCCTAGTAGAAAGCATGTGGGGCAGGGAAATGCTTTTGAATGAAGGTAATTTTACCTTTTATAAAAATGCTTTTTTCTTTTATAAACATGCTATTCTGAAGACGCTAGCTGATGACAGTCTCATGACTGGTATAACTTAAAATAGCATAGAAGGGACTTTTTCCACATCTGCGTAACACCAATTAGTACTTATTTTCAGCAAGTGAGGAGTGTATGGCATGTCTACAATGCTGTCTCTGGCTTGTTTTCTGAAACAAATTCCAAGAGAGGCAAATTGCTGTGGTATCTGAACATACGCTAGAGGAAGAACTGAGAGCACTAATTCATGTGGCATAAGCTAGTATATAACTATTATCCATTTGATGACAGCAAGATCAACGCAGGCTTGATTTTGAACCTGTTTAAACAGCCTGTGCTGTTAAGTCACAGGGTACTAGACACTATTACACTATTCCCAGAACCAGGTAACTCTATTGTTAGAGTGGAAAAAACTCCTCTAGTGTAGATAGTGTTTTAGAGGAGATATGCTCTGTACCTGTCTTATACAAAACATGAAAGTTACAATTATAAAACTCAGTAAAAATTAATATATTTAAATTAGATTTTCATTAAAAGCACCCTTATGACTTGTTTTTTTGACCAAACCCTCCCACTCTTTCATCAAAGCTTCTTTGCACCGCCATGCTCACAGATCCAGCACTTCATTTCATTGTGTCAAAGTATGGTTCCTGTATAGCACATGTAGCTATACTGTAGTTACAGTGTAAAGCCTATTAGGTGTACAAGGCAAAAATATACAAAGAGTTAGTGCTGTTTTTCACCACACCTATCATTCAGGTGTCAGCCATTGTTTCAAAAAAGTAGCATGCTGAAGAATGGATGAAGCCTGTAGTAATGACTAATGTTTTGTTTCCTCCTTCAGTTGCATGTCAGTCCCAGTTGTGATGAGAGCTATCTTCCGGAATGCTGCCAAGGTGAAAGCTGATAGTGAAACACAAGATGTGGAAGTAGACACGAAACAAAAACCTGAACCACCATGTGAGCAAATGACGGATTCTAATAGCCTTGAAGAAAGTCTGTCTGCGGCTGGTCAGCAAGATTTGGTAGTGACGCATAAGTCAAGTATTACAGAAAGCCCAAAAGAAAATCTCTCCACAGCCAGACTGGAAACTCCGGGTGATAACATGGAAAAAAGTAACCCCACAGTAAGCACAGAAACTTTGTGCGGAGTGGAGGAAAGTAATTCCACAGCCGTATAGAAACTGTTATGACCAATAAATAAACCACACAATCTATTGTTTGATAATCAAACAAGAAAGAAATATTTTCCCTGGCATAGATTGCTTTTGCAGAAGTAGTTGGAGAGAACTTGGCAAGCTCACTGTCTGCTTAGTAATTTGTGAATGGAGTTTCCTCTTTGCACACTATTAAATATGTAGAATACTCTTGAATTTGTGTTTTTAAACTTCCAAATTTGAAAAGTCTAACACTGCTCTAGTAACCTTTATTTTTGTCTGCACCACATTCTACCACAGTATGCAAGAAATTTGTCTAACATAAATGATAACATAACACTTTCACTCGTAGAAAAGTAATGTTTACCCATGTCAGCATTATGCTAAATAAATTGAGAAAAAGAAAGACATTTGAACAATTTTGTACATACATAATTAATGCAGACAGCCCTATTTGCCCACTATTTCAGAAACAAGTTCAATAAGAGACTCTTAATTGCAGTTCTGTTTTCCCCTGATGCAGAAGTGGTACTGAATGCCAGCTAAACTTACAGTTTACCACCTGCATGGCAGGATAATAGAGTCTTTAGTAAGAAAGTTGTAAACTCAGTCTCTGCAAATCAAATACTTTTTACCTTGGCTTTTTTCCAAACTCAAAGTATAAAACTGTTTTGTGTTTTACATTTTTTTAAGTATAGTTAAGTCAACAGTTCAAAATTTCAGTTCATCTCTGTCTAGACCTGCTTTGTCTCAGACAGAAAGGAAAGTTACAAGCAACTTAAAACAAGTAAACTTCTAACTTACTGTAAATCAGTTTAATTAGTGTAAAACAGAGACAGGCATTCAAAAAGAAAAGACTTCCTGACCAGAGAAATTTGCAGCTACAGTTAAGGCAAGAAACAAGAAAAGGAGTCAAATACAGAGTACTGGCACAGAAATACAAAGTTATCAGAAATATGCATGTGTTTCTCAGAGAAGACAAATAAGCCTGGTTCCCTTGAAGAGTTTGGGGGAAAACACTACGCGAATGAGGGAAAGAGAGTTCAGGCTAGGTGGAGTGGCAACATAAATACAAAAACAACACAAGGAAGTTCATTAGACTGGAAACATATTCAGTGTAGTGTAACAGGGTAAGTGTAGATGGTCTAACAGTAAAACAATGGAATTGTCAGTAATTCTGCATTTGAAGAGAATAGTGTGTTTTCAGTAAAAGTGAGATAAATAGAACTGTATGAGGGAAAAAGTAGTTTTTAACTGTGAAAGTGCACTGCATAGTGGTTACAAAAGGCAAGGGGAAGAATTTGACGAAACGTGAAAAATCCTTATATATAGTGACTAGAGAGAGTCACAGCACTCTAGAAATCAGCAGCAAATTCTGTTCTGTTTGCATAGAGTTAGCATATCAACTACCTTATCCATAGCACTGGGCATTTATTTGTTAGATATTAGAGGGGACCTATTTAGAGGGGCTATTTCAGGGACCTGCTCCATTTCCAAACTGCTGCCAAAAGAGAAAATGTGGGTGAAATTATAGCTTCTGACACAGAACAGAAACATGTTCAGTAAATCTTTGTAGGGCTTTAAAAGTCATTTCCCCTTTCTGTGAAAGTTACGTTTAAGATTGAAAGCAAGGGGGTTTTTGCCAGGAGCCAAAGCATGGTGAAGATTTACAGAAATTACCTTTACTAGGAAGTATCAAAATCAGATTTCCCTAATACGAAATGATGCATCAGCCCGTACATGGTCCACAAACTGAGAATCAAATCCAGTTGAGAATTTTAAATACCATGAGACAGAAAAATTAGTGTTCCAGTTGCTGGACATGATGGAGTATATCCAATGATAAGCCCAGTTGCTCTACTAGCCAAATAGTCTGATTTTTAACCCAAGCAAGGGTTGACTTTTCAGGATCTGTGCAAAGTTTTGCCTTGCTGCACTCAAACTGCAAGGAATCAACCTCACCATTAGGTCTACAAATGTTTTCACCAGAGCTGCCACTGTCTTCGTGTTTTCCTGCTTTAACTTCATTGTACTCCATCCCAGCTGGAGCTGTGTGATTAAGGTCTAAGTCCTGAACAGAATCTAAAATGTGTCCAAGATGTGGCTGTTCTTCGATATGATTCAGATACTTAAGCACATCTTCTTCATGCTTTCCAATCACATTGAGAAGATTATTTATCTTACTTAAGGCATAATCATGTCCATTAAGATGACACCAGGATAAGAGAGCACTGAAAAGTGAAGAACAAAAAAAAACCAAACGTGATTACATGTATCCACATAGACTTCAGTTGCTGAAGGAAGCTAGCAACGTGACAGGATTATATATATGTATACCATCTAAATGTATATACGTTTCATTCACATTTTCTGGGCAATTCAAGCAACAGAACTAAGTATTAAGCTTAAAGATGTAGATTCAGATAATATTCGAAGAGCAGCTGCAGGAGGATTTTTAAGAATGATCACTCTACTTCCAGGTAGGCAGTTCCCTGTATTCAAGACGTGAGAATTCTTAGGTTGCTCACTTTAGACAGATTCACGATACGCTTTAATTAAAACAAAGTAAAAACTGCATGCAGGCTCCCTCCATACACACCCTCCACACGATCTTAAAGAGTTTGTAACTTACTTCAGGGTTCCTCTGAGCTGGCCACAGGCAACCATCAGCTCAGCACCGTGTCTATAACCTTGGTTGAAGCCTTCCTGGAGGGCAAGTTCTTTCCCAGCCTCAACCCCATCCCTATAGCCTTCCTATAATAAGAGCGGCAAAACAGGTTGTTCACAACGTGAAAAATTTGACCTTCAACAATTTTGTAATACAAATGTTTAAAGAAGTATTCAGTCTCTTAAATCACAGCTTCTAGGTTTGAACACGCGCCCCCAGCTAAACCCCCCTTGCCAAACCAAAACATGCTTTTTACAGTGAATTACGATTTACTGATCTGTAAGAGACAGTTCTTTTCCAAGTGGATCCCCAGGAATGTCAGAAAATGAGAAAAGTATTTTCAGAAACATTGAAAAGTAAGACAAATCTGCAGGAAAGCATTCTTGCTTTTGTGATGACCAGCTGCCTTATGAAAAATTCCTTGAAGAATAACCTCATATAGTTTTCTAGACACTTAAAAATAGATAGGCTGCAAAACCATCCCTTTAGTAGACCTACTTTCCTATCCTTATTCCATGTACCTGTTTTCACAAAACTAATTATTGAGCCTTGTTACTCTGTTCACTGGATCTCACTCAATTCAAGAGTTACATGGGGGAAAAAAGATGGTGATGGAGTGAGTCACGTATACACATAACACTGTGATTGCTTTCTGTAAGAAACAGCTAATGATTGCAATGCAAATTTATTTATTTATATACTAATCACATTACCATGTAACATAGAATATTTCTTAACTTTTATTCCCACCAAAATTGCAAGTTGTAAGAGCGAGAGCTTCTATTTGCTCATGAGAGAAGAAAGTTGGTGGCCTTGCTAGAGAAATAGCTGGGAAGGAGAATGTTTCTTTATTTTGCCCATGATACAGCTCTAGCCTCAATAACATTTTATGGTTTTGCAGCATCTACTCAAAATACCAGAGGGATTTGTGTAACGACACTAAACAGCCCCTTAAGAAAACCAGTCTTTTCAAGGGACTCGGATGCAGGAAACTTTTCCTTGGAGAATAATACAACGGCTCTGTTATAGTGCCCTTCCTCATCAACAGCCTACACAACAGCTCCCATTCATGTTCTTCAGCCAAACGCTGTTCACCCGTGAGCAGACGAGCCCTACTGGCCCCACTCCGAATGATACTGCATCTGTTGAAGTAACCTGGGTTTATGTACTTATTTTGTTCCCTGTAGAATTCCCGGGAGGGAATGGCTGCAGAAACCTGCTTTCATAAAATATATTTTTCACTAGGAGAATAAACAAGCCACAGAACTACCCAGACCGCAGCGTCCGATTGTGGTTCCACATGGAGTCACACATCTTAAATCTGACTGATGAAGATCTCTACTTAAAAACCCAAACATCTCATATTTCTTTATTAGCACTGTTTAGCTGTGTTGCCCTACATTTACTAGTGGTACACCTACAAGTCCGAAGCAAACGGCTTGCATTGGAATTTAGCACTGCCTTTTACAAATGCACGTGGCTGTACAGAGGGAGCCAATGTCTTTTGCTACAGTGGTACTGAAGTGTCCTAGAGTACTAGGACAGAGTTTCTGTAAACCCCTGCTAAATTTTCCTGACATTCAGAAGAAACTAAGCCACAATAACTTTTAAGCAGCCACTCTTAGTGTTCCCTTTAAATCAGCCATATGTATATTAAGGTATGTATCAATAAATCTAAAATGGTTAAAAAGACTTATTAAATCATTGTTCCAAAAATACCTTCAATCTTTTTTTCATGGTGCTGTTCCATTCCTTCTGTAGTAGATACATCTCATCTGCATCTTCATCAAATATATCCTCACCGGATTGGCTGACTGCGACTTGTACCCAGGACATAACCGCAGTGATGACTATGGCATCTGTTTATGTCACAAAAAAAAATACTGAGAAGCTCTCAAAAGTCCCTTTGGCTAAGCATCAGATTAGAAGCGTGGGCAAAAAAAGTGAGTTCTGAAGAGCAGTCACGTATGGAGCTGATTATTCAACCTGTACATTCGCTTCCACATGGAAAACAGATGCTCTTTACCATCAAGGCGCATCTGTCAAGAGAAGACAGTCAGATCATCATTGGTGAAGCAACTTCCGTACTTAGGAGGACAACTTAAGACAGTAGTTTCTTCCCTTTGCACGGCAGTGACACCCAAATACACGTCCAGTGAGCACTTCTAAGTGCTGCCAGTACACGAACCGCAGGCAGAAGCAACTTTATGACTCGATGCTGCTAGCAGCTGACAAACATCGCTTCCCCGCGGTGCATTAATGTATGCACACAGGCAACTGCCTGCAGAGTTCATAACTGGCAAGGAACTTTGATGCCGTGAAAAGCCGGAATTGAAGACTCAATAGTCGGCAGACTATTAAGCAGGTATTCCTCATTACGGCGCCGGGCACAAGGGGGATCTCTCCTCCAAACATGTGCGCCAAACACCCTGTCATTTCAGGTTAAATACAATAACAATATACATATTCATTATATTTCCGAGAAATGCTTAGCATATTTGTGACTTTTCCAAGAACTAATTAGCATATGTTAATGTCTTTCACGCATGTCTGTCAGCATCCTCGGGTGG
>Ga0181612_165989_pt1 | contig 11227 bp, 5 predicted proteins | sample HoacroProtozoa21_FD_119630 | JGI IMG/M metagenome (GOLD analysis project Ga0181612, IMG submission 119630) | Hoatzin crop microbial communities from Cojedes, Venezuel. Combined Assembly of Gp0051906, Gp0051904, Gp0051908 | reverse complement strand
GGGTTTACTAAAGTCCAGGTAGACAACATCCACAGCCTTTCCCTCATCCTCCAGGTGGGTCACTTGGTCATAAGAAGGATATCAGGCTAGTCAAGCAGGACCTGCCTTTCATGAACCCATGCTGGCTGGGCCTGATCCCCTGGTTGTCCTTCACATGTCCAGTGAGCACACTCACAATGAATCGCTCCATGATCTTCCCCGGCACCAAGGTCAGGCTGACAGCCTGTAGTTCCCCAGATACTCCTTCTGGCCCTTCTTGGAAAATAATTCCGCTTCAGCATGCTTTGTTTTCCATCCCATAATAAGCAACTAATCCAAATAATATAATATCCAATCTTAGACTGTAAGATTCATATATTTTTGACCCCACTGAAACAAACGCAACATTTTATAACAGGAGATCTCACTATATAACAAATTTTCAATAAAATGATTTCAGAGCAACTGCTGTTAGGTGGATAAATAGAGACTGGGTAAACTCAGCAGAGAGTAATTGGCTGTGTCCTGTTTTCAGTCAGCAGCTGGCAACAGAGAAAGAATAGACTTAAAGCACTGGGGTAAGCCTGGAGACTGATTAGTCAGGAAGCTATTGCTAAGGGCAGCGAGAGTAGGAGCTATCCCAGGAGCTCTCTCACAGCAGTTTTCTCTGCCCTGTGAGACACAACTGGAAATCCCTTAATGCACTCTGCCCTTCATTTATTTTTGCTACTGGACATTTGAGAGCATTTAAGAACGTTACTTTTTTGAGTAGTTGCCTGATGATGGATCACACAGAATTAAAACGATTTTATATTTCTCAATGCACACTTAGGGAAAGGGGAAGACTACCATCTACAGTACAATTATAAAACTAGGGTTTACCTGATAGCAAAGTACTTTTTATTCTGTGCTGAATAGCCAGGACAGAGTCTGCAACCATTCACACATCAATCCTGTTTTACTCTTTATGTTGAAATTATGAACTTACCTTGCATACTAGGAAGGCACATAACTTAAAGACATGGTACTGATTCATTTACATTTAATCCATCTAGTCTAATGAAACATTAGTACACTTAAAATATTATCATTGCAGTTAGCAGTGTAATATAAATTACACAGACACACTCTATAGTAAAGAGAAAGAGCTGAGTATCAAAGTACCGAAATTCGGAAGCACAAGAAAGTTGGCTAGCCAAATTTAATGCAAATGTTTACATATGTACTGTAAGAGAATTGCTCCTCCCTCCCCCAAGAACTTGTATCATTCATTGCTTAGGGTAGAATACACTAATTTAAAGAGCAACTATTCAAGTTATTATTTTATCTTCAGTATGAGTGCAGTGTGCTATACATTATTGACTTCATTACAGGTAGAGAATTAAAACATAGAGAAACCTCTTCAGGTGTCTCAGCCTGAAGCTTTTTAAATTAAAGGTCTGGAGTCATTGACTACTTACAATTTATAAAAGCTAACTAACTACTGTGTAAGATGGGTATTGTCCCTCTCTCTAGCCAGCATAAGGAGCGTAAGCTCCCTAAATGGTGTATGTATATTTATGAGGTATTTTGTCTCTTCAAGAGATTAAATACATACGCTAATTTTGGGAGATCAATTAAAAATGTTTAATACCTGATTTCCCAGAGTAATTAACATTATAAAGCACTTCATGTGTATAGCACTGATCCTACTGTTTTCACTGTGGTTGTAGATGTTTGCTACATCTGTAAAGCAGACCTCGTGGATCTTGGCTTAAGAACCAAACAATGTAAACGGGAAAAAACCCCAAAGAACCCAAAGCCAAGAACCCCTGCTCCTCTCATTTAGGTTTAGGACCAGAGGAAAGGATAGGGAACTCTGGTAACATCTAGCATTTCTTTTGATGTAGTTCTCACTTCATTTCTTCTCATTTTCTAAAAACTGACCAAAATTTAACAGAGTTCTCCCCAAGCTCCTCCATCAGCCTAAATGCCTAATTTGGCATCATGTTCATATGGGTTATCAACAGGTTTGGAATCATTAGACTTGACTCAACCAGTTCTTGAGCTAATGATAGTGGAGTGAAAGATCAGACATCATAAACTTTACTTTCTCGTGGAAAAGATGGATCAAAGCAAATATTTATATTTTAGAACGTACGAAGAAAAAGCATATTAAGTCTTCCCACTCTGCTAATGACAGCAGTAAAACATACCCACTGAAATAAGAATAGGTCGTCAGTTAAATTTCTCAATAGACTGTTCTTACAGGAAGAGAAAGCAATTTTGGCAAGAAATTGAAGTAAAGCATTTGGGGAGGTATCTCTACTTTTGAAGCTAAGGAAACATTAAAAAAAATAAAAATCACTAAATGTAATTATGACTACAGTAAAAACCAAATAAACCCCAGCCTCAAACAAAGGTATAAAAGGAATAAAAGCCTTTATGTACAACATTTTAGTAAGATGTTTCATTCTATTATATAGTAGTTTGGATACGACCTCTATTGATAGAGTATATTCTGATCCCTTCTCCAGAGGCTAGAGAAAACAACTGGAAGATCCATGCAGCCCATCAGTCTCCACCTTGAAGACTTATTTCTCTAGCAAACACATCTGTAGTATCTCAAAGCACTGCCTCTCCGTTAAGGTACACAATTGTGATACTAATTTTATCTGCTGTTGATAAATTCAGTTGCCAAACTAAAAGACCAGTAAAATTCAGGTGCAAAATTCAGCCTGGGTAATGAAAACCCTCACTCAGCTGTCTTTAACCCTGGTTCATCCAGATTCCATTATTCCCTCAGGAAGAAGATTTAAACCATACCCTTCCATATCTCTGGAAAGTTCATAAAATCATAGAATTATTAAGGTTGGAAAAGAGCTCCAAGATCACCAAGTCCAACTGTTCTGTTTTGTTAATTTTTCCCTCTGCCCACAGAGTTCCACTATAAATTATAAATGTTACCGAGTGCAGTGATTCAAATATTCATATCAAATGGGGAAGGCTGCTGATGACTCCTGCCACAAAAATCCAGTGATTGAAGTAAAATGCATACCATGACCTGGAATCTCTACACCATGAAAACACCAGGCTATCAACTTGTGTCGCAATTAGGTAGACATTTGCCAACAAATAGTTTAACTGTGGTTCTATTAAGCTTTTTTATCCAAGACGTTTATACCAAATCAGTGGTGATTTCATTCCATTCCATGCGACAAATATCTGCAATACTAATACAATCTTCTCTGTTTCCCATTATTACAACTTATTTTTTGGTGAAGTAGAAATTAATCTCGTATTTTAAATAAAACAAACTGTCAGTAAATTGAGCAAAATGGGAGGCATATCCTGCTTTCAGGTTATTTAAAATGGTTTCCCCCTTTCAGTTTATGAAAAGCAATTATCAGAAAATGCCGTCTTTCTAGCCAGTATAGGTTCCAAAATGGTAGGGAAGAAGCCAAGTGACAAAGTGATTCTAGACACAAGAATACATAACTTATTAATTTAGTTAATTCAGATTTTAGAAATAGAAAAGAAACCTATGAAAAGATTGTTCATTATGGCAGTGCATCCTACTTCTCTGTGGTTCAAGGCTTGCTAAAATTCTTCGACATAGCTCCTGAAACTGCATAGCTTGATTAGGTGCTGTACGTAGATATCCAAATTTGCTGTGAAACCTCAAAACTGGGTTGTGACACTCAGATTTGTTCCTGGCCTAAAAGCTATCCTGCTTCAAGTAGACAAAGTAGTCTGTCCAGAGCTAATTCAAGTATCTGTATGTGCACTGTACTGTAACGTACCATGTGCACTCTTCTCTTTTCAAATAGAAAGAAATAGGCTTAAAGCCAAAGAAAACAGATAAGAAGGAAAAAACTCTGGAATAATTATTTGTCCATGCTGAAAATCTGCTGAGATTTCATTCCATTTCCCTGTTCATGACACTAAGTATTCTCTACGTTATCTTTTCAATTTCTTATTTTATCATTTTGCTGTGCAACAAGGAGAGAGAAAATGAAGGACTGCCAGTTTGAATACAATGTAGAATAAGTTTACTCTTAGTTTTCTAAACCTCAGTTTTTATATTTTTGAAAACCAAAAGCAAATATGGTCAAACTTGTAGGGTCAGATAACAGTTTTTCCTTGATTCCTCTATATGGAGTTAGATAAATATCATGGAGACAATAAAGCATGAGAAAAAATCTTTCCCCTGATAAAATTAAAAAACCTCACCATTACAAAAAAGTCTTCTTTTTAAGACATGACAAAATACTGTAACAGAAAGACCATGCGACTAACAAGGTATTGTTATAGTCTTTCAAAGAAAGAAAATGTATTAGAAATCCTGGTTTTTGCAAATCTTGAGGAAGTAAAATCTGCTACGAAATCATATGGAATATCAAGTAATTTTTCTGATTGCTTAAAATGATCTTTCTTTAAACAGTTTTGTTAGGTTTTCTTTTTTTTTTTTTTTTAATTACCATGCCAAGAACAAGGGTCAAACTACCTTACAGTGTGTGCTGAAAGCGAATAGACTCTTGATTAGCCCAATATCCTCCAAAATCCAAATATTCTCTCCTGAAATTACCTAAATTATAGATTCTCCTCTTGGATTTCTAAGCTACATCAACATAAGAAAAGAGGAGTTACAGTCCAACTACCTCACGCTACTCCAAATCATTCAGTGCAAATCTGGCTATTATCTTTCCTCCTGCCATTTATGTGGAAGCTGTATTTGTTCCCTATATTTCCTTCCTTTACCACTCCTGATCTCTAAGTTTGAGCCACCAACAAAAAGCCTCTTGAGGCTTCTGATTATTTTGCTGGGTGACTGATGTAGATTTTGCCTTAGGCGTGTATGATGAAAATACACAAGACTCATCTATTTTTGGAATGAAACAAAGATGATACTTCATTTATCACACAACTTACAGACACAACCACCAGTTCCTGTTCAACTTAAATGCCAATTTCACTTTAGAGTATTCCAAAACTTCAAAGTAAAGCTTCCAAGTGTTCCTACACCAAGAAAGGGAAGAAGCTGCAGGATACCCTTGTTTTCCCTGCATCTATTAATAATGTCCTTTATTTGTATCTTTGCAGAGCATTGGTTTATAACGAAAAAAATGAGGCAGAAACATAACTACAGCATTTCTTGTACACTGTACATTTCTGCTCTCTCTCAACAACCAGTTCAGAAAAAAATGAAACTAAATTCTCTCAAAAGAGGAAAAAAACCCCAGAACATTAAGGCAACACCTTCAGGTACATGGCAAGAAAGATGAATTAAGAAGTGTGCTTAAAGAATTTTGTGAGTAATGTTTTCTGCTTTCTCTGCATCTCTTGAGTTACTGACTAAACAATGTTGCATTAACCAGACATTGCTTGAGCCCCCAAACAGACTTGGGTCAGGGCTGATACTCTGTTTCCATTTCAGGTTTTGTCCCCGTGGAGTCTTTTAACTGCAGAAAACTAATTTCAAATGTCCAGCTGATGAAATTTCCCTACCCAATATTTAACCTTTTTTTTTTTTTTTTTAAGAAAAATAACCCATTTAAGAAGATATATATAACACAGTATAAAGAGCATTATGGCTGTTTTCAGTGAACAGATACATAATTTATTTTATTTGGATAGGAGTTCTTAAAGCCTTTGAAGAAAGAGGCAGGAGTTTACATACTACTTGTTCTTAACATTCAGAAAACAGAAGTGTTAGAGTCTGGTAAATTTATATCTAAAATCTCGTTTAACAACTATGGAGGAGGCTTGAAAAGTATTCTGAGAAGTGACAGAATGTCTTTTCTATACAGACCGACTCAGTAATTGTCTTCAAATAGGAAGTTCTGCGTGACTAAACAATGAAAATACAAATATGGGTAAACTGTTGGCAATTTACGGCTCCCTTTGCAAATTTAAGGGTGTCCACTGATGCATATTCAGCAGACTGCTCTGAATATATAACTCAGCTGCCGTAACTTTTGGAAATCTGGTTACCTAGCTAGACGATTATGAAGCTGACATTTACTGTATGTGCAATTATGGAATATACAGTGTCACTGCTTTCAAAGGCCACCTCTTTGCCAAAGTTCTTATCTTGCAGAAAATGTCCTTGCCTCCCTTGAGAAAAGCGGTCTTATTCAACTAGTACCAATGAACACTGGCAAGACACTTACAAAGGCAATTAGCTCTTCTGAGTGCCTAATTTGACATCTTCAAAGGGTCTCGCTTTAGGAATGAAGTTGTCAGACCTCTGGAGAATAAGGCCCATTATAAGCTCCACCTTGTCTCAAGGTGGAACCTAAAACTTTTACTCTTAAAAAGCTTTGGTTCTCTTTCTTGTCTATATTATGTCCACATATAATTCTTTATGAGAAGACACAGAATTGTAGGATATGCATGTTACCTTACTCATGGGAGTTGATAAGGGAAACCTCGTTAGGCTTTATAAGAGGAGCAATAAAACAGACACAGACATTTTTTTGTAGGATTACAATTGCTCCTCTCCTTTTCTAAATACAGGTGGTGCTAAGGCTGACAGTGTGTGTTTGGCTTATGCTAAGGGCAAGTTGACAAAATTCGTTTTTTTCTGTCTATACCAATATTTTCACAATACTAATATGCATTTACTACTAACCTGAAGTACCCTTTTCCATTCTTAACAGAGCTTGCATCCATTTTGCAGCATTTGGCATTTTAAATAAATAAATAAATAAATAAATGTTACTCTTTACTATAAATGTTGATTTTATTAACTTTGTTGGAAAGGCTCGGGGAAAAAAAATAGTGAATTTTGTTTTTTTCATCCAAAATTGTTCTCACTTGTTGCCATCTCTTCTGATTTGAATACTTTCACCACTCCAGCATTAAATTACAAGAGAGGGAGATCACTAGATCCTAAAAACTTTGCATCAAAATTAATCTCACTCCTAGATATTTTGGAATGTACATTCTTCATGGCCATCTCTGTGATAGACTGTGTGTGTATACAACTATGGCAATGTAGAAATAGTTCTAAACAAACAAACAAACATGAGTAAATTCACTTTTCTCGTCTGGGTATTTTTCTTCCATACATGCAAAATTAACTCTTGTGGCCACAGCTTCTTTGAACTCTGCTGTCTGCTCTAGGAAAAAACTCTTTTTTCTAAACAGTGCAGATGGTTTCAGGGGAATTATTTCTGTTAGAATAAGCAGCAATTTTACTTGACCTATGAAGTCAATATTGAAGTGAAGCTTTGGTCTTAAAATAGGAACAACTGAGAACTGTTGGCTTTTTTTCTTCATAGAAATCCTATTACATGTTTTCGTTTCATAACAGTGCCTACAGATATTCCAGGTCTTCTGCCAAGGAAACTTGTCTATTGACTAAAACTTCAGGAAGTCTTACAAAAATTTTCTCCACCAGAGATACAAACACTGATGTTTTTAGGTCACATACAGGAAGAGAAATAAGGTAACACACAAAGTGCCTTCAGAACAGTATCTACCATGAAGAAGTGGTAGCACTCAAGACTGCACCTTTATTACTAACAGGTACTGGGTAAAAAGTTATCTTCACGTTTCATTGTTTCTCCACTGTTAGGTATTTGCTAATGATCAACACATACAGTTGTGGAAAAGACAGCAACATACACAAACTTCAGAAAAAAATGAGGAAAAAATTAGGTTGAAATGTCAGTCATAGGTTTCTGTCACATATAGCAATGATGAAATAAAATACTGACCTGTACTGTCGGTTTCAAGAATTAAGATGAGCCTGAGCTCATTGTCAAAAATAAGGTAGCAGAGGAACTAATATGAACTTCAGATGACAGTTCTATTACCAATAAGAGATGAAAAAAAATACAAAGAGCACAAAAAAAGGATTTCCTTTTGCTTAATTGGGACCAGAATGACATTGCTTGACAAGGATTTTATTTAACAGGGGTGTTTAAAATGCTTCAGACTAAATGTGACATGAAAATTATTCTACTGTTTATAGATTTACTGAACAAACAGCTATAGTAATAAAGACTATCTCTTACCATGGAAGCTTGATTTGAATATAGAAACAAGACCTTATTGTTACCTTCTGAAGTATAGTCCACAACCCAATTACTGATCGCAACAGAAAGATTTATTTCAACCTTTGCAGTCACAAAAAGCAATCTGTATTTTTTCACTTCCATTTCATTATAGCTATTCTCTATTGACAGCATTTTGAATGCATTCTACTTGTAAAGAAAAACACTGTCTGCTGCATTTGAGGTATATACACATGCAGCCAAAGCTGCACCTTGAATTTGTATTCATGCATTTCAGATAACACTACCTTGGGTAATGTCACTGCAAATAAATGCGTAGCCATAGAAGCAGAAAACTTGATGCAGACTGGAAAGCCTGACTGAAAACTTAGTGAATAATGCAGCTTTCTGTGCTGCAGTGGGCTCTTTGCTGCCTTGGATATGTTGCTATGTGTATTTGAACTTAACTAGCTTGAAATAAATGTGCAAACTGCAAATATACCTTGACTGTTGTTGTAAATAACTGATAAACTCAGATCAGCCATAGCTATTAGCTGCTTGAAATGATCTTCTAATGCGCAAAATCCCAATCATTGAAAATTAAATGCTTTCTTCTGTACTCTAAATAAAATAAAAAAGCTCCCCTGTTAGATGCTACTGAATCAAAACCTTAGTAAAGTGCAACACTAATATACTAATACTCTACTTCTGTCATACAGTGCTCTGAATGGGAATTACAGCAAAGGCATATACCACACTATTTGCTGCAGTTTATAGCACTTTGCATTAACAGGTCGTTTTGAACATGTACGCAATTCAGTTGTTAATTTAAAAATACAAAGCACCATGAATGGTAACAAAGGAAATAAATACACTAATCATATCTACACCAACAAAAATCTAGTAAAAATGATTTGTATTCTTCAGGTGTTAGAACATTTTCAAGATCTAGCAATTCCAAATGTATATTATTTTTACTAGTTACGCAGCAGGGCTTTTCCTCATCAAGAAATTATCTGACTTGATGGGCCTTGTCACAAGCAGAAAAAATACGATTGGTAATTCTGATCACAGAAATAGAGTAGATTTAAACTTGACAAAAACCACATACCATGTTAGAAAGAGGCAATCTGTTCAATAAAAGAAGAGTGCAGTAAGAGTGAAAATAAAGTAATACCCAAGAGGCTACCCTGGGATGCAGCATGAGAACCAGTACTCCTTTTTAATCAGATATAGCAGCTGAACACTACCAGAGCTTTCTGCGGAGCCCAACAGATCATGAAGAGAAAAATGGCCAACCAATGGCTAGCATTCCTCCTTTTTTTTTCAGTTAAGCAGTCCATTTGGTTAAAGGAAACATTTTTCAGTTCTAGAGGTAAATAGCATTGGCTTGCTTCTCTGTACTACTTCATTTTATAGGGCTTGGCTCAGCCTCACGAGCAATTGATAGTTTGGTACCTTGAGCAGTATCCTACCGAGGATGACAATGGCAATGGTGAAGCACATTTCCATTTATATTTTAACTATGGAGAAAGTGTGTATTCTGACCGTATTTCTCTCCCTCTACACCTGAGAGAAATGGAGCCACTACCTTCTAGTTCCCATCTATGCTGGAGTCTGATTTCTATTCCACTTTTTTAGGGAAATATCTTCAATCTTAAAGACGAAAACATTTTTAATTCATTTGTTTGGTTTTGTTTTGAAACAGAAGAGATTAGCTAGAACTTCATGGTGTCTGCCCGACAGACATTGCTACACTCTGAATGATACAGAGAACAGACATTTCAAGTCTTGGCTTGTAATTCTTTTTGACTGTGTGATGAGTCAAAGAAGTTTATCCTAGGTATGAATCTGCTGTGTGCATTAATAAAGTATATCTACTGTAAGTGAATCTGTTAGTCTCATCAGAAGAAGCAGTAACCAAACCAGTTATCAGTTAACCCAAACAGCCAAAACCAGTAGAGAAGTAAACAAGGGAAGTACTTGAATTGCTACATGAGGACTTTGGTCTCCACGTATTTTAAGCTTAGAGTAAACCAGTGATTTTTTGCCATGATGCAAGATTTAGCAACCGTTTGAAATTTTAAGTTGGGAGAAACAGCAAATCAATGAAAGACCAAGCCAACACTTCTGTCTAATGACACATCCCGTTTTTTCTTAAGTGGGTGGAAATCCCAGACTTCTTGCTTATACAGTGCATATATATGTAATAAACCACTATATACAGTATTCATCAGTTATTATACACATATACATAGAAAGAATAGGTTATTCCATATGTATCTCAATTAGATATAAAGTGCAAGAAAAAATTATAGAGAGAATAATACTGAAAAAAGCCTGACATCATACAATGTTGAACTAAGAAACAGAAAATAAAAGAAACTTTATCATTAGAATTCTTGCTTTGATAGGCCAGATTATTAACTTCAGTGAGTTTATTATTATCTAAAAATAAACTTCAATATGCAGGGTCTAGTATTCATTCTAGATACTATGCAACCTACATAATTTCTGGTTTCCCAATAACAAAACAAATTATTAAAAGCAAATTCTCAACTTACGCACATAGAGTTTGAATTGCAAAAAAAAAAAAAAGTTCACCTCAGAGATGAACTCAGAGCAACCAACAACCATACATATCTATCAAAAAGCCAAAAAGGATTTGACAAGTGAACTCATCATAATCTACACCAAGTTCAGTGCTCTGTTTTGTTCAAAATATGAAGCTGTAGCACATAGATATTGTGACAAGTGTCAACAAATCAAAAACGTACTAATGAATTCCTTGAAAGCAAGCTTAGAGTTCTATTCTCCTGTTCCTGAGCTAACAAGACAGGTGAAAAAAAAAAAGCTGAATTCATTTTAAAATCCAAGAGATTACTCTTCTCTCCGAATGAAATGTCTGAACCTCAAATTACATCCATCTGATGTACAAATCAGTCCCCAGGTTAGACTAAGATTTTGCAGAATTAAAATCTTGGCGGTATTTTTGGTTTGTTTGTGGTGTTCTGTTTTTAACCTGAAACATAAAACATGGCCCTAATGTTTGTCCAAATGCAGTTTGAAAACTGGAAACTACATCATCTGTCCACAGACAGCTAGGTAGATAGATAGAATGGGCTGAAAACAAGCAACATTCAAGATAATGTTCTTACAAGCAGAAACACTTATAGGATAAGTTCAGATGTACTCTGTAGTCATTATTCAAATATCAATATGTTAGGTGCTAGACAAGCACCTGTCAAATATACTTGATTCTTCTG
>Ga0181612_153260_pt1 | contig 11227 bp, 7 predicted proteins | sample HoacroProtozoa21_FD_119630 | JGI IMG/M metagenome (GOLD analysis project Ga0181612, IMG submission 119630) | Hoatzin crop microbial communities from Cojedes, Venezuel. Combined Assembly of Gp0051906, Gp0051904, Gp0051908 | reverse complement strand
GACGGCATCCGAGGAGGAGGAGGAGGAGGAAAGTGGGGAGAAGGCGGCCAACCTGGCGCAGAGCCCGCTCACCTCTCCCGGAGACCGCCCGGAGCTCGCCCGGCACCCCAGCAAAGTTTCCCGAGCTCGGTGAAGAGAGGGAAGGAGGCATGGGAGATGCTTCTCCTCCCAGCGCACAGCTGGGCTTCCAGCCACGGCCCTGCTGGGACTAGCCACGGCTTTCTCATCCCCGACTGAAGGGTGAAGGGGAGACCCGGGGACCCCCCTCTCTCCATCGCCCTGTCCGGCTCTGCGCTCCAGCCCAGGTAAGGTCGTCCCCTTCCAGGCACCGAGGTTCTCCTTGGTCCTACCAGAGAGTTTCCCAGCACTTTGCCCAGGGAAAAAAACATTCCCCTGATAGATAAAGGCTGCGTGCGTGTGTGTTAGTGAGCCTGGCTGTGTGCGGGGGGTGCTTACAGCTGTCTGACTGTGATTTCTGTGTGCTGGTCGTTGTCATTGTTTGGGGTCTGTCAAATATTTTGGCTGCGTTGCTGCCGTGAGACGGTGTGGAAGGATGACAGTTCGATCCCCCTCGCCGCAACTAAGAGGGGTAGTGTGCTTCGCTATGCGTGTTGCTGGTGCTGCTGGCATGGCTTTAAATGATGTTCCTAAAATGCTGGCTGAATATGTCTGTATGCCCTTTGAGCTCTAGGAACCCTCATGGCTATGAATGAAAGTCTCTCTTTGGCCCCCTGAGAATATAGGGAGGGATGGATATTCCCCTGGAAGGAATCACTATAGCCTCTGGATTTCCATCACTCTAGCTTGGATATGCAGCTTTTATTGTGTGTGTAGCTGTGCTCAACAGTAATGCATTTCAAGCTGAAATGTTGTAAGGAGCAGAAACCTAAACTCTAATGACAAGAAAAAAAACCTGTTTCACACAGAGACCCCAAAGAGAACTCTTTCCTCTCCTGATGGAAAGGAAGTTGGTCATTTTGGACACGACAATTTGACTGGAAAGGGAGTTGATCATTTTTGAACCCATTAACTTTATTGAAGTAGAAAGTGAAAGCTGCCAGACATCCTCAAGTGGGTCAGCAGTGGGAGCTGACCCACGGGAGTGAGTTCTTGTGACTGCAAAGGCGGTGGGAAGGGACCCTTCTCCCCACAGCATCAGCCTGTGCTCTAGGAGGTGTCAGGAGAACAAGGATGCTGCTGTTGTACATGGCAATCAGAAGAAGGATGGACTTTGTGTTGTTGCGAGGTCTTATCAGGTAGAGGATGGTGTAAGGCATTATGTGGCTTTTTTTTTTTTTTTTTTAGCTTTATCCACCACTGCTTTGCTGGCTTTCTCATCCCCATTTCATCAGGTTTCCCAACAGGAATCCCTTGTGTATAATCCTGGCTGTTTTATACGGAGATTGAGACAAGAGTAAACAGTGATCCACTTGCTAAATGTTCTCAGTCCAAACACCCTGTCTTGTACATACTGTTGGTTACCCTGCAGTGTGTGTGCAGGTCGTGTCCTAGCCCTGTGATGGTGCTGTCTTCCAAGGTCTTCCATCCCCTTGCTAATGGGAGAGGTCTCCACTGCAGGCAGGGTTCACCTTAAATTCTCCTGTGACTCCATTGCTGTCTGCTGGGAAACGTCCATTACCCCATGTAGGTGCTCCAAGCAAAGAGGATGGGAAAGAGGTTTTTGTCTTGGACATAGCATGGCCAGAACCCTTGTGGCGCAGCTGTAGAAAGGGTGTGACAAGCCCCAGAACTGCTCACACAGTTTAAATGAGATCTCAACTCTGGCTCTACTTTTGATAACTCCAGCTAGCTCTGTCCCATGGTTCTGCAGTTATTTCTATGTACGTAATGTGAATGAGCCAGATTTGGCTCGATATGTTTCTCTTTGATGCCATCTCAGCAGGTTTGGTGGCTTTCTCCCTCAGTCACCCTCAGGTGCTTTTATTCCCCACCTAAGGGTGTGCAACACAAACCCTTGGATCCATGGTGTTACAGCTTCACTCTTCATGGCCCTTGTGTTAGACCTGGCCCTTTGAGCTGACAGAGGCATGTTTTACAGTCACGGATGTATCTGAGAAGGTCCAGGACCCTGGGTTTTGTCACACTGCCTGCTCCAGTCTCTGACCTTGTGTGCAGGCGGATACTCATGCATTCCCAGACACCCAACCCAAAGGGCCTCCGAGGATGATGACTCCTGGCAAGCTACTCATCACTGCTTTAGCCACAGCAGTTTATTTGCAAACTTCCTTTCTTCTCTCTTCACTTGCCAGGAGGCAGGGAGACGCCGTTGCCTGACCAGTCCCTTGGCACAAGCTGGAAGCTGTCTGTCTGTACTAGGGTGGCTGAAGGAGCAGCTGGTGCCTGCCCCAGTCAAGCTGCAGGGTGAGAGGTCTTCAACCTTATCACCACATCCCTATTTGTGTACTGTAGATCTGGTCCCCTTCCCTTCTGGGAAGCGGCCCTGAACGCCTGGGAAGCTGATGGTGACTGTACCCACCCTGAGACCAGCTGGATCATTCTCTCATATCATCTGTCTTCCAGAGTGGATCCATGGTTCTCTTTTACCTGCTGGGGTGAGATGTCCTTGGATGTGCTGCTCTGATTTATCATTGCTAATGGTGCCTGAACAAGCCCACTTGTCGGCCACCTCCCCTGTTACAGCCTGGGGAGGTCAGTGAGGATTTTTCCCAAGCTGAGATCCCTACTCTCAGGGAGCTGTAATGATGAACAAAAATTTCCAGGCAGAGAAAATGAGCTACCAGGGCCCATGCTGGGTGATATCACTGCAGCCTTGAAAGCAGCCAGAATCCAGCATGGTGTCTTTGGAGTGACTACAGGTGACGGCCAACAGATGTGATGGGCAACAGGTTGAAGCTCCTCTGGAAGATCTTGGTGGGAGCGTGACCTCTGGTGTCTGCCTTGCCTAGGAGCAGAGGCAGCCATTTTGTCTGTGCATCCCACTAGAACCCAGCAACTGTGATAGCTGCCTGGCTCTCCCAGGGCATCCCTTCTCTTGCAGGGTGGAAGCAGGTGAGTGCTGAGAAGCTGGGAGGGAGAAACCTTGTGAAGTGAATCTGTGATATGATTTAACCAGGAGGACCCGCACTGTTCCCTGCAGAGAACTTTACAGCCACAGCACGTAGGGCAAACCGAAGGGAAGATCCACGCTGGGGTGTCTGCAGCCTCTGTGTGCCAAAGGTTCAGGCTGGCATCCGTAACAGCTGGGCTGAGGACAGTGTGCGTGTCTGTCTTTAACCAGAAGCCATTTTACTGCTGGTCCAGGGCTGGTGAAGGTGACAGAATCAGTGCTCCAGATCACAGCAGTGTGCTAATGTCCCCAGGCAGAACAAAAGGACACTGCTGGAGAAGTACACATATGTGTTATCTGGGCTAATGGAGAAAATGCCCTTTCTCTTTCGCACACTCGAAGTTCTCCTGAAAAAGCTTTGCCTGCAGAGAGATTCCTCCCCACTCAGGCATCCCCAGATGAGGAAGGATTTAATCCTTGCTTGTGCCTGTCCCTGATGTCTTGCTGAATAGGAACTTCACTGATAGTTCACTGCTGCACTTCATTCATGTCTAAACAAAAGCCCAAGCCAAGGAAATGAGATATGACACCAGCCAGAGCAGCAGAGAGCTTTGCCTCAGCTGGAGGTGCAGGAAAATTTTATAACCTAGGAAACACGTTGAGGATGCTCAGCTGATCCCACTGGCATGTTTCAGGGTGATGGTTTGGGTTTTTTTTGATTTAGTAGCTGCAGGGTGTTAATAGCACAACAGTGATTCTTGGCTCTTGCAGTAGAAACCTGTGCGGTGTCAGTTCTCCCCCGGCAACCCTTTTGAAAGTGGTTTGAAAGCAGAGGAGGGAAGCAGCTAGGGAGCCAGGCAGGTGAGTAGGAAAGAGCAGACCGCTGTTGTTTGCAGTCAGGCTGGAAAGAGAAATGCTCTCCTGCCTGTAAAGTCAAAGGCATCACCAGCAAACTGCTGGCAATTTGGCTTCTGGCAATTTGGCTTCCCAGCAAAGTACAGTGAACACAAAGCCAACTCTTATCACATCCAATAATCTCCTCCATGGTGAAGCTGCTGTTGTCAGTCAGGGCTCTGTTTTCCTGCCTTGGTTCCTAGGCAGATCCCCATGCAGGCTTTTTTCCAGCTTCATCGTCTCAGTTTCCAGCAGTCTCCATTCAGGAGATGCACAAACCTTGTACAAGTTTGGTTTTACAGTTGCCGAGGTAAACAAGCTTCCATGCCCCCTTCTACAGGATCTCCTGTGATCACACCAAGGATGGTGTGATGCATGGTAGAAAGCATGGTCCAGCAGGAATAGCACCCACACTTGCTCCATTTTATCACAGACTTTTGTGACTGATGGCAAGTCATTCAATATGTGTGGATGGAGTCTGTCTCACTGAGCATCTAAATGTTAACTGCTCAAGTCATCTCCAAGGTTCCCTCTGTAGTCAGCTCAGCCACCCATTGTGGACATCTTTTTGGGATGTTCTGGATCATCTTTTGGGACATTTTACTCTCCACTGGCTAGAAACGCAACCTGCACAACCAGTTTCAATTGCTGGGCAACTGGGAAGGGGAGCAGAGTGTCCCACTTTCTGTTACAATTTGGGACATTTACCCACTCAAGAATATACTGCATTTATTGCAGGGAGGGATGTTCAGAGTAATACTGGGGTCTGCTGTTATTTTGGGCAGGTGTTGCGTGGGTGATGACAAGCAATGTGAGACCAGCTACTTTCCAAATGGGCATCAGGACATATTGTCTGTCCTGAAGAACCTGTATTTTAAGGGAAGGGTGGATGGAGTAGAGTGAGCGTCAAGCGACGTACGCAGCAGGTCTCAAACCCGTGTGAGAAACATTTGAGCTCAGGATGTGGGTCTGTCTGTCCAGCCACATCGCTGCAATGGCTCAGATTCTAGGCAGAGCCAAGAGTAGGCTCTGGGCCGTCGCATGCTCCAATTCACTTGAGCGTCATCCATCTGGATGGCAAAGGGCACAGAGCACACTGGGCTCAGTGCTCCAGCCTGAGGCTGACTGCATGCGACCACCATGGACAGGGAGAGCCCAGACTTGAAAGCAGGCTTGGATTTGTACTTAGTTGTTGGTATCAGCAAACCAGGAGAAGATACTAGTCACCAAGAACAGTGGCGGAAAGGTGCCCTTTGTTCATTGCTCTAACAGCTGCATGCTTTTCTGCTCCTCTCCAGGGATTTCAAGGCAGCAGGAGACTAGAGATAGCCTTCTCAACGCAGTGTACACCCCATGAGGACTGAAGTGACCTCTGAGACTCATCTCAACATGTTCAGTGAAAAGAGCAGTGCCTCTTTGTCGCAGAAAACCATCCAGAAAAAGACACGTCCTCAGGGCCTCCCATCCCCTGCTCTCTGCTGTGCTTGTGGACTTTGCATCATGCTAGCAGGGATCAACATCACTTTAGTGGGAGCATTTGCATTTGGGACCTTCCTCCCCGTGAACAACCCTCCCATCATCATCGGACCCATCTTGCTGGTGGTGGCCTTTGCATTCTTTGGTGCCTGCTGCATCTGCAGCCGGAGGCCCCCAGCTCACGGGGCCAGGAAATCCAAACCAGGTTCCAACATTGGGCTCGTCAAACCTGGCAACACGGCCTTTGAAATTGAAACTAGTGAGCACACGGTGCAGGATACCACTGCTGTTCAGCTGAGCCCCACAAATTCCCCCATCTCCTCAAAAAAGTCCACACCGGTTCACGAGAACGTGAAGACTTGCAAGCTCTTCACCATGGAAGGCAACGGGCCGGTGGCCAAGTACACCACCGGAGGAGAGGCGATACAGCTCAACTTGCCCAGGGACCTGGCCGCATCCTAAAGCCAGGCAGAGCTTTCGTTGGCAGCCAGCAAGATCCTGCAATGGGTGGGCTGGAAATCCATGATGTACCATTGGTCAGAGATGTGGGGAAGGTGCTTGTGACAAGCCAGCAGACAGACAGGTCTCTCTGAATCAATTTAAGGAAGGTGGATGCAACAGCAGAAAAATTCTGGATTTTTGCTGAAAGGAACGTGCCCATTACATGACTTTAAAAAGAAAGTTGATAATGATGTTGCTGTGAAAGGATTACTCTCAGTTCCTGGGAATACCGCAGCTTTTTTGGGGAGCAGATGGGAAGAGGGGGATGAATTACTTTGTCTAGCATAGTGTGGAAAAGTGATGGCCGGAGGGAGGGGCTACACAGGGCTGATAAATGACAGCTTTTTCTTCTCAGAAGTGAAGCAATTCTTCAAAGTAAAAGAAGCAGGAATGCAGTAAATAACAGCTTGCTGCCACTCAGTCACAAGAAGATTTCAGTGTTTTTAGTGCTAGGCTTTTTGGCAGTAGGGACAAAGCTATGTGCTTGCTATTGAAAAAGTGGTGTGTAACAATCTGCTTTCCCTTGAAAATCCTTGCCACATCTTGCCTTCATTGGGGTGACTTTACCACCCAATATAAGAGACAATTAATCACAAGGATTGCAATTAGTACTGGTATTTTCCTCTTATTTTAATTAGTTTGGGCTGCAGCTGTGCTGCTCAGTGCAGTAGTGTCTTGCAAGGTCAGCCAGGCTGATCCTTGGGGACAAGCTCTTGGAGTAACCAGAGACTGGCAGGATCCTGCAAATGAAATCTTTGGGCAATGATTATGTACTGAGCGCTAGGCAGCTTCCTTTCCATCTTTTTGTGGAAGCCTGGCCTGGGACACACAGCAACTTGGGCCAAGGGGAAAACAACTTCATGGGCTTCACTATAGCTGTGCTGGAAAACGACGACTGTATGTCCTTCCCTGAAATGGCTGCGAGATCCGTTACACAGAATGGGCAATCAGGAGCAGATCTCCTTGCTGCAAGAAACTGACTGCTCAGTGTGCTCACACACTTGCGAAGCAATGGGATGAGTTTGCAGGAGAGAATTTATCAAGTGCTGTTCAACGAAAATACACCACGCCCGCTTTGGAAAGACCCTGATCTGATCTGATCTGATGGATTATTGCTGCAAAGGCTTTGTGTTCTTCCCTGGGCCACCCTGGCTGGGAAGATGGTGCTGTGTTAATGGGCCTTTCTCTGACTCCTGTAGGGGCTGTTCATATGTTTTAAGAGATATGAGACCAATGGGGAAGGACAGCTGTGCTAGGCAGGACCAGTACGTGGGGAGGCAGCAACAGTAGAGCAGATTTTGAGTAGGAATGGCTGCATAGATTCTCTGTTTATGGAAATCCTATATTTGAAATGTGGCTTTTGGGACTTTGAGTGACTAGGAAGTCATATGGACACAAGAGTGACCACACCAGATCATTCCAAAGGCCTAGTGAGCCCAGCACCCGATTTCTGACAAGGCTGTAAGTGCAAGGTCTGGAGAAGAGCATAAAGACAGGGCAAAACCAGGATGTTGCTTGCCCAAAATTCTCTCCAGCCTCCAATGAGCTATTAGTTAGGAGCTTCCAGAGCTGGAAGTGGTGCCTGTATGTAGTAGCCCTGAATGAATTTCTTCTCCATGAAATAATCCATATGCACCTTGAATGTCTGTCAACTTTCATCATTTGTGATCCTGCAGCAGGGAGTTGCAGAGTTTAATGAGAGGCTGTAAAGTTCTCTAGCCTTGGCTTATTTTCATCCTGCGCTCTACTAATTCCCTTTGAAGCCCCAAGTTTCCCAGATTAGAAGGGCCAGCAAACAATCCATGTCCCCCACACCTCTCAGGTTTTCTGGGGCCTTTGTCATGTTTCCTTCAGTCATCTCTTTCCTGTGGTACTTCCCATCTCTTGTAGCCCATTCAGCCTAGCATCAGTGGTTTGCTAGCTGAGAAAAACACAGTCCTAAGGTATTAGCCAGCAGAAATGGATGTGTGGAGAGGTGGGAGGGCAGAAAGGGAAACACTGGAAGAGAGGGAGAGGTTGTGACATGGCCAAGGCTCCCCTGGGCCACCACCAGACCTCTGCATGGCCAGGCTGTGAGAGCCATATGGCTGGTGTGTTGGGTTAAGTGATGGCACGTGGGGTCGTGGAGGAGCTGGGAAGAAGAGCCATGGTACTGTACAGTCCATGCATGACGCGTCCTGGTTGCTCTGGGCAGTTGCTGTGCAGCTGATGGCCCCTTCATGAGCTCGGGTAGAATAAGGTTGAATCTTAGTCCTTGATGAGAGGTAACCAAATGCTCTGTCTTAATGTGGGTCCTTCTTGAGAGCGCCAACAGTGTTCTGCCTTGAACAGCTCCTTCTCCAGGAAGGAATTATGTCTGTGATTTCAGCAGGGCTGCTCTACAGCTAGGAGGGGCTGAAGCAGGCTTGGGAGAAGGACATTTGTGTGGGCCTGGGAAGAAGTGGGTTCAAGCCTTTGGTACAGCCTTCAGGTCCTGGGCAAACCATTTAACTGTGCTACTGCTCAGGTCCCTGTCTGTGTGAGAAGGAAAAACCCTCCCAATTCCACCCAAAGCTGCTTTAAAGAAGAACACATTGCCAAGCAGCAGCAGGGTTGGTGTTAGCACACCTGAGTCTGGAGATTGCTTGAACGTGAATGAGTCTGTATGGTCTGATCTCTGCATGATCTCCTTTAGAGCTCATTTTCATGGGTGAGCTCTGCCTTCAGCGCTGTCTGCCCTTTGGCAAACAGGAACTGTTGTACTGAACAAAAGGCTGCCATGATTTTTGCCTGCTGGTGATTGCTGTAGCCGTTAGACAGAATGGCTTGCTGATGTAGATTTAATTCCCAGCTTGCTGGCTCACCAGCCTTTTGGAATAGCACACAACAGGCTGGAAGTCCTTTAGAGGCATTGCCTGAGTGAATATGGTTACTGAAGCACTTTGAGCCCTTGGAGCCAAACAAATAGTAAAATCAAGCGGTGGACATACAACTCCTTTCTTTACTAGCTGAAGGCTTGAAAACCGAGTCTGGAGTGTGTTTACTGGAATCACTCCTTATTGCAGCTGCACCGTGAAATGTTACCAGTGATGGATAATACAATGGCAGATCCCATATAAGTCGAAGGCAGAGGCCGTTTGAGCAGCAACGGGGGCAGAAGCAGGACTTTGAGGGCCAGCTAGGAGTTTAGGGTGTTTCACACTTGCGTTGTGGCATCACAGCCGGTACCGTACAGGGAACCCCAACACAGCCCCGGGAACTGGTGCACCCTGTGCTGCACACGCAGGTCGCAGTGAAGCCAGTGTTTCTCTGGGAGTTGATGTCCTTGGGACCCGAGAGATGACAACCAGCAGAGATGGCACCTGGACAAACAGAGGTGTAGGACCAGTGAGGTGCTGATCCCCTGGTATGGTGGGTCTGTACGCCAAGCTGTGGCCCCAACCACCTGCCTGCACAGCAAGGTGGGCATGGGAACATCTGCTGCCTTCCAAAGCATGAATGCCCCGCTTTTGCCTTTTTTGGTCTTTTGGGATTTCCATGTCTGTCTGTCTGTCTGCCTCCGTGATCAGCTGTGACTAATGTTGTTGTGAATCTTGTGCCTCCTTGTGTAGCAGGAGACAGGGAAAGTTACTTGTTCTCCAAGTCAACGTTTCTGGTGTGAGTCTTTTTTTAAATTACTATTAAAGAGTGTGCAGTGTGGAATTTGGAAAAGACAAACCCATTAAAATAATTGCACTCTGTAAGCATTTGGCCTGCCTAGTCTTTCACACTGCTAACTGCCTTCTCCCTTACCCTGGGATGGTGTGTGCCCCAAGACAGTCTGTATTCATTTTACCTTGTGCTCCTTACTCTCCTGCTTGATTTTCTAGCCAGTGCAACCAGCTGCAAGGAAGAATCATCCCTAAAAGCTCGTGTTGCCTCTTGAATGCCATTGCTCCTTGAAGCCCTGGTTGCCTAAACACTACTCCCACTGTGGACTCTCACTATCATTACTTTGGCTAACACAAGAGTAGTCCAATTTAGCCTTTTTTTTTCCTGCATGGGTGTGTTAATCCCCAGATGTGTACCTGAACAAGCCAGGTGTGAATTGTGGGCCTCCAGTTTATTGGGAATATGGGAGGAGCAGGTTTGTGGGCTGGGGTGGGTGAGGACTGTGGGCTGTTCTGATTTCAACCTCTCTGGTGATGGAGGTCGGGACTGGATCATTTTAGCTGATCGTCCCCAGTCCTGGGTACAGATGATGTTCAATTTATAGTGTGGGGAAGGGGTGGAAGCTATATCTGTGTGTGTCTGTGTGTCTAGGATTGGTGCCATCAACTTTCCATGCTCCTTCTGGGCTTAGCCCAACATGGTCTCTTGGAGATGAGTCAAGGAGGGATAGCACAGTGAGAATAAAGAGGATTTGAGAGCCTTGCAAATTCACTTCGTCAAAGGGCTTCTCTCCCATGTGCAGCCAAGTGATTTGAGATGAGAGGAAATCTCTCCTTCCCAGGCAGGCTGGTTAGTTAAAGACCTGGAAAATGAGCTGGCTTAGAAGGCTCCACTGACAATGTGTGTAAAATGAAAATCTGCTCCCTTCAGAAAGGATTTTTTTGGCCATTAGGAAGAACTCCTTGGAAGCATTTTTCTTTTTTAAAAGTGGGACCAGATAGAAAAGCACAGAGGAAGGTTTGTTGAGCATCCAGTGCTGCTCTCCTGGGCCTGCAGCCTGCAGCATTCCAGCCACGGCAGCAGCCCAGCGCTAACCTGGACCATGAGCTTCCCTCTCCATCTGAAAGAATAAAACAGAAACATTATGTGGAATGTAATTAGCTTTTTCTAATTCCCAGGCCAAATTTATTTATGGCTAGTTTATTTCCTTTTATCCTTGTGCGAACAATGCCTTTTAGCTGAGATACCTTTTGGCCTCCTGGAAATTTGTATTCCTGAATCAATTTAGATTTACTGCAGATTTTCTAAAGCTTCCCTTTCATTAGGCTGAGATGGCTGACCCCTTCCATCCTTCCCTCCTGTGAAATGTTCACCCTTCCCCGGAGCCCTCACCTCCCTCTCTGGTCTATCACTCTGCTTTTGGCTCACGAGTTCCAAGAATGCTCGTGAACTGCCATTCTTTTGCAGGACTCACAAGTCCACAGCAAAGGTACAAACCTTCCAGGTCTCTGTTGTGCAAGAAATGGGGCATTTTTCCCTGGACAAGTCCTGGAAGAGGAAAATAAAATCCATGAAAGAGAGAAATAGCCATGAAGATGTGAAATTTCCATTTGCAAAGTCCATCTGTTTAAAAAAAAAAAGAGCTTTTATGTCATTAGTCTCCAGTGACTCCATAGAATCACAGAATCACAGAATAGT
>Ga0181612_150996_pt1 | contig 11227 bp, 7 predicted proteins | sample HoacroProtozoa21_FD_119630 | JGI IMG/M metagenome (GOLD analysis project Ga0181612, IMG submission 119630) | Hoatzin crop microbial communities from Cojedes, Venezuel. Combined Assembly of Gp0051906, Gp0051904, Gp0051908 | reverse complement strand
TTTTTAAAAAAAAAAAACCTGAACAAAGTTTCTGTGGCCTAAAAAGGAGGCCCAAAGCAATCACAGGGCTATTATGGAAGACAAAACATGGCCAGACCCAGCCACTTACATTTCTGTTGACCCTGTAGTGATCTTTGGCAAGTAAGCCATGGACAAAAACTACTATTCTGGAAGGAAAACCCCATATTTTCTTTCCTTCATAATTTTTTCCATTGAGTTAATGACAAACAATTACGAGCGCAGGGCTCAAACACGCATGCACGCACACACATACTTATTGGAATACTTACAAAATTTTTCTACCTATGAGATTATTTTTGTACATATTACATGACACAGGGAAAAAACAGCCTTACCTCAGCTGGGTAAATTAGGTTGCAGACTCTGATAAAACCCATGACTGGCAACAGATTTACTTCTACAATGAAATACACCAGTAATATTCTCACCTTGATTAAGGACAGTCAAAGCACATCACAACTCCTTTTTATTCAATTATTTTTCCACTTACACTAACGGCCCCAGTTTTAATATTTTTCTGCAGCTGAAATATATGCCTTTCTGAACTGTGAGTCTTCTTTTTGTAAAATGTTAACGTTTTTCTTTTTACAATAAACTTTACCCATTTTGTCTTTTTAAAAACTCCATTATGAAAAGAAATGCCTGCTTTTTACTGATAATTTATACCAATTATTCGTACCTCCTGTACAGAAATAACCCAAAAGGCTCATTTACATAAAACAACTGCAATCACAAAATACTGATCTATCAAGATCTGGGCCAGAAAGACAATGATAGTTGAGTAACATATTTAGCAATTTTGAAGATGCTGATTTTTTAGGGACAGAAAGTTTATACAGTAAATACATCTGTCTACAAATCGTTCAGTTGTTGGGGGGGGGTGAAGCCTGCTAGAACATTCAGTTACATAAATTATTTCATAAGTTCTGGAATAAACAATTTAATTTCTCTGTACATCATACTATTTGTACATGAAACATATAATAGCAACCTTCCATGAAGTTTTAATAAGTTTGAATTATGAAGTTGGGGGGGGGAGGGGAACAGGAACCGCAGAGTCTCAAAGGAAATGTGCTTTGTTAGAGGAAAGTACTAACAGGACTATCACCTCATATTTTTCACGAATCAGTGGAAATTTGCTTGTATCACTATTCAGGACACAGTTGGGAAAGTTGTTACAATTTTAAAAAGTTTACATTAAATGTAACAAGACAGTGGGAGATGAGAGTTAGCACTCTTATATTACCCTTACAGAAGTTTTCAGCATGGCTGGAAACTAACAGCTTGATCTTTCATAGCATTCCAGTGAAATCACAAGACATGCTAGCATGAAAAAGCAGTATTGGTGAAATGGGCACAAAGCTTTTAAGCATTTATTTTTTCATGTCAGACGTATAAATTCCCTTCACTGTACAGCGAGTTAGAACATAGAATTCCAGTAACTCCTCTGCCAGAGCAGCAGGGATAGCTCTGGATCAACTGCAGCGTTTGTTCTTGGGCAGCCATCCCTCTCTTACAGGAATTGCAGTATCTAAGTGTAAATGGCTCACAAAATGATTAAAACATTGCAAAATGTATCCGGTCGAGAATGGAATTAGCAGGTACATAATATTCCTGAAGACAACACCCATATAGTAAAAGGTGGTTTTAGGCTTCTTATTAACTCACATCTTTGCTTGGTGACATAAACACTACCAGTCTGAATTACGATGAATCGTTCTCAGTACCAAGACAGAGGATTATATAATATACATGCAGAAGTATGTTATTAATACATACCCGATATCGTCTCCCCTCTGCATAACCCACATAAGGCAGATTATTGCTCGGATAGCCAAATCTCTCATATTGCGGTCGCTGGTTAGACAAATGGTCTGTAGCTGGATCGGGTCTCCTTAATGGCTGAGGATGCCTGGAACTATGCAAAAGCGAAAAAAGAGCTTGTAAAAAAATGCATAATAGTATACTGCAAATTACATAAAATGTTAGTATAACTTGAAATATAAAAATACTACTGCTCACTACGGCATGCATGACATTGAGGCACTAACATTTAGACATCTAAACGTTCTGTCTTTTAAGTTGATTTTATTGTCAAACCCTCATCCTGCAAACACAGATAAAAGTGAATTTAAAGACATAACATATTCTTTGAGCTTTTTTTTTTTTACAGTTACACTGAAAAGTGCCACAATATCTATTTTTTTTATATTCCGATGATTATTTTGAAAATGTCTCAAATCCATGATAGGTATACCTTCAACATTTTCGATGTTTTTATTAAAAAAATCAGAGCTTCTTGATGGACCAAAATAACAGAAAGCTCTAGTCTGTTTCTGCAGTTGAACCGTGCTACTTATGAGGAAAATGTTCTGCTATCATTTAGGTGCCTCATGGTAAACAAGCTCTTTGCAAAAGTTGTGGGAAGGAGCTACAACAGTTGTCTGGTGTTAGCACAATTAAGGAAACTGAGTTTCTAAGAAGTAATGAAAATGAATAAATTTGCAATTTTCAGAGGAAAACCATAGAAGGCTTTGGATAAACCAGTATTTTAGGATTTAGCTTCAGAAACAAGAGAAATACATACTGACTTATTCTTTTTGGTGATACATTAGGAAAACAGACTAAGTCTTACACAGTAAGCTGGTGAATGTAGTCCTGTGCGCTAGTTCACATTTAGTAATAACGTACAAAACAGTCCTAGAATTCTTGCAGCAATGCTGTTAGAATTATGCAAGGTAGAGGAGAATAAAGAAAAAATTCAGAAAAATAACCTCTTTCTATCAAAGGCTCAAGCCACAAAATGTCCGTGAATAATCCAGTCGAAAGCTTAGCCAGTTACTGGACCTTCCTCACTTGCTGTGCCACTGGCAAAACTACAAAGTCAGTCTTAGTCTCCAAACCAGAGTATAAAGTGAAAATGAGCAAAAAAGACAGAAAAACAGCAGCATACCTGTAATTCTCTAACCGACTTGGGGCTGCGACATCATCAAAATCTTGTCTTGTCAGCACAGCTTTTGGAATTTGTCCAACCCAGCCATCCTACAGACAGAGGATCAGGTGGTTACACACAGCACAGTGGCACCAGATTAGAACAGCAGCTCACTAGGTACAGTCTGTTAGCAGCTGTCGTCGGTGTAAAAAATTGTATAAACCGATTTATCAGTTACAAAATATCTACACATTTTCAAATGTATAAATTCATTTTATCTAAAAGACTCAGTAAAGTCTGTACATACTGGGATAATGCAGAAAATGTACCTCTAGGGTCTAACAGGGAAGCACCCACCCAGGTGAGTCTCTGCACAATGCTGGGAAGCAGGTATTGAGGGTCTTACCAAGGCCTGGAGGTTTGGTTGAGTCTTTTATGACTAAACATTTCAGAAGGATGCCACTCCCTAAATAACAATGGATTTACCTCTGATTTACACAAAGCTGAGTAAAAAATCAAACTAGAGTGATCAATAATTAAGATGAATTGAATATTGTCATTTAAAGACTGGCTGCTGTCGTGCCAAACGCTAGAGGAAGAAGGAAAACAGCACAATGAAACAAAATAAATACTCTACATCGTTCATAAAACTAGTCAGCGATGTTCATTTGCTAAAGGTCTCGGGGCTGCAACCTGCAGCCTGGAGCATCAGAGAGCAGTCAGCACCGCAGCTCTTAACCCAAAGCAGTTCCTTTTACAGTAGGTTTTCTTCCCTAACGAAGTGTGCAGGACTTGGTCTCATTCACACCTTGAAAATGACAGCATCAGCGGAACAAAATTCAGAATTAGTTCAAAATTAAACAGCACCATCTCCTGGCGAAGGCAGGCTTGTGCCTCGTTCCCCCCCCATTTCCAAAGATACTAATACTTCACAAATATATTTAACTGGAAATAACGCAGCAGACTAGATTATTTTCTTTCTTTTCTCAGACAGCCTGCAATGTCTTCTTCTCAGGCACTATACACTCCTTATATATGTAAAATAATCACTTAAAGTACCCAATGAGGAGATGAACACACACCCACAAATATATTCCCATTCATGTTTCTCTGTATTTCCTATTTCCTGTCCTGTTTTTGAAATGCATTTAGCTGCCTTCTCTTGTGATACGCACTAGTTCAAGCGATGATCTCTACTATAAAGCGCATCTTGCCTAACGGGGAAAACGGGCACAGCAGCGCGTTAGCCCAGCCAAAAAGGCAGCGTCGGCTCCCTCACAGAGTACCTTCGCAGTCCTGGAAATGGCTCTCTCTCGCATGAAGGCTGCCAAGGTCCCAGTGAAACACTGTGTTACAAACGTGATGCAGGTAATTTAATTTCAGATTTTATTTAGGGCGTTTAGTCAGAAAATGGTTCAATATTCTAGCCCTAAACAGTTGTAGGCAGTGAATTTTAATCAAATAGGGCCAGAACTCTTCCACCCAGGCTTATGTTACGTACTATAAGCAGTTACGTGCTACGATTCACAGATCAGGGAGCTGAGAGAGAACAACCCATTTGGTACAGCCGTATCCTTCTGATCATCTTCCCTAGCCTCCAAAAATGTCACCAGAAAGCAGCGCTCACAACGTGAAACGGAAAGAAGGGCCACATTATTGCAATTTAGCCCATTCCATGAATCATCATTCCACTTCCAACTGAATAAAATGTATTTGAAACACACACTTCTAATTTTCATTAAGTTTTAATCTTAGACTCTGGGCCTGCAGAACGGTGTGGTGTTTATTCACAAAGGGTCAGACACTCAGCAGTGCTGCCTGGTTTGTCTTAATTGATTTGTGTAATTATGCTGCTCTGAGCCAGCTGGTGACCACACAGATCTTCATTACAAAAATAAACCTGATTTCTTGTCTCTAAAGTAAACAACACAGATCAAATCTTTAGTGGGCCTCTCTACCTGTACTCTGACACATCTTGTACTTGCAAAATCTACTTTTGCACATATAGAAATAGAATATAGGAAGAGACGGACTGAGTCAGGGCACCTAACACACTGAGAACAGCCAGTATTGGAAGCGTACGGAAAAAATATGCAAACAATGTAAACACCTTGACATGCCATCAATACATCAATGTCATTAACTGACTGTGCTGGAGCAGAGTCTGTGGCTACATTAGCAGCAGCAAATAAAGTGGACTCATACAAGTGGGACCCACACTGGCACTCTATGCACTTCAGAAGGGTTTGGTTTTTAGACTGTCTAGTTCGGTCTGGGCACTAAGTGTTCATCAGGGATCGAAGCATATATTCTCGTCAGTTTAATTGGAAGGGGAATCAGTTTGTGCACTCCCAGCAGCACAGTAAGCGGAACAACCAGGACGTTACCTACCTGAAAGCACACCCCCAATCTGAACACCTCCGCCTCCCTGAACAGACTTCAAAATTTTTTAAAAACTAATTTACACTATGAGTACATACTGCTGGATTATGCATTTTATCAAAAAGCACCGTTGTGTTTGTTTGTGTAAAACTTCTGCTTGATTTCATTTGACATTGCTTAGTTCTTACATTAAAAGCAGGGAACAGCAATTTCTCACACCACCTCTCCTCATACAGAAACCAATACTGATGACCCTCACACTCTCAGTCTGGTACACTGCTTGCCGAGATGGGGGCTCCAAATTACATTCAGGAGTCAAAATGTAGCACAACTAAGATTTGCGCAGTGGTATTACAACATTCCTCGTATTGCTTTCAGCTTCCTCCTAAAATCCCCGGAAAAACAAACTTTTTCAGAAAACATGACTGTAGATGCCCCTTCTGAGTTCTCATTTAGAGATGACTGCCACGTACACAAAGTAAAAACCGCTTTTCTATATGCATTAGTTTGCATTTATAAACAATAAATTTGTCATTTTCTTGTCCAGTCAATTGTTATTATACGCTCCTTTGGTACTTCTTCATAGTAAGGCTTATTTTTGCCTACTCTGAGTGGTACGCTATCATCAGCAAAATGTGTCACCTTACTAGCACTGCCTTTTACCTGTTCTTACATGAGCACCACTCAAATCCTCAGGGAACTCTGTTGATAACCCTCATAGAAGCAAAGAACCTTGAAGACAAATAGCCCATCCCTCCTCTGGTGAAGCATAACCAACAAACAGCCAAATTAAACTGTCGGCTCTTCAGCAGCTTAAATGGGCTGAAGGCTGGACGGTGTTCCAAACTCTTCCCCTCTGGGTGTGCAGCCTGTGGCTTGAGCTCATATTCAAATTATTTATCTTTTTAATGCTGGTCTCCTCACTGGCCAAAAAGGAAGTATTTATTTGAACATCCTTCTAAAATAATCCCTAGTTCTTTTTTTTCTTCTAGGCAAATTAGTTTCACTTCATCCTTGAAGAGCTGCACCTTCTCACATGCATTTAGATGATCTTGTAAATCAAATATTGAGCAAACAAAATGAAGATTTTAAACCTGGATTACCTTTAATTTTACCAGATGACCTTTTTTTGCTATTCATATACCATTCTGTTGAATCAAAAAATCATGTCTGGCTTCCACTAGCATCAGGAAATGTGGTATGCCCCACACGCCAACATCTCTTACCCGTGGCGACTGCTGATAAACACGCCCCAAGTTGCCCGCCATTTCAGCCATAAATGCAGGGTTATGTTGTGCTTCACGGTATCGAGGATTTGTCTGGTTCCTGGTTGGGGGAACAATGTGAATTTAGAGCATTAGCAATAGTTTTGAGGGTCTTGACGAATCTTTTCATACTGCAGATTTGTTTAACAGCCCTATCATAGGTTTAAATGTACTGGGGCAATGACTACGCAAGAGCCATGGATTATTAAAATTTTTCCTGGACAGAGGGAGTACCAGTGATACACACTAACAAGGCTCAATGAAAGAAGAAAAACCCCATATTCTCTGTGTACTTGGAACACGTATCAGGGTGGGGGGGGTGTGGTGTGGTGTGGTGTGTGTGAAGTGTTGAAAGAAAAAAGCAGCTCAAACTGCCAATGCCTAGGACCAAAGAATAGGAGAAATCGTGTTTAATCGCCAAAACTCTTGTCAATGTTTGCCTTTTTTTTTTTTTTTTTTTTTTTTACAAAAAAACCCCAAACTTGCAGGAAGAAAGCCAATCCTTAACAGCAAATAAATCAGCAAGACAGATTTGGTAGTCTTGAGTTAAAGCAGTAAGTGTGCTTACTAATCTTTAAAGCTTGCCTGGTTAGCCCTAAAGAAGTGAAAGAGTGAAGTTCTGCAGGCAGTGGTAAAATGCTGAATAACTGTTAAACGCTCTGGTAAGATGCTTTGATTTAGTTGTAAGCTGTGTAAACAATATTTTGGCAGATGATGCTTTATGGCAACCTTGTTGATTTAAATATCGAGAGGTTAAAAATTAATCAGAATAACAGACTACTTTTGCTTTACTTCCAATTTGATTATAAAAACCCTTTTAACTGCATCCAGAGTAACTTACGCAGCCTTTTCACTTTTCCGGTAGTAGACACAGTACGATATTACAATAGCTACGATAACCAGTGCTACTGCAGGAAGAGTAGTCACTAAAATAAAATCTAAAGTGTTCCAAAGGTGGTTACATTTGGGACCCATGTACCAATATTCCTTCCAGTCCACTCTGAAGTAATCGCATCTGCAAATAAAAATATTATTTTTTAGCAACATTATTTTCATTTAAAAATAAATAATACCAAAAAAGGTAAATATTTTGCTAGATAATTATTTATTATTGAATACTGCAGAGGTCAAGAGATTCAATATTTTTCCTGTTTGTCTAAAGATGTCACATCTCAGTAATACACATCTTATTCTGGATTTGATGGCAACGTCCTCTGCCAGGCTCTGGGTCAACCAAGTGCAAGCCAGCATTCCAGCAAGTCCAAGGCAGTAAGCTTTGCTGAGAACAGGGTGTATTCCCCAAGTCATGGCATGATTCAGGTCAGAGATCTTTTCGACAGCTGGAAGCACGTTCCAGAGCAGACTACGCAGATAAAATTGAAACGTCACACTGCCATCTATCATTAAGATACAAATGCACCTTCAATGAAAGAGCAGCAACACAACCCACAGTACGTTGACAGAGTATGTCCCCTCTGCTTTTAAAAGTAAGACTTCTAATGGGCTAAGAATGTTGCTTTTTTTAAAAGCTAAGTTATTTCAACTAATTCAGGGCTTCTTTTTTTCCCTCTCCCAAATCATTAATTACTCTGCTAATACAAAGAATATCGCTAGAACGGAATGTCCCCAGCCATTCTCATGATGGGAATGTTCTTTTCATAAGGATTTTGCATCATTTGTTGATGCAAACATTCTGGATTTGGGTAACCTTTTCCGAAAGTTTGACTTTGACTTCTACTACTGAAAATTCTTACTGCAATTTATATGCAATATTTGTATTGACATGGATATGGTTTGGAATACATAGTTTCAAGAATACAGCACTCCATTTTTTTGGAGTCGCACTTTCGAGTTGCACTAACATACAGACAACGCACTCGGTTATCTGATCTGGTGTATCGGCTACAAGTGGAGGCTAGCTGCACACGCACAAACAACAGACTGGGTCTCAGAGCAATTACTCCCTTGCATCCGCCAGGTAATCAGATGAGCTTCGTACTACTGCCCTGGTATTCTCTTGCTGACTTCCTGTGAAGTCTAAGGGTCAAGCTATATGTAAAAACCAAGTATGCTAGATATGGGAACAAGATTTTCTACTCAGATGACTGGATTTTCTTAAAAAAAAGGAAAAAATCTACATAATGGAGAATATGATATTAAGGTATCTGATTTTTTTTTAAACTCTAAAGAAATTTTGATCAACCAACTTGACATCACACAGCATGTTTCAGTTCTAAAGTAAAACATCTGAGACAACAGCGAGCATGTAAAAATTGAGAATTACAGTGATTACCTAAATTATGAATTACATGGCCTACACATATTCTAAAAAAGAAAATGATGCACTCACATCCTAGATTCGATGCTTAGTAGCAGAGTTATGAACTTATGCAGATTGTGAATGAAGATCAACATCTAGTTGCATGAACCACATTGCAGGGTCTAAATTTAGTTCATCTTTAATAATATATCTGACGAGGTGCATTTACATAGGGTAATTTAAACAAACAAACAAACCAAACCCACAACCTACCTGCAAAAAGGTTTTTCATTTTTACACTGACAAGAAATGTTGGTAGGACAGAATTTGTCTGTATTACCGAGGCAGGCCTCAAAGTCCTCAATTCCAGTGCAGTTGGCTGTAAATTGAAACAAAACAAATATTTATTTAATGCAGTTATACAGTAACATACTGTTAGTAGGCTGTATTTCTAATTACATCAGAAATTTAAACTTCATATGACATACTTTGTAGACGATACTACATCTTACTTTCCAGTGACTTGCCTCTTCAAAATTTTGAAATCATTTGAGAAATGAAGGCTTACTTGCTTAAATTACTTTACTCAGAATTTGCACCCATTTTCCAGGTAGCCAGTAAATTGTATGGCTTACATTATTATGATTTTTATCTCCTCATTTCAGTGTGGTTGTATCTGAATTCCACTATGTATCATGCCTGGATTGTTGGCAAAGGCTAAAAATCATTGTCCAGAAACCCATTTGAGATTCAAATCCTCTAACTATAATTCAAATGAAAACTTTTTTGTGTGTTTTGTATTGGGATTATTCCTTATTTTGGTCTACAAAAGGATTTGTTTTGCATTGATGTCGGTTCTCCACCACCTCTGTCACTGTGTAAACATTGTGGGCTGTAAATCATCTTCCAGAGGTTGAGTGCTTACAGGACTTGACAGGCATACGGCTGTTTAAAAATAACCTGCTCATCAGCAACCGTAATCAGACATCAGAAGTCACCATGTTTGGCACTCGAACCCCACATTCTTTCTACCTGTTTCTTTCCTGTGCAGGACTCAGACTGCATGCTGTACTCATCACTCACAGCAGCAAGCTGCACGCCAACCCAGGGGCTCTGGTGCAAAGCCACTGAAGTCTACGAGTTACGGACATGTACCTGAAATCTTGACCTATAATTCATAACCAAAGAAGCAACTGCAAGACACCACTGGAGACGTTGAGAGAGCAAATCAAAACCAGGTCTGTACATTGCAAGGCCAAGCACCATTATGATACTAAAAAAACCCCAAAACAGCCAATACAGCCGAGTATAATTTTGCATAACTTCTCACAATGAGAAGACAGGCATTTAGAATTAAGCCAGAAAGTCAGAAGTGGAAGAGATCTCTGAGCAGGTCCTTCTGAGCCTACTGGCAACTGCGAGGGAGAAAGCGGCATCAGCGCATACTGCTCTGCATTGCTGTTGTACGAGGACTTCTGCACCAGGAATGGGTGGATTAGCAAGCTCATGACTAATGCGTTAGCAGCTAGAGAAACTATACTATGGGCAGCCTTTATTTCAACAAAAAGACGGAAGCCTCCTGCCTCCCCACTGTCCCAGACAATATAATCCAACATTTATTGCTAATGAGAGAGAAATCTAAATGATTACACAATGATCAAGGCTTGCAATCATACAAACCTATTTGCATCTCTTGTATTCCTTTCTCTCAAGAGGGCATCAGCACTGAAGCATTTTCCAAGATAACCTAAATATCAATCATATTTTATGACCACAAAATACAGAACAACAAAAAATCCCTTGTAGTATTTGGCCTGGTATCATCTAGGAGATCAGAGCACTCATGTTTTTCAGTTACCCATAATCAGTAACAGAATTACAATTCTTTCAGCAATGTTACAAAAAGTACTGAGGGAGTGGAAAATAACTAGGTGTGATCCTGCTGGAGAGAGAGGGAGCCTGTGCCCTTTGACATCCATGCTGTAATATTCCATGTCATTACGGAACACACTGCTGAGCCCTTCACAGTACTGTAGTCTTTATAAATGCAAAGTTATCCTTAAAGTGGTAACTTTTTTTTGCAATTTAAAGGCTAAAGTAGCGTAAAAAAAATTTCCTTGAATCACAAACCAAAACTCTATTAGAAAAATAGTAACTGCAGCTGGTTTACATCACTATCAGGTTAGTGATACCTAATCACTAGTCACTGGTAGCTCCCAGGTAAAGAACAGTGATAATAATAAAATAAATACATCAAATCAACCTGTAGAAAATCATCCCATTAAAAAAAAAAATCCTGACCAACAGTGTAAACTTTAACAGAATTCCATATAACTTAACTTCTCATTTAAAAAAACCTTTTTTTCA
>Ga0181612_133188_pt1 | contig 11227 bp, 10 predicted proteins | sample HoacroProtozoa21_FD_119630 | JGI IMG/M metagenome (GOLD analysis project Ga0181612, IMG submission 119630) | Hoatzin crop microbial communities from Cojedes, Venezuel. Combined Assembly of Gp0051906, Gp0051904, Gp0051908 | reverse complement strand
TAGTCCCATTTCTTTATGAATCTTTGCTTCCGTTCTTGTTTACTTCTTTCTGTACTTTTCCACAGTCCTTGAATCTTTTATCAGGGCATCCTTTGCTCACTGATTTTGGTCAAGCAAGGCCTACAAGCCCTGCTCCACAGCAGCAAATCCCACACTCGTGTGGCATGTTTGCAAAGATTTCTTTGGAACCAAGTGTGCTTGAAATGTACTTTGAAAGTGAAAGCACTTGGAAACTGCAGAGTAAGCAAATATTTTGAAGGCCATGTAAATAGGACAGGAAGGCCACTTCCAGACTAGATGTATGTTGCACACCTCTGGTTTAGGTTTTTCAACATTTCAAACACTTTGTTTAAGGTTTTTGATCACGAAGAGCCAAGATAACATGTGGATCAGTAATTTTGTGTTTAGTCAGCACAGGCAGATATCACTTTTGTAAATAAATGTGAGCTACAGTACGAGATCCAGGTCTGGACCTGAACTGTACCAGAACTTAGTACTCAGAGCTGGAGCTCTGGTTCACTTTACCATAAAAGACAAAAGGTTGTTGCAAAGGTAAGACTTCATGTGAACTCCCCTAAATTTCAGGGTTATTTGCTGCTTGAGTTTGTTCTGAGAGCTTATTTCTAATTGCTAGGTGATTGCACAGTGATTGGAAAGAATAAAGATAGGTTGCTTTTACTAAAGGTCTGACGGTTGTGTTGACCCTTTAGGTGCAGACTGCAGAGACCCATGAGCTCTTTTTCCTGTACCAAGGCATAAAAAACCTGAAAATTAAAGTTACTTTATTACTTTACATGCTTTTGGCCATGGCATTTGAAGAAGCCCTGACATGCGAGGACCTCATATATTAAACTGTGGTGTGCCAATCTCGCCCTTTTGGCCATGCTTATGCCACGCTGCGATGTTGTCACTTGGTGAGCCAGTGGAAGTGGGAAGCCAGGCAGACACGCTGTGCACAAGGATTTCAGTTACCCTGGCAACAACGGCCGCATGAAAGCAGACAAAACTACTTCTGCTTTCATCATGTGAGTTTTTACCCTTCGGTTTAAAGAGCGCGGACAACAGAGTGCGATGCTCTGCACCTGTTTCTGAGCCTTCAGTACCTAACGGAATTATGGCACGCCACAGAGCTGGAAGCATCTGAAAACTGACAAAGGCTCTTAGACCATAAAGCATTAGTAGAAAAGTTCTCTTTTTCCTATGAAGAAGTCGCTGCTTTCACTGTGTTGTTGAGACAAAGTGGACTGAGAGACAAGATTGAGAATTTTGTCATAGAATCATTTATCATAGAGTCATTTGTTTTCATTAAGATTGGAAAAGACCTCTAAGATCATCAAGTCCAGCCGTCAACTCAACACCACCCTGCAGTGGCATGACCAGTAACAGTTATTACAGAGGAAAGCAATTCTTTATATCTTTAAATAAATGAAATAAAATTACTTAGAGATGAGGAACTTCTCAATGCTGACAGCGGACCCAGGAGAATCAAAACTCCTTTCTGGAATGCATACAGTTAATACAACCTGGCAGTTTGTATTTTATAGTTTGTGATATTTACTCTTTTTATGTTGCTCTTTATTACCTATGTCATCTGCATGTTGTGTAGGAATTGCATAACTTCTATTCATAGCTGTGTTCATGAATGAAAATAAACTTCTAATTTAACTTATTTCCCTGTATTTGTGGTTTTCTACCTGATCTTACCCAGAATCCTTTTTTGAGAGATAAAGCCTGACCTGTCCTGTGTAGTTACTTGGAAGACTGGGTAGTAAAGATCCCCTTGTCCCCCACTACTTCAGAAATGTGTTGTGTTACTTGCTTACTTGGCTTGCTGCCACCTCCCTCCTCCTCTCACATCTGCTTTATTAAAGGGCAGGTGTGTCTGCAAGGAAGGGAGCAGGTGAGACAACTGTCTTTCTACACCACCCTGTCACTGGAAGTAAGAAACTTATCAGCCATTTGTTTGGGGTTTTTTCCACCAAAGGTGAAGAAAGGGGAATAGAAAATAAAAGAAGGTTTGTAAACTTCAGGACAAGAAAGGAAGAGATTTGCTCATACCCAGCAACTCGTCCATGAAATACCAGGGATCAGATCACCCCTTCTGTTCTCCATCTGTGCAGTAAGCATGTTTTAAGTGTGGTGTTCTCCCTGTTTGGCTTGCTTATGGTGCAAGAATGTTTTCAGCAATGGGTGGTCCCATGTGCTGGTGCACTACGTCAGCTGCATTGCCAAGCCAACGTCTCCCATACACCTCATGGTTTACAGCATTCTGAAAGTTGTTCTTTGCTGGGCTTATGGAAGTAGCTCTTCACAGAGTTCAGTGTTGAATAAGTGGGTTTAGCTGATTTTTTCTCCCATTTAAGTTCTTCATTACACTAACTTTGGCAAGAAAACATTTTCTTCTTTCTTGTCTGTAGGATGGACTGAAATGAAGGAACTGCATCCCACTTAAACTAAAGTGCCTAAAATAACTATCACATAAAGGAATCTGATGAAGGCTGGCATATTCTTTTGTAGCTTCATTGTAAAGATATAAAGAAAATGAATGAGGAATTTGAGAAATAGATGCACCAAAATTGTCAGGCAAATTGGATGATATGAAACCTCATATATAGAGTGCTGTTCTGACTCATTAGTCAAAATACACTATTAAATTAAGCCCATCAGAGAGCAATTTTCTGAAGGCGAAGTAACTACTAGCTGCACATATAAGGTTTCCTGACCTGGTAATCGCTGATCTGAGAGCGTAGGAGGATGCAAGAAATGGTGTAGATCTTCCTTCTTCTTACTCAAAAGAAAAACTTCTGTGCTAGAAGAGGGCTTGGGTTGCAGAGACAGAGTGCCTGCCTTGTTGAGATGCCTTTGCAAATCTTGAAATTTCACTGTGCTGCCTCATGTTCACTGTCACCTTTCATACTGCCAGGCTCTTCTTTGGGGACAAAGAGCAGTAGAGATTGCAAGCAGGGCAGAGGGCTTCAGCAGCCTGGACCCTGACATGCCTTGAGAACCCTCGGGTTGCAGTGAATATTTTGGAATAGATTCACCTCAACCTTGATTTTTCACAGGAAAGAAATCCTTATCTTTCCCAACAGGCTGAATGAGAAGAAATACTATTAGAAATATAAATGATTCCCTAGAGGACTTTTACAATTTTCTTTTGACCCTGGAGAATGAGATAAGTTGGCCATGACTCTGCATGTCTGAATGGTCTTGAATTTCTAGCAGGGCATTCTGATGACCATGGACATTAGTAATATCTTAAGTATTTTCTCTTCTCATTGACATTTAATAATTAACCGTTACAGAATTCTTTCTACAAAAATATCTAACACATTCCACGCGTTCAGAAAAGACAGTGTCAAATTGGTCGTCCCATTTTTGATTGAACATATGTGGTATAGGAATACTTTCTAATGTGTGAAAAGCCAGCTTAAGACATAGCATTGACTGTATTCCCTCCTGTTTTATTGTTAAACCAAGAACAAGAAAACTATTTTAACAGTAACAATAATGATTTGTGATCACAAATGGGTATAAATTATCAGTGGGAGTGGGCAGGCTTCCGTAACAGACTGTTCTGCATCTTGTATGCTCCGGTAGTTTCACCCAGATAACGTAGTATGTGTAGAAATATTACTGCAGCCTGGGACATTCTGCAAGTGCATTGGAAGAGAGGATTAGGTTTAATGTGGTTTTGAGAAAATTTTGTGAAAGTGCAAAATACAGGTATGCAGGGTAAGCTGCACAAATACAAGATGCAAAGCATCTGCCCAGGTAGTTATTCCTTGGCGAGTAGCTATCCCTTGGAAAATCTGAATATGAACCAATGTCTGGCTGCTGCAGATGGGTGTGTCATTATTAGTGCTACTTTATTTTCTCTGCCTAGCACAGGTGAGGCTGGACCTGTTCCATGTTTAGGGAACTTCCTATAAAAAATTATGGTCCGCTTTAAAAGAAGCTGAAAATTCTGATAGTCTTGTAAAGATGGGAGTTGTCTGCAGTAAATACAAAAGAAGTATGAGGAGAAAAATTTGTCAGAGACAGAAAGATTGCACGTCTTTGAAGGAGTGGACATTGGGCTGAAACAGAAGAAAGGAGAACCGTTTAGATGTCAGCAAAAACGTAGGATTGATATAGAAGAGATGTTCCCTCATGAGGTGTCTGTCAGAAATGCCACAGACAAGAGGTGGTTTTGACTTGGCCAGTGGGGTGCATGACGAGCTCTTAAAATTTTCCTCAGTCCTGTGGTTCTGTGGCTATACTGGTTGCCATGTAAATGAAATGATGCCCTAGCATCTTATGTGTGCAGTAGAAAGGAAACTTTTTATTACAATCGGAGTCTAAGAATCTTCTTCTTCTCACTTTGTATGAAAGCGTGTGTTGTATGAATGCAATATTCTTGATTATTTTATATTAATTTTTGCAAATTATGAAATGAGATATCTGACGTGATTGGAATATATAATATATTTCATTTATAGGTATAACCTACTTTTGTCTTGGTGATGACAATCACAGTTGTTTAAATCTGTGTAATAAATTGGCTTTGAGCTTTTTGGGATGCTTAATGAAGAACCAAAATACATATTCAAACCTAACTAAAGCTTGGGTTATGTCAGATTGTAATTCAAAGTTCTAGATTTACTCCTGTGATCTCCCTGAAATCTGAATTAGTCTTTAAATGCTGTGTCTGGAAACATCATCAACATATGACTTATGCAGTAATTTAGAAGTGAACATGTTTAAATTTACAATTGTTTTATGAGTATACCAGAGAGGAAAGTTGGAGCTAAGATAACTTCTGCTATATCCTGGGCATGAGAGAAATTCCTTTTTTGAAGTTTATGTACACAGTTTTACACACTATCTTTTCCTGTAGATAAACAAGCCGAACCTGAGTACAAAATTCCTTTGAAATTTCTTTAGTGCTGTGACTTGCATGCCTGTGGTATTCTGGTTCAAAACACCTTATGGACAGATTCTTACAATAATAACAGATAGTCATATATTAACTCTAAGCATGTATTGTACACCTTCTTATTTATAGGAGGAAAAGTGTCACCTACATGAAAATTTCTCCCAGTAAAATCAGGTGTCAGGCCAAGAAAGGCAGCTTCCTTCTCTTTGTTTCAAAAAAATACCAGATCTCACCAGTGAGTTCTGAACAGCGGTTACCGCTTCCGGCAGGACACGAATTTTGTGCCTAAAAAGTCTCATTTATCAGAATACTGTGATCAAGTTTCAAATTCTGTGAGCTGTAGACTCACCAGAAAGTGACCTGAAAGTAATCATAAAAGGGATTCCTGGGGGGAAAAATACTGCAGGTATCACACTGAAGACACCCCTGCAAATGGGAATATGACCCATTCTTTGTACGCGGTAGCTTAATTGGTAAAGCAAATTGTGCTTCTTCTCCATTACGGTTCAGAACCAGTCCTTTTTTTCATTTACAAAGAAAAAGGTCAGGTTGCTGAATTAAAGACTAGAAACAACAGGAATTTTTTGTAGAGCTATTTGCAATGGCACAGCAGTCTTAGTGCCACTAGTGTAAACTGCTATGGCACTCATGCAAAGTGGTAAAGGGAAAATGATGATGACAGAGAACTCGCATAGCTGAAGATGTACTTATTCTCACAGTAATGTGTTGCTCTTTTCTCTGAGGAAAAGCATATAATTCGCAAGATTCCATCATTTTTCAATCTGCTGATAGCTGTATTATTTTCAATAAATTAAATATAAAGCCCCACTGAATTTATTCTTCCGCTGTGTTACTTTTAAAGCAATAAATACTTCTGAGAAGGGAGCAGTGTTATCAAATCCAACAGGAAAAGATTTGGAGATCAGTTGATGCTTGGAGAAGCCCCTCCGAACCCATTACTCCTTCAATGCTTTTGGACGTTATCTTCAAGAATCATCTTTCTGAGGTATTTTTCAGCTTATTATGTACTGTATTTCAGTTCAACCAGCTGTAAGTTGTTGACTCTACTGGAAATTGCAAGCACAGAGCAAATACAGTTCTCCAAGTCACCCCCCTGGAAGTTCCTTTTCTTTTAAGAAAAAAAGGCATTGCTATTCTGGGTTGTCTCTAGAGATATATTCCAAAGTTTATATTTCCTCTCAGTGCACAGTTAATTTAATAATTAAAGCAGAGAAATGGCAAACAACTGATTTTCCTTCACTCGCATGTTCCTGATTTAAATCTGTAAATTTGAGATGGTGACAAAAATGTGACCAAGTCTGCACTATGTGAACCTCTCTGTCAAACTAGAGTAGTTTAGTGAATTCAGGATTTTCTAAGCGACCACAGAGTAGAATGATTAGACAGATAATGAGAAAGAAACAGAGAGGCAGGAACCCTAACCAGTCCATCCTAATTCTTCTTTTTAAATGCTGCTCAGCTGTTGCACGTATGTAAAGCAGCACTGGAAAGCAGAATAGGATCAGTGCTTGATATCAGGGATGACTATAAAATTATACCAGACTTAGTCTCTGAGTGCCTGGAACATCTTCTCTGTCCATAGCTGTCATTTACTGCTCACAACATCCCACTAAGAACAGTTATTTTATCAGCCAAAGCACTGTCCGGTTTGTATGCACTGCATACTGAAAGCACCCAGTGACAAAACATTGAAACGGAGCCTGGCAGGCAGCTCCCTGTGGTGCTACAGAGGTCAGAGAAATAAGACTTCTGTAATGTAGATCCTGTGGAACATAATTATAGACATTACCTAAAATCTCTTATTAATTGACTTCTGCTACCCATGTGTATCCATCCATGCAGCAATTCTGATTCTTACAGTGTTGCACTGTATTAATTTTCCTTCTCTTGTAGCAAGGAATTGGTTCGACTTGATGATCTTAGAGGTCTTTTCCAACCTACGATTCTATGATTCCATGCAAGCTGTAAGGGTTGTTTAGCATTTTTTTAATAAAGAATAGATATATTTAATTATAAAGAGTATTTTGCATTATGTAACACCTTTTACCTGATAATTGCAGAATGCCTCTCAAAAAATTATTCACAGTTCCACCGCAGCCCCGAGCCATATCCTGGGAGCTTTATGGCAGCCATTCATAAAGCTCATTCATAAGTTTCTCCGTCTTAAAATTAGCAGATTGTTTGGACCCAGTATTCCAAGCAGAATGTTGTCCTAGAAAATAATGACCTAGAAGTCATTAACCTACTTTTCCATCTGCGTGTATTCATGTCTATGTTAAGTGCATTAGGTTTCATACCAGCATAGTTCATTAACTTATGCAGATCTTAGCCCTCATCCTTAGCCCACAGTTCACCAGGCTCAACATTTTTAGCATTGTGTGAGACAGGCTTTCTATTTCTTGGGACATATAAATACACTTTCTCTTCAATAAGTCAAGTTCAAATTTCCTTTGTTTGGAGCTGCGTGTCCTGGTAAACATCATTGCTCTGAGTAATGGCATTAACACTTCCTCCTCATCTGTGCTAGAAATAATACTCCTGACATGTATTTAGAGTATTTTCTCCTTTCTTTATTGTTTTGGGTTTTTATCGTAATGGCTTTGTTAGATCCACAAAGGCCTCAAATGTTGTTTTTGCACTTTGCTTTGGCCTCTCATCATTTTCAATGTGGACTCAGATTTCCTAGCACAAATTCTGGTTAACAGCTAAAGACATGACTTTGTATTTCAAGCTATTAAATGTCATCCTTTCTCTCTCATTCTCTCTCCCAGGTCACCTGGTTATTCCTGTATGATATTCTGACCCTCTTCAACTTTAGTAGTGCAACATCATCCAGTTTAGCTGCTAGGTTAAGGAGGTTCATGCTCTCAAACATACGAAGCTCTCCAAGAGATGTTAAAGAGCAAGTTAAGTGGAATCCCATTCTGGACTGTTTTTTTAAAAATCCTCTCTGATTCCCTCTGTTGTCTGTGAAGGGAAGTTAAATTATTGTGGTACTTATGCCGAATGATGTGAATATTCCTCTTCACACTCTAAACCTGTGTCCTTAGCAAGTGTGATTGACATGCTCTGATGAGACAAGGCTACTGATGGAGATATTAGAAAATATTAGTCCTAAAGAAATCCACTAATAAATTCTTTTCTGGCACCCTTTTGTTAGTAATATATTGCTCATTAACTATCTTGTTATTAGTCCTCAGCTTTTCCATTTTAAGCTCCCGTTTGATGTCATATCCATGCTTTACTGAGAAAGAGATGCTTCACTGGGATCCATAGTGAAATGAGATCCACTGCAATTCGTTTGTCTGGGTAACTGGTTATTAAGGAAAGAGGTTAGTTCACTATAATATATATTACATAATCTCATGCTGTGTTTTATCCTATGTCCCACTTACCTTCCTGAGGATCTAATAAATGCACACAAATTTTCATGAGTATTTGTGCTAGCCTTTCTGTCCTCTTGTCAGGAGGTCTCAGGTTTCTATCCATGTCCCAAAGATTCATTCAAAGAAATCCTTGCAAATGAACTTCAAGTTTTACATACCAGTTCTTTTGGGAATGAGATGGATGCGTACTTTATCATGTAAAGATATTTTAGTTCTGCATCTACCCTGAATGTAGTAGCTACTTTCCTGCCTTTGTTCTCGTGCCAGACCTCATCAACCTTGCTGAAAACTCAAGATTCATTTAGATTTGAGGCCTTACTTAAACTGCCTTCTGTTTCTTTCCCATCTCAAACTTGTATTTGCCTTCAGGTAGAATGCAGAAATCTTGAGAAATTCCAGCGGACAGGAAAAATGGTGGATGTGCATCTGCACGAGATCGTGCTAGTCATGAGATCTAGGTCGTCGAGATCTGGTTTACTTCCCTGCTAACGGAAAACTTCCTGCAGACTAGTGTCTTTCTAAGTCTATGTTACAGTACAGGTTTAGTAATTGCTTAGGCAACACAGTGCCACAAGTTGAACTATATTTGTAAGAAATTTCTTATTTAGTAGTGCATGACATCACTAGCAATGATAATGTCAAGAAGGTAATTGCCAGGTCATTTGCTATTCCATTTGCAATTGCATTTGCTATTTGCAGTGACTATCCCTGTGGATGCCCAGATCAAACAACAGTTGAGAAACTGTGAATTTATTAATTTATGCTCAGAATATTGCAGTAAATTTGGGATCTGTTACAACTTTCTGTATTACAGATTGGAAATAAAGCACCAAGAAATGATCATTGAGTGGCTTATCCAAAGTCATCTAAAAACCTGTAGATGTTTCAAGGATTGTGCTTTAACCAATAGACAATACTTGGTCCATAATGTAAGTAAACAAATAGACAAAAAGGAATGACACAGACATTTCAGTGTTTGCTAAATAAAATCAAAAGTGACATAGATGATAGGGAAATAAAGGTGTAGGTTATAGGTAAGGACTGAAACCTGATGTAAACATCTAAAAACAAAGCAATGATAGCATTCCTTTAGACTGAGTAAGTGTAGAATTGGTAAAATGCAATTCTACCCTGATTGTATAAAGATTTTGGGGTAAATACCCTTTGGTGAGGGGTGGTATGGGAAAGCAGAAATTCTTATTCTTTATAGTTCCTACAAAGCAGAACTAAGTAAAAACTAGTCTGAGAAGGATGATTAAGTGTAATAATATAGATAAACCATGGTATTTTTGTAGCTTACGCAAATTTATCTGCAAAGCGGGTGCCATCTCAGAACTCCTGACCAAGGCAACAGGAAGCGTTACAATTTCTGCAACTGAGTTTCATCAGTTTCTGGCTGCTGTGTTTGTCTTGAGGTTTTACATGAGTGACATTCTACAGTATTTTCTTAGAAGTCGGTGCTAAATGAAGCTTTTCATCTCTTGGCGCAGTGCTTTACAATAAACTATTATTAATAGACATACATTTTCTAATGTGTACGGCCACAGTGATAATAAGTAACCTTGTATTTCCTACATTTTTGTTTATATCTGTTTATCAGAGCTGGTTCTGAATTGCTGCTTAAAATTAGGACCAAGCAACTAAAAATGTCTATTATAATGTAGGTCATGTATCGCTATTCTGTAGTCATATACATTTCAGCAGAGTAATGCTGCCATACGTGAGGCACTGAACTATGATAATTCAAGCGTAGCAAAATATAAAAGCAATGAGAGGTGGTGAGCTATTCAGTATTGCTCTGAACTGTGTTTAGTAACTGTTATTAATAATTTTTAAGAGAGGCCATCGTTGCACATGGTACTGGGCACACAGAATGAAGGCAGTCCCTGCCCAGAAGAGCTCTCATCCTAGAAAAGTTTGCATCGCTACATCACTGTGACTCCCGTTGCTAAAACCTAGGGTTGTAAATATTTCAATTCAAGAATCAGCTTTGTGTCTGACAATTTGTCCTTTCTGAAGGCCAAGTCTGTACGTAAGGGGCATAAAACCAGGATGGTGCAGCTGTGCAAGAACAGTACTACAGGAGAAAAAATACAGCAGGAACGTAGGGTTTTGTGTCTCAGCAGCTTTGCAGACTATTTTATAAAGTGTACATTTGTTGTGGGGGCAGGAGAGCTGAGAGAGGAAGGAAAGGTTAATCCTGTCAAGTCACACTGTGTGGAAATGCAGACGTGTAACCCCATCATTTAGATAAAGACTATACCTGATCTTGAGAGACTTTATATAGGTAGAATATAATGGTGTGTAAAAGAATGCATTACTCAAAGCACCATACTCTCTAGTTATTTCAAACCCCATCCTTTCCGTCTTCAAAAATAACATGCCTTTCCCACTTTGGTTTCCCATAACCCGTATAAGGAATACATACGATGCAGCTGAGATAATACATATACATAACTAAGAAAATTAAGTAATGAAAAAATGAATTTAAACTCTTACTCTTCTGATTTCTTTGTGTGCTTTGCATATAGAAGATAATGTTTTTTTTTCTGTTCTCAAAAACACTTTATACAAACCTCCAATGCCCCAAATTCTGTGTTTCAGACAGACAACTAACTGGTCCTTGTGGCTGACCTCTTCGACACAGAACATTCTGGGCACAGCAGGTGTCATGACTGCTGTGTAGGTGTATGCACGGTGATGGGGTTAATTTTTCTTGGTGATTAGGATTTTCTTGATAATAAACTTCATTACCAGGGGTTTTGGAAAGAAAGAACAGTTACTGACTGAATAAATGCTGTTTAAGGTTACTAACAACATTTCTGTAAACAAGTAGTAAAATTCTAGTGAGAAAAGGCTATTAATTTCAGCGAAGCCACCGAGGCGAAAGGCTCTGGAGTGG
>Ga0181612_124364_pt1 | contig 11227 bp, 12 predicted proteins | sample HoacroProtozoa21_FD_119630 | JGI IMG/M metagenome (GOLD analysis project Ga0181612, IMG submission 119630) | Hoatzin crop microbial communities from Cojedes, Venezuel. Combined Assembly of Gp0051906, Gp0051904, Gp0051908 | reverse complement strand
CATGAGGGCTATGGAGATGATGAGGGGACTGGAGCATCTCTTCTACAAGGAAAGGCTGAGGGAGCTGGGCTTGTTTAGCCTGAAGAAGAGAAGGCTGCGAGGGGACCTTATAAATGCCTGTAAATATCTTAAGGGTGGGTGTCAAGCGGATGGGGCCAGACTCTTCTCAATGGTGCCCAGCGACAGGACAAGGGGCAGCGGGCCCAAAATGAGGCCTAAGAAGTTTCATCTGAACATGAGGAAGAATTTCTTTGCTTTCAGGGTGACAGAGCACTGGAACAGGCTGCACAAGGGGTTGTGGAGTCTCCTTCTCTGGAGATACTCCAAATCCGTGTGGACATGGCCCTGTGCAGCCTGCTGTAGGCAACCCTGCTTTGGCAGGGGGGTTGGACTGGCTGATCCTCAGAGGTCCGTTCCAACCCGTGCCACGCTGTGACTCTGTGATACTGATGCTTACTGTTGTCCCATAGAATAGATATTTCATAGCGTGCTTTACAAAAGACAAGAGTGTTACAAATTTGCATGATGTGGTGTTAGTGAGGTTTGGCTTGCGTTTTCGGAATGAACCTTTCCTGTGGGGTAGAAGAATCTACAGAGTGGGTATCCTGACCTGTGTTTCCAGCAAGGTGGGACACAGCATGCTTACCCAGCTCTTGCTATTTTGCTGTGGGTTTTTTGTTTTCTTGTGTGTTTGGGGGATTTTTTTTGTTTGTTTTACTTCCTCCTGGGGTAAGCCTAAGAAACAGTAGATTAGCAGTGTGGCCTGACTCTGGGCTTACAGGAAAAGGGCTACGCTGGGAGCTATTTATCTGTAAAAGTCCTTACGTGAGACATTTGTTGGGAATGAGGGAGGATGTGTGCCAAAGTTCTGTAGGCAGCTTTGAGATTTAAATTCCTACTGCTGGCACGCTGCCAGTTTAACCTGGAGTACCTGAGTTAAACCCTCTTCTGGAAAACAGGAGTCTGTCCTGCTGCCCATCAGCAGTGGAGGCAGATGATGCTTGGGTAGGTCGTTGTTTTGTGTAGAGTCCAGGTGATAGAAGTCTTTCCTCTCAAGATTTTTTTTCCTTTTTTTTTTTTAAATCTAATTATATTTCAATTTATCCATTGCAACTGCTGAATGGAGGATGGTATCGGACCTGTCCAGCAGGTTCTCTTGAATGTTAAATGTTTGCACTGATGGTGACCATTGGCTTGCATCATGAAGACAGTGTTACATATTTCTCATGCAGGCAGAAACATGGTGATTGCAGACACCAGACCAGCACAGTAACATGTCTGGGTCCTTCTGCTGTGGTAGAACCAGTGTCATGCGCATGCTAGCAGGAAGCACAAAGAAACTGGGAAGAAATGTGGAATCAAGAACTGACTACAGGTTTTTAGAGATGGGGTGTGTTGAAGTGCCACTGAGTGACACAGGCCTGAAATGTCACCATGGAAATTTTACTCTGTAGTTTTCATTATTCTTGAGATGACTGAAGTTTAAAGCTTATCCATTAAATGTTAAATAAGCTTTCAGGTGGCAAGATTGAAACTAATGAAACAAAGCAGTGAATGTCTTTAAAAAAAAAAATCTTTCCTATAATTCAGTGCTACAATCCAACTGAAATTGAAGGGGAAGAAAAAGAAATCGTGGTTCAAGGTGTTTAGAACTGCTGTGAACATTTGTCTCGGTATCCATGAAGCAATTCTCATTACTTTTGTAAGTGCTGGGTAACGACCAGTTTGGTTTCTACTGGACTGTGTCAGTCACAAGGGTGACGAAACCCTCCTTTTCTCTTCCCAGAGCAGCTGTGGACAAAATCACAAGCTTTCACTTTGCAGGGAGCAGAATGTATGTTGCTGCACCTCAGAGGAGACGTGGCCTCCAGTGTTTGCCTTTCATGATGTCAGCCTGGTCTTTCTCTCATGAGCACAGAGGTTCACTTTAAAAGTTATTTCTGCACAAGATACTTAACCAGGATGTAGCCACTTTTAAGGCACATATGTAGAGCTTAGTTGCTGAAATGAGGATGGAAAAAAGTCCAAGACAAATCTACCTGCAAAACCCAAGAACATTGGCATATGTGTAACTTTAGACTTTTTAGTGTGTTTAGATGCTACAAAAGACAGATGGTAATGCTGCAGTTGAGATACCAGGGTGGTGAGCGTGGTCCATACGTACCTAAGGGTTACTCTCTTACTGCTATTGTTACTAACCTCGGTATAGGGTAGAAACAGTTGTTCTTTATGCCTTCACTACAAAGTGGTGGCCAAGCAAGGTCACTACCGAGAGGCTGCCCCCAGCAGAAATCACAGATCCTCTCACAAGGATGTAAAGGTCGTTATTCTGCCTTGCCCTGACTGGATTTAGTTATATCTAGAGCAACTGTTGATTCTGGTTTGGGTCCTGAAAGCTCACCAGCACTAAACAGAGCCTTGGCACTGCATGGGAACTGTCTGAAGGTCTCGGTGCACCTGGTAACTGATTGCCCTTTTTATCTTTTAGGGAGTGACTGGTGCTCTGGCTGTCTTGATGAAAGATGCTGTTAAACCAAACCTCATGCAGACACTAGAGGTGAGCACGGATGATTTGCTGTATGTGCATTCTGTGAGCCAAGAAGCAACTGTTTTAGTTCACTCATCACAATCGGCATGGGCCTTGCTCGGCTGAGAGTTGGAGGTTTACTGTGGTTTCCTACCTAAGGTTCGGGGCTAGGGGAGAAGGCTGGCTTCTTTCTGGGTCTGCCATTGGCACGTGGGATGATCCCAAGGAAATGCACTAAACTTTGCTGTGTCTCTACTCAGTTGTCTTTAATGCCAGGAAGTGTTTTGGGAATCTAAATGGTGCGGGTGCAGGAGAATGGCGAAGAGTTGCTGGGATTTAGCCATGCTTTTCCTAAGAGGATTAATATCTCCACTTGTGCAGATTACTATAATCCTGTTTGCCCTGTAGTCCTTATTACTGATAACAGATGTTTGATCAGAAGGCTTTAAGATCTGTCTTCTAAAAGCATTTTTCTTTACTTTCAAGTGCTGTACTACTTAGCTCCTGAAATGCTGAAGATTTGCTAGATTGTGCCCTCTGATTTTTTTTTTTCTCTCTCCCACTCGCTCCACCCTTTCCTTTCTAGGGAACACCAGTGTTTGTTCATGCTGGTCCTTTTGCCAACATTGCACATGGGAATTCTTCGGTGTTGGCAGACAAAATAGCACTGAAGCTTGTGGGTAAAGAGGGATTTGTTGGTAAGTGTGTGGCGTGTTTTTCTGTTTGCTTTTTGTTTGTTCATTTTGCAGGGAGGGATCTGCCTTTTTTGTCATGACTGTCTTTGGCTTTTTTGTCTTGGAAGAAGCTTCTGAGTTATGTAATCAGAGCATGATTTCTCCACCCAGCAACCTCTCACAAGCTTCCTTTCTTTTAATTCCTACTCTAGTTACAGAAGCAGGATTTGGTGCAGACATAGGCATGGAGAAATTCTTTAATATTAAGTGCCGCTATTCTGGTCTCCGGCCTCACGTGGTGGTGTTGGTTGCTACTGTCCGAGCTCTGAAAATGCATGGAGGAGGGCCTGCAGTAAGTAATAGGCAAGGTTTTCTTTAGGCCTGGGGGGCTGCTACTGTTGTTCTGATCCAGTCGCTTAAAGCCCTGTAGGGTTTCATCCGCTTGTGATTGTCTTGAGATTCACAGTTGTAAAAGGAATCCGTATATCCCTGTTGCTTGTAAGCTGCTTCACTGTAGTGTGTTACAGGTACATACCTGCTTGTGTTATTATCCTGATGAAGTGCTTGTGAAGTGGTTGTAAGCTGGGGCACTTGTGATGTTACCACAGTCAGTTGTTTGTTGTATTGTGAGTTCATCTTGCAATCTTTTCTTTTCGTTGTATTTTTTCCGTAAAAAAAAAAAAAGGATCTGCCTGGAGTAGAACGTTGTAACTTGATGCCATTTAATAAGAATCAAGCACAAATTGCTGTCATGGATAAAAATCTTATGGTGTTCCATCTTTTTTCTTTCTTTCCCTTTTTTCCCAGGTCACTGCTGGGGTACCTTTACCGAAGGAGTACATGGAAGAGGTAACCTTCTTTAGCTGTTGTGACAGGTGACCAACTAACTGTGGTCAGGACACAAAATTGTCGTGCAGGGCATGCCTGGATAGCTAGTGTGTGTCATTTCTTTAGCTGCCAGGGAAATGCTTCCGTATACTAGCTGTAATGTTCTTTTTTTATTTTTTTATAATGTTACTTTGGCTCTACTCTTTCAAGCATTTATTGTACTTGACCTAGACAGTATTCAGAGCCTTTTCGTTTCTCCTGAGCTCATGCAATTGTCTGTGTGCTCAATTTTTCATAGTAATATCTGCTCTGTGTATGCTGACCCTCTCAGTATGGAGTAATTTCTTGGCTGAAATATTGTCTCTGAAAGTATTCAGAGTGTCTCTCTAATTACTCTCTTAGCAGCAGCAGTTTCTGTTTTTATTTTCCTGCCTGCTTTGCAGAGAGGAAAGTGAACTAAAGTCCCAGCTTCTATCCTTGTGCCTTGAATGGTTGTGTACACCGGGATAATTGGTCTGGCTTGCTTTACACTGCTGCTGGTTTTTCGCTTGTGGAGCTTCCGTATGGATTATTCTTTGCATAGGAAGGGTTGAAATGTCTGAATTTCCATGAATAGTCTCTGATGCTGCAAAATGTAAATATCTGTAAACCGAAAGCTGTTGCCACAGACTTCAAACAAGTGTCATGAAATTCGCTGCTAATGATATTTAATACATAGAGAGGAGTGTGTCAGAGAGGAAAACAAGGCTTTGTTGTGGGGAGTTAATGAGCACGGGTATTGACTTGCTAAGAATAACAAAAAAAAAAGATAAAAAGTGGGGTTTTTTTCTTACCTCAGCTTGACAGCTGAAAGCAGTGATCATTAGAAGTAGTCATTGCTTTTCCTGTCTTCCATCCAAGACCATGCATCGGTCTGGAAAACAGCACTGGGGATTTGCCTTTGTGGTTTGATTCCCATTTGGACATTTTTATCATTAGCTGTGGACATAGTGGATTTGGAACAAAAGTTAAAAATAAAATGTGCTTCCTGCTTGCTGTCTTCTTTGCAGGATCTTCAACTGTTGGCAAAAGGCTGCAGTAACCTGAACAAGCAAATCCAAAATGCACGGATGTTTGGTGTCCCAGTAGTAGTGGCTGTCAATGCTTTCAAGTAAGTGAGCTGGGAGATGGGAGTGATGCATGGGAATAAAATTGTGGCGCTTTATAGGCTTATGTTTAACACATACTCTTGTTTTCAGTACTGTCATTGTATTGTTTGCAGCATTTTACAGTGTTGGAAGATGCTGAATAAATAGGGGATCTCTATTTAGTCATTTCAAATGCATTCCTTAGTTTAAATTAGTTTAGGATTTTATGATCAGTGAGTATTATCTGCTGTCACTTACACACCAACTGGCCAAATAACTGTGGACATAAGGTGCCTGTGACAGTGTGGAATCTAAGCTCATAGTAGATAGCGAGTTGCCTGTGCTGTCAACCGCACTGCGTGCAGTGGGCTGCTGTGTGGAGTAGTTATGCTCCGCTAAGAAGCGTTTTGGGCTCTGCCTGTTGTACTGCGCAGGAAGTAGAATCTGTGTGTGGTCTTTTTATGGAAGCAAAAGGGCTTTGAACTGGTGTGTTAAAGCTGATCCTGGTTGAAGCAGAGTAGCCAGCTAAGGATTCTTCATCTGAAGTAAATGCGTATTGGCCGATTTAGAGAAATTACGAGTTTTGGCTTCTTGTGTGCCCATGGTACAGCACCTCTAAATTGACAATACTAATGCCTTTTTGAGTTTGCTTCTGGAAACAGGAGTTGCATTGTTGATACAGGACAGATATGACAGAAAGCCTGGAACCCTGCTCTGTCAGTAGTCGTGGGTTTCTGCATGTAGTTCGCAGAGCTAGCTGTTACTGTCTGTTCCTCTGTGGAGTAGCTTCCTTCACCGAGGCGGGGAAGGCTGTGGTGGATAACCCCTCAGCAGCTTCCTGATGGCTGGACTCTGTGATTTTTTTGGACAGATTTTAACAAAGAGTGAAAAATGGCTAGAACAAACAGTTAAACAGTGTGCATTCTGGTACAAATGCGCAAATTTTTTCTCCTTACAGAACAGATACAAAGGCTGAACTGGCCCTTGTAGTACAACTGGCAAAGGAGGCAGGAGCGTTCGATGCTGTGGAGTGCACGCACTGGGCAGAGGGAGGTAAAGGAGCAGTTGCACTGGCCCAAGCTGTTCAGAGAGCGTCGGAGACACCCAGCAACTTCAGGTTCCTCTATAATGTGGAGGTAAGATCTTGCACTATTACAGAGGTACTGTGTTTACAAGGTGGAGATCAGTTGGTTTCAGTAGCTAAAGGCTGTCTCGGAAGCTCTGAAGAAATTTGGACTTAGAACACCACATGTATTCCACCAGTCTCAAAGACCTAGTTAGGCAGTTATTGTTGTTTTGACTACCAAGTGAAATGCTATTTACTTTGACACTGGAAGATGCTGTTGTGATTCTGCGAGAGATGACAAACAGTTTTCTACCATGGCAGCCGTGTTCCAGGGTAGGGGGAAGTTTAATTCTTGAACTTGAGACATGCATGCCTGTCAGAGCATGGACTGGCACAAGCCTGACCAAACCTGTCACCTTACCACAGAGCTTCTGGGAGCGCTTGTTGCTCAGGAGGGGAATTTGTCCATTTTTAACAACTTTTTTTTTCTCTGCAAGTAAGGCTTATGGAGTCACACTAGAGTCTGAGGTTAAGAGCGTGTGTGTGTATTTCTAATGACTTTGTACTTGAGAAAATGTGACATGACTTGGAAGTAATGAAGTCACTGTTAGTTCCCAGGTTATGGCCTGAACCCTCCCTTAGTAGCAAGCACCTATTCAAGAACCTAATGAGGTATAGAGCTATGTCATTGTATCTATTTTAGCTCTTCAACAGATGCTTTTATTTTTTCTTCTTTAACCTGTTCTATTTGTGCTTTTATTTAACCATTAACTTGCATTCCCTCAAATTATTTTGTCCGCTTTTTGACTTAGGCTTGAGAAAGAATAAAGATGTCTCTTTTGCAACAGGGGTAATTAACATTCAAGCACAGCTTATAAGAAATACTGTTGTGTATCTTTTTGTTTCTGACTGTAGTGAACTAGTTTTGCCCTCTTACCAAGAGAAACTACTGCAACAAGATAAATGAAACCTGTTCTGAAAACCCTCAGATTACTGTATAGCTTTGTTCTACAGCAAATGGGAACAGCTCTCATTTCTGCAGATGGGCGTTGCACAACACGTGTGAAGGGTTGTGAAGCTGCTGCCATGCTGTGGCTCTTTGTAGTCTGGCCACACTGACTTGCCTGTCTTTTTTTTTTTTTTTTTTTTCCCCTAGCTCCCTGTTATAGATAAGATCAGGCTTATTGCACAGCAGATCTATGGGGCAAGTGACATCGAGCTGCTTCCAGAAGCACAGGAGAAAGTCACCTTGTACACTAAGCAGGTGAGTTTTCCACGTCAACTGTTACCAGTGGTGTTTTTCCTTTAAAATGTTCGTATTGAATAGTGGTGTTCAAACAGTGTATGAAGGAAATAATCTCTCAAATCATGTCCTTGTCCAGGACTTGTTGGATGCTGCTGTGGCAGAGAATCATAGAATCATCCCATGGGCAGGGACACCTTCCACTAGACCAGGTTGCTCTAAGTCCCATCCAACCTGGCCTTAAACACTGCCAGGGAGGGGGCAGCCACAACGGAACAGGAGGAGGGGAGGTGGTATGGGGAGAGAGAAATTGGCCCTGGCTTGTAGTGGAGAAGAGAGAACTCACCTGGCCCAGTAGCACATCTGTGATAGTGTATGGGGAGAGAAGAGCAGGAGGATTCAGTGATCTTTCTCTACCGTACTCTCCAGTCCTTCAGCAATATGGGAATTAGGGGACTACAAGTAGTCAGACTGGTGCTAAATAGTCTCTAATTCATTTTTTTTTAAATCTTGTTCCACTGAGTTGTCTAATCACTTTTTGAACCTATATGGATTATTGGCAGTTGCATTTGTGTTGGGGAAAGAGTTCCACAGGTGATATAATACCTCTTGTGGAAAAAAAGTCTTCTTTTGTAAGTTTTGAACCAGGCATCTGGCTGTTGAATTAGATGCTTTCTCGTTGTTGTGTTGCTTTTACTCTTCTCTAGCATAACAGTCTTGTGAATTTACCTGCTTCTGCATTAATGAAGGTCTGTAAAGGCTTTGAAGAGAAGAGCAATGTGAGAACTAGCCATTCTTTGTTTACAGTGTGCTCAAATAATTTTGCTTTTGCAGTCCATTTACTACTGACATAGTTTCTCGCTTTCATGTTTCTTGTATATTCTGTCTATCAAAATACCATAGCCGTGTAATTGCTGTTTCCTCATGACCTGCAATTATATTGATCAAACATTTCTAATTAACTCCCATCGGTCGAACAAGAACTTTAGTTTTGAGCTGTTTAATATTTTGGGAAGAGAGTAGAAAGTAAGTTAGCTATCAAGGTTGTGTATCTTAACACTTCCATACCGTTAATGAAATTTGTTCCCCAATTTGATGTGCTTGGGGTCATGATGGTTCATTCTTTAATACTTAACAGAGGGCAGGGAGAGAGTTGGAGAGAGAAGGAATGGGAATGCAGAGTGGTTGGCAGATCTGACAGGCTGTGTGTGAAGCAGTTGTTAAGGAGTAAAATGTCCTGATAAAATGTCTGTTGTCTGCAGAGGATGGCCAAATAGAACAATTAGATTTGTGTACAGGAAAAGTTACTGATTTTTCATTTATCTCTCTCCTCTTTCTTTCTGTCTTTTTTCATTGCCTTTCCCAGGGATTTGGAAACCTGCCAATCTGCATGGCTAAAACTCATTTATCATTGTCTCATGACCCAGAACAAAAAGGAGCACCTACGGGTTTTATTCTGCCAATCCGAGACATTCGGGCCAGTGTTGGTGCTGGATTCCTATATCCACTAGTAGGAACGGTACGTGGTTGAGTGAAACCCTCAACTGTGGGGCATGGAAAAAAACTTCATGTGCATTTCAGTAGGCAGTTCCAAAAAGCATCCAAAATTAGGAGAGTCCTTGTCATTTACAGATGCTGTTTTAACAGTCCAGTGGATTAGATGTCCTTACTAGGGTTTTTTTCCAGGGGGAAGAGGGAAACTAAAATAGACCATCTGAGCACTGGAATGCTTAGCAAGCCCCAGTGTACTACTCGGATCCCTCATCTCTGTCTTCTGGGATTTTGAGGAAACTGTGAGCTCTGTAGCTAATGAGTTTTGGGAACTACAGTCTGGTAGAGGGGGTGGGAGAAATCCTTGGACCACCTAGTTGCCGTTGTGACTTTGCATTCCTGATGAAAGCACTTTGCAGTATTGCAGGTGAAGTGTGTACACCTGCAGATCAGGGTAGAACAAGACAACTCCTCCAAAGCTTACAAAGCAAACAACTTGTGGTGAGACACCTCCAAAGTGAAGCTGACCCCTACTGCTGATCATTTGTCAGTCTCCCCTCCCGTTTGATGCTCATGGTTTTACTGACCATCTGTTTGCTGTTCAGCCTGCATCAGTTCCAGCAACTCATTTCACTATGCCCTTGAGTTTTTAGTTTCTGTTTTTTGACATGATTGGCATAATGTCAGCTGAGAGGAGAGAGAGAGTAGCTACAGTGGAAACAGGATGCTGGAATAGCTTGGGTATGAATTGCCTGGCAGAAAGAGGAGCTACCTGCAAAATGAGCTAATGATCAGGTTTGCCTCCAAAGAAAGAGGGTTAGGATGAAAGGATCCACTGGAAATCTTATCTGGGGAATCTCTTCTGGGCAGATGTTAAGTACCTTGTTAGATTATTTTAGGCGTTGAAGCAGCTGGAGCAAGCTTTTTCTTGTTTTGGGGGCCAAAACCTTTTTCTGAAGTATTCATGGCAACATATTTGTTTTACTAAGCTTCCAAAAGCATTAGGGGTGCATAACTCAGATGATGAAATTTTCTAATTTAAGAGTTGGATCACTTTTTCCTTCAAATGCTAGCTAAAGCCAAATATTGGATATCTTTTTGTTATAATTCTTTAAAAAAAAAAAAGAAAAAAAGATGTAGGTAAGAGTTTCCAGATTACCCAACATAAATAAAATAAGCACATCGTGATTAAAGTCTGGCTTATCAGTCTTCTTAAACGATAATGTGTGTTTTGGGATAAAATGAAAGATAGGATGCTTGTTCCAGTTATTAATGACATTTTTTTGCAAGCTAAGATTTAATCCAAACAATTTTTTTTTTTTTTTAATAAGCAGTGGAGAAGGAAAGGGTACACAGCATTAATGAGCTACACAAGAGAAATATGTTTTCAGACATGACAACTAACATTTTGGCTCTTTTTCTGATGTCTTCAGTTCCGTGAAGTTGGACTCTTTCCTTTCTGCTCCCTTCCCAGATTCCTAATGTTTTCTTGGATGTGTAGTAAATCATGATGTTAATTCTGCCAGAATTAACAGTAAGTCTTCTGGTTAGGGACATGAAGATTGCTCTTCTGTGGTGTCTACAAAGCCAGGGAAGGGATGTCCATTGAGAAACAATCCAGAGCATTTTGGATCAGATCACTGTTTTAAACCCATTCAGCAGGAGGTGCGTTAGCCTCAGAATAATTTTTTGGCAGCAGCCATTGAACTGTGAGCTGAAAATGCAGCAAGTATGTGGCTCTATGCAGAAGCTTTTATGAGAAATATGAGGTGAAATTAATCACCAGTGCATGCGTATTCTTGTTATCTGAAGTTAGTCACAAAGGTATGTCATGGTTTGGTTTTTTTTTCCTCACCTTCTGAGTTTTCGGTTTTTCCCTTTCTGGCTCAAAGCTGAAGGTGTTGTGCTTTAACGAAATACTTTGAGGTTTTAAAGGAAATATAATTTCAAAGATTACCTAGATTTAACTTTGAGCATGAAAGATAATGAAAGTGAAATAAATCGTTGGGTTACTTTAGTGGTGCTGCTGGTGCGTTGAAAACAGATTATTTATTCAGCTCTGCTTTTTTAGTTCCTACATGGTGTTTTTTTTGGAAGTTCCAAAAGTGCAATAAATAATACATTCTTAGTTTTGTTTTTATTTGAAATCTTACAAGGGGATTGGTCATATCCATGTGGTCTATTTTTTTTCATGTAAGTAAATACTGTGAGTTGTCCTGTGTTCTTTTTCAGCACGTCCAGGGATGGGACGTGGGGTAATGGCTTTAAACT
>Ga0181612_164916_pt1 | contig 11228 bp, 9 predicted proteins | sample HoacroProtozoa21_FD_119630 | JGI IMG/M metagenome (GOLD analysis project Ga0181612, IMG submission 119630) | Hoatzin crop microbial communities from Cojedes, Venezuel. Combined Assembly of Gp0051906, Gp0051904, Gp0051908 | reverse complement strand
GCAATGGTCTTTGGATTGATCTGAATGGTCCCATCCCACAGCAAACATTCACTCCTAGCCTTTGTTCCCTCTTGTTGCTTACACCAACACAGGTTTTTGTAGAATAAACGAGTCGAGAGAAAGGAGCTAACTCTTATTTTGCACTGCATTATTTTTTAGTTACCAGTTCTTAATGTGATGCACCGTGCAGCCGCACAAACCTTGTGTGTTCATGTAAGACTGCTGAGGTGTTGGGAGAAATGAGCAAACATGGAGACAAGATAGGAGAAGGAGGGGGATAGCAACTTCTGCTGAAGGCAGCAGTGATGTCAAAAATTATTTTTAAATCTCACTCAGAAGGAAATGCCCCAGTGAGTGTGGAGCTGCAGAGGCACTTCACCATGCAGCAGAGCTGAGGCAGGCCAGAAAGAGGAGGTGAGGTGAGCAGAAGAGGTCAGTGTGTTTGCTGCTGCTATCCTCCTTATCCTAACAAGCCTCAGTGGTCTGGAATGCAAATATGAGAGTGGTGAAGAGAAGGTAAATGGCCTCCTGAGGTAGCAGGGGCAAAGCAGCTTATCTGCTTTTTTGAGCACATGAGGAACATTGTACCTTGTGGCCTGTCTTGTGCGTCTGGTGTTGTCTGCAGGCTGTTCTGGGTGAGAATCAGAAACCTGCTGCAGTGCAGTGGTTGAACTCAGTTGGAATTAAGCATGTGCCTTGATTAAATTCAGTTGCCCTCTAAGTGCTGGGGAAAATGTTCCCCTAAATATGTAGCTGCATCTTTAATATCAGGGGGCAACTATGTTGGAATTTGATGGCATTATAAGAATTTCTGCTTCATGGGGACTTACCTGAAGAGTATCTGTGGTCTTAAGCTGTCAGAGACCCTAAAGATTAGTGTGAAACAGGAGAGAATTCATGTAGTCAAACATGTTCCTCACTCAGATCAAATACTTGGCATTCAGAAATATTTGGAACACTTAATTTATGGACACTTAATTTATGGCATTTTTAAAAGTAGAAAATGCAGGATTTCCAACACTGCAGTTGTGAGGATATTTTTGATTGTAGTGTCACAAAGTACGATTCGTATCAGTCATATCTGATTGTTGATACTGTAAAAGGAAGCAAACCGAGCTGGTGAGTCACATTGTTTTAGAGACTAAGCCTGTGTGCTGAAAATCAGTCACTACATTTCCCAGAAGAACATTGCTGGGCTCCAGGTTCCCATCATCAGCAAGGCTGGAATGCTGATCTGAGATGACTTCCTGCTTTTCGTTATAGGTGGAAACAGATGTTTGTGAGCAACAGGTAGGACTGGCAGGAGCCAGACTAGCAGTTTGCTAGCAGCAGGACGTGTGGATTGGCCTGAGAGGTGTTTGCTGGTGCCTGTGTCCCTACAGACAAAGGGGCAGTCTGCAGAAGCCTAAGTGGAGGTCAGCACTGGCGTTAGTGGCACTGCTGTCAGCCCTGTAGTGTTTCAGGTGAAACTGGGTTAATGTCACAGGAATTAATTTTGATTATTTTTGAGCATCTCCAGAAATTTTGACCAAATACTATTACATGTATCATGCTTGGTCTGATTTCTTGACACTTAACAATCGTTCTGTTTGGCTGGACAGGAACTTGTAAATATTTTGTTATCTGAGAAAGCATCGTTAAGCAGAGGCTGTCAGACACTAGCACTATAAGTAATCCTATACAAACTGATTCAGGCAGGTTGCCTAGTTCTTGTGTCTCCAACATGACTTTATTTTTCCTTTATAAATCGCATTGGATTCTGATGTACACCAGACAACGCAGGCATGGCCATTGAGGATCAAAGTAAAGGTCCACTGAAGTTGGTATTTTATTCCTGAGCTGGGGGTGCCTTGAAAAAGAACAAATACCTTGGAGAAGAGGAAAGGAAGAGGACAAGCATTTGGGGCTACTTGTCCAGAACATTCTCACACTCTAGCCAATTTTTCAGCAGGCATTGCCCAACTTGGATGACATTTCTGTGCGTCTAGGTGTCCTCAGTGGATTTTCTTCTATGTTCTTGCTGAATCTTGTCTTCAGTCTCTGTGCACTTTTGAAGTGCACAAAATCCCATGGGAAGAAGTTCCCCAGGTCCAGTATTTGTTGCATGAAGAACCACGTCTTATTGTTTGAACGTTGCTTCCTTTAGCTTTACATGATGGCCCTGCTTCTCATATTAGAAGAATATTCTCATACTGACAAAACTTGAATAAGTGATTGCCTCTGATCCTGGTTCTAAACTGCTTAAATATTAAAAAAATCTAAAGGTTTGTTTTCAAGCACCCGGAACCTGATATAACCACAGTTAGTTGTTAATTATGTAATATTAAATATGCATTAATGCCTTCCCAAATATTTATTTGTTATTGCTTTGAAGCGTGTATATAGGTCCTTCTTCCATTTGTACAATCCTTTTTCATATAGAATAATTGTCACAGTGGGAAAACAAACACAAACCAAATTCTGTGGCTCTGTCGTACAAAGTTAAGAACAATGAATACTGCATAAGGGAAGATATTATCATCTGAGGCAGAATGAGGTCAGACAAGTAGAAAATAGGCCCAAATAATTTTCAAATGTGAGTGGACTGTTTCTTTGAATGTATGCCAGGAGGTCAGAGTGAGTACTGAGCGGGGTGGGCAGCTTCCTCAGGGAGTATGGGCTGTTGACGGTGAAAATAATTTGTCAGGTTTTTCGTCACTGCCTATGTGTGCAAACACATGCTTGGGTTTTAACAGGTAGGTGCCTGGGTAGTTTTGAAAAGCTACTCTGGGTTTAGTCATAAGGACTGGAAAAATTTGCTGGCTTTCGAACACAGCTCCTGATACCAGGAAGAGCCGGGGAGCCGCAGTGCCGTTCGTGATCAAAGAGGAGATTTCAGTCTATGCGGGTATCGCTGGTTCCAGGGCGTTGTGGACATCTGGGAAGTGTAATTCATCCTCTTTACATATCACACCCTCAGAATTTGTTTCATGTTTGGTGATGGTTATGTCATAAAAAAATTCCTAAATGTTGCAAAAGATAGCATTCCCTGTGAGTGGCCTGTCTCACTGGACTGCAGCGAACTTGCTGTTAGCACCAGAAACCTTGCTAAGCTCAGAAGTGTAACCAGGCGTAAGAGAGGCCCAAATTTGTAGGAAAAAATCCATTTACGTTGCGTCAGCAGTATAGTTTCAGTTACTGATTTCTGTAGCTTGGTTTCTCGGGCACGGTGTTGCCATATCCTTGCTTGCCATTTTGTATTGTCAGCGTGTTAACAGTTCACGTGCCATAAGACTTCACAATTTTACTTTTTGTGGAACACGTAGTTTTAGTGGAAATGCCAGAACTGTGTTTCAAACCCAGTGTTGTAGATTTTTCTATAAAGCCAATTTCTATGTTTTCTTTCTACCTATGAGAAAAAGCAACTACATTGGGCCACTTTTTTTCAAGCACATTGCAAGGGAAGGGTGGCCTACCGAAACAAATCGAGAAATGAGTCCTCTCTCCGTTTTGACTGCTTTCCCTTCCTGATCAAGAGTCACTTCTTGTCAGCCCAGGAAATCTGAATGAAGATAAGCATCTCAGATGTCTCTGTTTGCAAATGGATTTTGGCTGTTCTCTTTGAAACTGCCCAAGCATTTAGATACTTCGTTGTCTCAATGAGTTTTGGGATTTTTTTAGTTTTAATTCACATAAATTTTGTGTAGTTTTAGTTAGTGGAAAAACCCACGCTGGACATCAGTGGAGGCTGAAATCAGAAGTGCAGATGCTGAGGAGGATTTCTGCCCGGTGTCTCTGTGTGGGAAGGCGTACTGCAACGCTGCAGTCCCGTGTCCAAGACTGGGTGGTGGCAGGTGACACTTCAATTCTGCTCTTTGGTCCTTTCCTGTGCTCGGTATATGTTGCTTCTGCTTTATTTCTGTGACAGCCTGACCGAAGAGAGAAAATACAGCACTCATCTTTGCATGTGTAGTGATTGATTATCTCCCATTACAGCAGGTGGCCGTGCTTTCCTCAGTACTGGTAGATAGGTACTTGCTTTCAGTCAGAAGACCTTTCCTTTTGACCATGGCATTGATTGCTTCCTTGGTGCTTGCGCTTTGCCACCATGCAGCTGCTCATTCTGCTGCAGCCTTATTCCTTCCAGAAGTTCTGCACGGAGTAAAAAGGAGCACATGTGATCCAGGCTTTCGCTAGCCTGCCCAGTCTTACCGTTCATGCAATCTGCCACTGAATGCGTCAGCATTCAGCTAACGGGGCAAGAACGTCTTCGGTCAGTGCTTTGGTGGTGGTGATGCTTCGTAGCCAGAAACAGAGCTTTCTTTAAATGAATGGAAGAGGACAAAGTTGGTTTTCAAAGAGTGTGTGTTCCTTCTTTTTTGGATTTTAAAAAATCATGACAAAGTGAGACATGAAAATGTCCTGTCAAAAGTTAGTAGTAATCACTGCTGAAGATTGCTATAGTTTGAATATACACTAGCAGAACTTTGAGATGATAGTCTAGAGGACAGGCAAATGTGTGCCTTGTATGTGTCCTACACTTCCTAAAACGGTAAAGAAGGAAAGAATACACCGCAAATGGTTTAAAAAAAATGTTTACATTTCTTGGATTTAAGGTTTGTCTTCCTGTCATCTGCCTATGTTTTAGTTTCTCTTAAGTCATTCGTTATTTCCCGGAGGGAAATTCTCCCTGGCACCACCCAATTCCTTCAATTTGCCAAGTGTCCCGTGACAACAAGACAGGAGAAGTGAGATGAAATAAGTGACAGAGTAGCTTAGGTGGCAGAGGCTTGAGCACAAACCCAAAGGCCAAGCACCCTCAGCCCTATCCCAGGGAGCATCCTCAAGCCAGTGCCTGAGACTCTGGGCTTGCATCCCCCGCGCAGCGCGTGCAGCCTTCGCATCTTTTTTGTCCCGTCAAGGTAACCTGAACAGGCTGTCACAGGCATCAGCGTCGTTCAGAGGGCGGAGGGGTGAGCAGGAGCCCGGGGGCCTGGCGTTTCTCTTGCTTAATCCTGGGAATGCTAGTAGTTCATGCAAGACCCTCAGGCGTTTTCACACTTACGTCTTGATCCCGCTTTCATAGCCAACCAAATCTGTCAAGAAAGAACAGATATGAATCCAAGAACCATAAATACACTTATTGCCCTGACTTGGTGGCAGAGAAAAAAGTGAATGCATATCCATGCCCCTGGATATGAGAGAAGGCTCCCTTCTCCCTGATATCCTTATGTAATAAAAAGGTCAACAAATACGACAGAAACATTTACAGAGGAGCTCCCTAAAGATAAATAGAAATGGTGAGTATGTCAAGATTTACAATTTTATTGACATTTTAGTTTTAGCATGGACAGGTGAATTCTGATTCTCTTGTTTGCTTGCAATCTTGAAAAAAATGCGACCTCAAGAAAAGAAGCGGCAACGAAGAACTGTCAGTATTTGTGAAGTTTCATTATTTCTGTGGAAGCGTGTGATATATCTCTTTTGTAAAAAAGCCAGGCTCAGAGAGTGGACTTACTCATTTGGCCCGCTTATGAGCTATGGAGCTTTCAACATTCTGGAAAACAGTTGCAAGGAGAAGCTAGAAGTCATTAATCTCAGGAGCTCAGGGTCAGTGTTGCTTCAGTGCCTGAAAGTTGGTTTTGGCCTTCTGGCATTTTGTAGTAACTGAGTCAGAAAAGCTGCTTAACTCTGCTCTTGCTGCTGCCTCCTCAAGCACGGAGGGCTCGTTTGGAGGGAAGGTCATTAACTAGGTCCAGGTGCGCTCTCAAGACAAGCATCTTGTCTAATGACTTCTTCTTTCTGCAGATTTTCATAAGGTGTGTATATATGAAAAACAGTTATCTGCAAAAGAAAAAAATATTAGGTTTTGCCCAGTTTTCCTGTCTTCCAGTAAGGAATAGGAGGAACTGATAGACTGATAATGGAGTTGCCAATGCGCCCTTTGGAGGGAAAAAAATCTTACTTCACATATCCACTAGAGTCATTGGCTGAGTCCGTGGAGATACAGGCAGGTGGGATCTGGTCAACCTAGTACAACTTTTTTTTCCAAAAATTTTGATCATATTCCTTGCGAATTTTAATTTTCATGGAATAAGACAATTGGACTTGTCAGAGGTTGACAGTTGTTTAAAATAAATTGTATTTGTTAATGATGCAAAATTCTTGAGCATAGCTATATTGAAATCTGCCTGCGCAGGGTTGTAGAAAGATGTCACGATGCTGCCTGTTTCATGGCAGGGCAGGAGAAGCCCAGTATCAGTGAGCCCAGTTACGCCTGTAACCCAGCTGTACCTGCACAGGAGGAATTGCAAGTGAGCTGTTGTCACTGAGGAGAGAGATCTGGGTGTCACAGGCTTGATTATTTTAGAGAACTGTGTACAGCGTCTTATGGCAGTCAAAAAGGTTAGAGTTTCAGGAAGCATTTAGAAAGGAATTACAGGGAAAAAAAGAAAATATGAGAAAATCGAATTACTTTCAACAGGTCATGTTGAAAGCAGCCAGATGCGTGTACCTCTACAGCGTGTGGCTGAACGGCAGAAGTCATTGTCACAAGTGGCTGAGCAGGCCAGAAGTACAGAGAGCTTGAAGAACATGCACTGTAAGCACCATCGCTATGGAGCTGTGGTACTGCAGAGTTTGCACGTGAACTCTTGCCAAGCATTCGAGTTTATTCCGTCTGTAATTTCTGAATTGCGCTTAGATTCTCAGCCTACCTTCTAGATTCTTCCACACATAGTATCTTCCTCTCTAGAAATCCACAGAAATTATGAAGTCATCTGCACGCTGACTGGCACTGACAGTTATTATTAAAAATAATCAACTGCAGGTAATAGTAAAAATAAATTTTCATGATAGCTTTCAACAATAGACAGCACAGGCTCATTTTTATAGGTGGCAAAATTCTTGTTTCCTTTTTGCACACAGAAGCAAACTGCCTATTTGCTGACCCAGAATATTCCATGGCAGTCTGTATAATTTCCGGAGGATCCATTTCCTATGGAGTCGCTCATATTATCCTGTTGTAAACAAGAATAAATGCAATGCTCAGAACAAGTCTACAATATCAAGGCAGTGCTGTGTGTAACTTTCCTGGGATTTTCCCATGTTGTGTGATAACAACATAAGAAATGCAATCATTTTCAGAATGGGAAGCAATCCGTAAACAAAAGCAAGTAAAGCATGGATAATGTGTCTGTCACCTGATACCCCGCCAGGATGTTTGTATTAGTCAACGTTCAGCAGGGATAGTGAAGTGGAGGCCAGCAAACCAGTGTTTATTCTTTATTCTTCTGAGGAAGAGTTAGAAGTCATTTTCAGGGACTTTCCAGTATTTCTTCCAATGACTTCCTCTATGGTTTGCAGCACGTGTACATTAGAGAGAATATACTGCTGGCATTGTAAGAACAGTAACACTGAAACTCGAGGGAACAAATTAAGGTTTGTGATTGAGAAGGCTCTTGATAGAAGAGCAGAACTACAGCCACCAGGCATGGGAGGGCGACTTTGAGGATGGGGAAATGGTGTGAGGTGGTTGCATGGTTGGTTGGTTGGTGCTGCTGTCCTTTTGCCCCCAGACTGCAAGTGGTGATGGAAGAAGGAAGTGAAAGTGGTTTGGAAGGAAGGTGGTGTAAGAGACCAAGAAAAGAGCTGAGGACAGAAAGGACATGTAAACACCTCTGCTACGTGTAATTGTGTGGAGGGGAGTAGAGATGTGGATGGAGGGTGATGAATGCACATGGCGGCTGGGTGGTGGTGGGAGCAGAAGTTTACATGAGGTTGGGAAAAGGAGAAGGCGGACAAGAACCTGTAGTTTGCTGCAGTGGAATCTAAGGGTCCTTCCATTCATTGTGGGGCAAACGTCCCGACTCTTACTCACCACCTGGTCAGCTTTCTGGTGTGTTACACAGACATGCACGCGTGCACACACAGAGATGCTTGCTAAAGAGTCTGCACCAAAGGGTGCAGCTTTCTCCTCTGGCTTCTGCGTGGCCTGATAACTGGAGGGCCACAGGGTGTATTGTTCAGAGTTCAAGTGGCCAAACGCCTCAAACTGGTGCCAAAATAATATGGGTTGAGGAGAGGACTGACATCGGTCCTACTGCGAAGGGTCCTCGAGAAGAAGCAAGCCAAAGACAGCTCACATATTTTATGATCACAGAGTTGCCTGGCAAAAATCCTTCTGCTGTTTGAAGACTATCTAGATCATAGGAAGAAGTGAAATAAAAGTGTGCGTGCCTCAAATAAACAGGTACACACTAAAGCAAGAGGCTTTAAACCTATGCAATCTCTGTTGCTCTCAGTTCCCCTCCTGAAGATGCCCAACATGTTGCTAGCTTTCATTTGGCGGCCGTTGCACTTTGAGGTGATGATTTCAGAGATTTGTTAAGCATCAATGTTTTATACTACTGTCTTATGAGCTGCCCTGGGGCTGCTGTGGGAAGACACGTTGCACCCACGTTACACCACCCTGTGCTCCCCAGCAGCCCCCCTGGGACGGGAGATGGGGTGGTAACAAGGTGCAGCATCCCGGTTTATCTGCCAGAATCCTTCCTCGGTGCTCATAGGCGGTACGGGTGCTTCTCCCAAAGGGGCTGAGCATGATGGGGAGGAGCAGCCGGGCCTTGCAGAAGAGGCAGGCAGCGTGTACTCAGCGCTCTCCATGTCAGGGGTCAGAACGGGAGGCAGTTGTTGGACAAGGGAAATGCCTGATATTTGGATACCCAAAGCAAAGGTCGCAAATTCCCATTTTGACAGGCAAATAGTGGCCTTTTGGTGTAGCAAAGATTTGCAGCTCTGGGGCTGATCTGGACGCTGGCAGTGTTTAGGCATCGGAGGATAAAATTCTTTTGTGTGCAAGATACGTAAATAAGGAGCCTTGCACTACAGCCAGCCAGGCCCCAAGGCATGGGGACAGCCTGAAGAGAGCAGAGGGAGCCTTTTACCCTACCCGAAGAGTTTGTTACTGCATTCAGTAGTGTCAGGCTACCCAACAGGGCGACTTACGGTACCATGTACGAAAAATTTTCAGCTCAGTTCCAGAAACCAGGCTGAGGTGGCCAAAATGAAGCAGACTGTTTCCAAATAAGGCAAACGAAAATGTAAAATAATAAACAGATAAAAAACAGATTTTTTTTTAATAGAAAACATTTAATAATACATTGTTAGGACAAATTACACTCTCAGAAGCACATTCTGTGTATGTAAGATGCAGTTTTTTCCATTAGCTGATTCCATAGGTAATTAGACATACAACCAAGTCCTTGTACAGAGCAATGAGCTTGTGAATATTTCTTAAGAAATGAACAGCAGGAATGGAAAATCCAGTAGAAATTAAATAAATTATCATCATTTTCTCTCTTGTATAGAAACTACTCAATAAATACATTTATAAATACCATGAAAATCACAATACATAAATACCTAACCCCCTGACTTACAGATTCTCTAGGCTACATTTCTAAAGTCAGAAATCACCGTTCGCAGCCTAGCCACGGGCTGACCGTGATTCGGGAGGCTGTTGTTGACACAACATACTAGTGCACTCCAGGGGAGCAGGAGGAATTACCGGTTTGCTGGTCTAGTAGCAAAATAGTAAGGCTTAGTGTAAACAAGCTGTGCTGTAAGTGCATTGCACTTAACTAGTTGTGTTTGGCTGAAGTGGCTGCCAAGGGTTCTTCATTTCCTCTAGCAAACCACTTTTCCTACTCAGTGTCTTCAGTGTCGATGAACAGCGTGTCCCACAGACAGCACCGACCATTCTGAAAGACTTTCTTAAATAAATACAGTTAAATAAATAAATACAATCCATAAATTAACGTAGTAACACTGCTGCAGGAGGTGGAAGGTGGCACGCTGCTTGACGGAGGCTTCTGCCAAATGCTTCTCTCGAGTGAGGAGCAGGAGCAGCTCCCAGGTTTTTCTGTCCTGGTGTTTCTTAGAGTGGCGAGTCAGAGTTGAGTTGAGCCCTGTTAAGAGGCGAGGGAAGAGCGTTATTTAAACGGAGGTTCAAGAGCAGTCATCGTTGCTTAGCATTGCACAAATAGTTTAGGATGAGTGGTCTGCTTCCAACTTTATGTGCTGCCTTGAGGCATCCAGAGAATAAAGGTGCTGTTTGGAAAGCGGTTACTGAAATCCCAGCGTGTGCGGATCGGGTGCCTAGCTAGGAAACTTCTGCAGCAGGAGCTTCTGCATTTACTCGCATCAAGAAACTCATTAGCTCCGAAATAGGAATTGTTAAGGCATGCTGCTGTAAGTAAGGGGACGATGAATTTTTTAAGCATCGTTTTTCAAAGGGAGCCAAACACTTCTGTGTTCCTTTCCCTCCAGACGGAGTTGCCAGTACTCCAGTGTTTAGTAGTGGCGCATCAGCTTGAGCAAGGACGCTGCAGCGGAGTGAGAAAGACTAAGACTGATTTTATAATTAAGCAGTAAGTTTCCTTGTTCTTTAAATCTTATTAAGAGAAAAAGGAAATTATCACTAAGAAATCCTGCAAACTGTCTTTTTTTGGGAGGGTCACCACTCAACTGCCCAAACTGAGAGGGAAAGGGACTTACTTGGCCAAGATTGCCTTGATGATCAGCTGTACCCAGGGAGCAGTGGGCTCCAGGCACACCTCTCTGCCGTCCTTCAGGGTAGCTCTGCAAAACGGGGAATAAAGCAAAGTCAGGAAACTGCTGCATGGATTTGTTTTATTCACAGAAAGTGATATTACATTTTTAGATTAGTTAGTAGAAATTGATCCCAACTCTCTAGGTTAGACTTGTCTGTTTTGGTATGTGTTCCATGGCTGCGGAGACTAAAACCGCGCAGAAGCTGTGTGAGCCTGTGTGCCTGCGGTCAAAGCGGCCGCACATTCCCAGAAATCTTTCTCAATACATGTGGCACTTGGTTTGGAGTTGTTTACATTGGCAAAGCTTGCTCACACAACGGCTGAAACCTGCAGCGGTGAAAAGGTGGTTCAGCAGGAGAAGGATTTCAAGATTTTAGTCCCTCCTCCATGCTATTCAAGACCAGATTAGTTGAATTGTTTCCCTGAATCTGCTTGTGGGAACTTAATTTTTCTCTGCAGATTGTTTTAGTGGGAGTTTTCCATGCCTAATAAATGCAAGATTTAAACTACGTTATTACCTCATGTATTAAGAACTGACCAGTCCTTGAAATTCACAGAATCACAGAATCACAGAATAGTAGGGGTTGGAAGGGACCTCTGTGGGTCACCCAGTCCAACCCTCCTGCCGAAGCAGGG
>Ga0181612_117321_pt1 | contig 11228 bp, 6 predicted proteins | sample HoacroProtozoa21_FD_119630 | JGI IMG/M metagenome (GOLD analysis project Ga0181612, IMG submission 119630) | Hoatzin crop microbial communities from Cojedes, Venezuel. Combined Assembly of Gp0051906, Gp0051904, Gp0051908 | reverse complement strand
TTGGACAGCGCTTTGAGCAACCTTGTCTAGTTGAAGAAGTCCCTGCTCACTGCAGGTGGGTTGGGCTGGATGACCTCTAAAGGTCCCTTCCAACACAAAGCATGCTATGATTCTATAATTCTACAATTGCACCATTTGTATTATACTTAGTTTTCCGAGTCAACCAGAATGTCTTTTCTACCTGCTTTTTTTCCTAAACAAATGATTATGTTATTTTATCCTTTCATGATGAATGTTTTCTTGCTGTAGTTTTACTGTCATCTAATTTTTTTTTTGGTCGTACGCCATCTTGCTGTTTTTAATTGCTTCACTCTTTTGTAAATCTCAATACCTGGTCTTCCATGTAAACTGTAAGCACTAGTTAACTCTTGCAGGGGAAGAGGAGACTCTAGCTCAGGCTGCAGTAGCATCAAGTGGGCTGAATTCCCATCTAAAATACGCCTAGTGAAATCTCTGATCGGATAATTTACCTTACATTCTTCTGTGTAGTGCAAGCCTAACTTTTTGGAACAGGGTGACAACTGGACAGAAGTATCTGTGGATACCTTTGGTTTTGTTCTCTCCACTTAATTTCTCCATCTCCATACATGTTCTTGCTTTGATCTGTGTGTTCCCATGTCTGTATTTGGTAATATGGTGTTTTTGTGTTCTTTTTCTAAAAGCAGGAAATACAATTTATGGTAAGTTTTTATTATACTTGATCTAAGTTCTGTCTCTTTAAAGTAAGACTTCAGTTTACGTAGTTAGCCCCAAGTTTCCATTTATTAATAATTAAAAAATAGATATTTGTCACATCAAAAGGGAAAGGAAAGAATAGCGGAAAAAAAAACCCAAACCCAAAGCAAAACCCATGTTGCAGAGAAAACATCATAAGGAAATGGTGAGCAGCTGCAATTAGCATTGACTTGAAGTTGAATAAAGCCAGAAAAACCTGCAAAATATATTTTATTTTCTTCAAGATGCAGAGTCTTTCCTCTTTGAATATATTGAATTAAAACCCAATTCCAGTCAGCAAGACTTTGGCTAATATTGGTATTCAAGATTTGCAGGAGCTGGACACCTTGGCATTTGGCCTGTGTTTTGTTTTGGTTTGGTATTTTTTTTAATAAAAAAGTATTAAAGCAGATCTTGTTCCAAACTCTCTGTAAGAATGAGCTGACAATGAATTACAAACATTGCGAGAAGGCAGCCTCTGCTTTGCATGTCCAATTCACAGAACTGTGGCTTTGCATGGCCAACAGAACTGTGGTAGTTTGGTCTCGGATGAAGATCTGGCCACAACCACCCTTAATTTCTAAATGAAGTTGCTGAAGATAGGTTAAAATAAGTTGATTTAAATTTGAATCGAGCTTTTAAGTTTGTTCCTTACACAGAAGATGGAAATATTGTGTAAAATAATAGTCCCAGCTTGAGCCTGTCTGGACTTTGATGGAGATGAGACTTGCTGAAATGGCAAAAAAATAGGATGGATCTGAATGTGGACATAAACATGCAAACATTCAGGCTGGAATATCTCCATAGCTGCATATGCTTTTGCAGCCCTTCTTCGATGTTTCGCCAGTCTTCACTGACTGATTCTTAGCTGTTTGAGGGTGCTGTCTTTTCAGGAAGACGGCTGCCCATGAGGTGGCTTCAAGTGAAGTGTAGCCCTGCTTGTGCCCAGGAATAGCTGAGCATGCTGTCCACATTGCCAGAGGGGCAGAGGCAGGCCCCAAGTGTGACTGGGTTCTCCTATGCCATGGGAGAAGGATGGAGAGCCTTTGTGTGCATGTGAGCAGGGGTTCCAGTGCAGCGTCCTCCACTTGCTATCTTGTAAACCAGAGGAGAATGATGAGTTAGTAATACTGGTGATCTGCAGTTTGTTTCCTTCCCAGCTCTTATTTTTGGCTCGGCTTTTTTGGAAGGGGTTGTGCATGTAACTATTTAGATTTTGCCTGCAAATGCAATAAAATCGCATGTCCTTAAAAAAATATGAGATGCAAAGAGAAGGACTAAAGCTTGTTAGCTTATACTGAAGACTGATGAATAAAACCCGGTATGAATTCCACAAGCAAATTAACTGTAACATTTCTGTAAATTTGGAAAAGCTCCTGCCATGTTCAAACAAGTTTTAAAAACATTGTATTTTAGTAAACTCAATTTAGCTGCCATGTCCTTTTTTTCTGAATTTGCTTCCCATCACTACTGATTATCCAGATTTTTACTCCTGAACCAGAACTTTCTCATTGATCTGCTCCTCTCACCCAATTATTCATCTTACTGTATGTTATATAAAAGCAATCCATAGTATCTTCACCTCTGGACAATAGATTTGCTGTTGAAGTCAGTGGAAAAACGACATACATTGAATTAAGCAGAAGCAGCAGATTCATTGTGCGGTGGAGCAAAAAGACAGAAAAGGCTAAGTAATAGCAGCGCGTGGCAGTCCTTTGTACAGATTACTGAAATATGGCTTTTTGCATGATGGGAAGGCAGTTCTGCCAAGCTATGAGTAAATCGTGCCAGTACAGGCTAATGATTATAGATTGTTTAATTTTGCTTATTAGTATTTTGATGTTAATGCTGAAGAAGCATGTATTTCTCATATGTGTCTGTGAGAGCTAAAGGAGTCAGGTTTTCTTCCTGGAGCTCAATTAAAAGGAATGCCATGCCTTAGACAAATTTTAAAAATATTTTGGCCCATAGCATTAAAGCATCAAAATGTTTAGGTCTTGATGAATTCCCATTTGATCTGTGTCAAAACGGGCTATGGGGCCATGCTGCATCAAGAGTCTACAGACGATTCCTGATCTGAACACAGCAGCATGGTAATTATGTTTTATTTGAAATCTTGTCCAAAACTTCTGTTTTAATAAAAGAACTCTTGTCACTAAAAAAAAAAAGCTTCCTTTGAGTTCAGTGGGTTTGGATCAAACCTTTGTGACTTTTATACAGTGTGTTGATACAGCACCCAGTGCCTTTGGTAATCTGTGATGTTGGCAGGTTCTGCACTGACTTTTCAGAGTGTTATGGAAAGTTCTGTGTTAGCACATTGCCCAATTCGCAAGTCAGGATGGAACAACGCTATTTTAAAATAAATGCAAATTTAAAATAAACGGAAATGCATTTGTGTACATGGCAAGTGGGTGGATGAATACTTTAGTCTTTCAGTATTTTGTGATTTTTGTTTTTGTTTTTGCACCACAAATGGCAAAATCTCAAGGTTTTTTACTCCTGTGTAATGTAAGATGAATATTTACTCAAATCTTATTTTAGGGGTTTTTTCATTGTTTTGTGACAAGGTGCTTCATTCAGATTTAATGCCACAAGTTTCAAAATATCCATGATGAGTAAGCAATTTGATTCTTCTATAATTCCAAGGATTTTATACATAACCATATATCATATTAATAACGGATTTCAGTGAGAACCAAACCAAGGAGTTCTTTTACGTTTGGTGCTTGTAGGAATTCAACTTACCTAATGCTCCACTATGAAATAAATCAACTAGGTAGATACAATTTTGCTTGCAAGCAGACCATGTTTCATTGGCCACTTCCCAGTCTGCAGTCTGGGTCTGCTTTACTGTTTCTAATAGTTTACCAAGACACATCTAAGAGCAAATACACCTTGGCTTCCTCTGTACAATGAGTTTTAAAGCTGAGGAAATGTTCTGGACCAGACACCTATGCCCTAGTTCATCAAGGTGTTTCTGCTGCTCTCTCCTTGCAGGTGACACAGCTGGTTTAGAGCAGTGCGTGGGATTGATGGTTTAGAGCTCAGCGATGCTTGGGTACCTGTTACAAAGATACCTCTTTCTAAATCAGATTACTCCTATGGTAATGACTTGACATTAAAAATTTAGTCCCGAGGTATCGTTTACAATCATATAAGCTGAAACGTCATTTAATGCACCTTAAATATGTTCCAGCCACACAACAGTGACATGTACTTTGCAAACATCTGTACTCTTACAATTCTTTTCTCTACCTGGGACTGAGAGCGTCTACCTAGGGAAGACCTTGATGAAAAAAAAATATGGAAATATGGGTGGAAGCAAGTTTTGGTCAGTAGTACTGTCAATTCTTAGTGCACCTAGAGGTGAGATCATAGTCTTTTTGGGGTGCTACCTGGGCAAAGCAGCTACAATACTCTTGGATTTCAGCAGGTCTGATTGATGTAACAGAGCGTTTGGAAGGAAAAGAGAGTCAGGATCCTCCTTTCCATTCTCGTGGCATTCTGCAAGCAGTCACCCGGTTGTTCTGTGCTATGGACAGACACCTGGCGTGGCAGCATTGTAGACTGACCAACAAAACTCTGCAGATCACTGTGGTTTCCAATAATTTGTAACACAAAAGAGGCAGGAGAGGAGAAAGCTGTAGCAGAGGTCATGGAAATCTCTTCAGAGCCAGTCTGCCCAATTGTGAGTGAAAAGTCGCCTTGTTACAGTGTCTTAATTGTTGAAGCTCAGGGAATTTTCTGCTTTTTACCTGCTGCATTTACGAAGCTTGGAGCTGTGGGACTGTTCAGATAATGGATAGCTTGATTAATTTTGACTAGCAGACTAGATAATGGAGTAGGACTTTCTTCATGTTGAAACGCTAATTTTCATTTGTAAACTGGATGAACTGAACCTGAAGGTAGCTTACCAGCTCCTACGAGATAAGGTACCGAAGACACAACAGATGTTAAATGTGCAGTGTTAGGGTTTCACCTTATTTTGCTGGCTAGGTATTAGGGACTGCAGATCTTTTGAGTTGGAGGCATTCAGGTCCTACCTATGTGACCAACGATAATGGTGCACTATTTGACCTGACACAGAAAAGGGTGATGAATGCAGAGACACATTGTATGGCCAACCATGGCCAAGAATAGCAGAAATCCCCTGTTTTCAAGAGCAGTGGTCACAGTCTTCTGGCGCTATGAGGTGCCCACATTGTCTCTAACTTTTATAGTGATTTGTCTTTTGCGGGATTCAGTCCATCCCACTGCTTCTAGGGTTTCCAAGCCTGACACTGGAGGTGAAGTGAGCAGCACTGCAAACCATAGAGGCCATTCTCCATGCTAGGATGTCCTTATGTGCTACCTGCTTCTTTAGTTCTTTTCTTTCACAGCAAGAAAGCACTGGGCATTTCTACTACAGGAGCCTTCTAGTAGTCATTCTGGACCGAGTCTTAACCGCTGCCACTCCAAAGGCCTTTCTGCTTATTCACCATATCCTTTTCTAGACTATCTTAGATTATTTTGCTCTCGATTCCTTATTCAGAAGACAAATGAACAAGGCTAAGTCTTTGAAGTCTTGTATGGTGCCTGGGATCTAGACTAGAACAGCTAGTCCTCTTCTCATCTCCTTACCATGTCAGGATAATGCTGCTTTTTTGCCATTAGCATTTTTCCAATGGTTGTAGCACCTTGCCCATGGATAACCGCAGGGAAAGTGGTTAAATTTCTGTTCTGTGTGGTCCTTCACTGAGGCTCTGAATAAATGTAGAAGCTGGTCCGTGCGCAACACGTTGCAAAACTTTCATTATGTCCTGTTTTCTATCATATACAAAGCACAAAAAATTCAGCATTTTGGGTATTTTTATTTCACTACGATTCATTCGTATACTGTGGAAGACTTTAAAAGGAACAAAGACTTAGATTTTTATTTTAATGGATAAAATCCCTAATGACATATTATTGAAAATACCTATGTACTTTTTAATGCAGGAGTAAATTTATTGGAGACTCTGGAGATGGACGGATATAAAACAGCAGGTGAGAGTGAAAGGTGAATCTGTTTTCTGACAATGTTCCTGAGATCTTTCCTTTTTGCTTATGTGCTGCAGCAGGCTGATGCTACTATACTGTGAAATTGGTACAGTAATTGTATTCATACTGTAGTATTTGTCTACAGGTGTCATGGTTTAGCCCCAGTAGGCATCATGGCACCACGCAGCAAAAAGCAGCCGCTAATGAGCACTAGACTCTAATATACCGTAAGGCGAGCAAGCCCCACGGCAAGAACAGGAGCTTGCCAATTGATACCTAAATACCTGTAACAGCTGTAAATTCAATTTAGCACGTTCCAATTAAATCTGCTGTTATGTCGAACCCTTCCAGCCCCATGTTGGATGTCAAATAGGACTGTCGTTGTTTAAGCCCAGCAGCACACAGCCGCTCGATCACTTCCCTGCACTGTGATGGAGGAGAGAATCAGAAGGGTAGGAGTGAGAAAACTTGTGGATTGAGACAGAGAGTATCACAACGGTAGAGATTCTGTCTTTTTTCTGATACTCTAACACCCTGGACTGGTCTTTGTGCTTGCCCTGTGATAGATGAGGAGCCATCCCACATGTTATTTGGCTCTGTATCTTTAAATAGAGATTTATTAAAGTGCCTGAATGAAGATGCATGACTTCTGAGGGAAAATTTGAGGGGCTAACAATTTTTTTTTTCCCCAGTGATTTTTAATTCATGACTGCTGATTGCCAAGAACTGGTTGACTAACGATGTGATTTGCCAACCACAAAATCTAGCATCCTTCTACGAATGAACTCTAAGTAATATATTTCAACAAATACATAAGGAAGAAATATGTTATGTTTGTGCCACAGCAAGATGTTTCTGTTTCTTCCAAAAGTGGAAATTTTGAGGGAATTTTTCTCTGAAGAGATATTAAATTTCTGGAAGTTCTCAAATAAAAAGAAACTTTAAAGAAAATATTTTAAGTTTTTACCTATGCGTACACACAAGAAATCTTCACTAATCAGCATCAGAAAAATGAGGATTTAATCTCCAGAATTAAACTTATGTCCTCTAGTGGAAGTTTTTACTAGACGGCTTAAATCTTCCCTAGAATGCCAAGCAGAAAAGTGAATAAGATTGAAACAAAAACTTTCAGCCATGTATGAGAATGAAAACCTGAAAAATGTGTTTTTCCTGTTTCCTATTTCATTGTTCGTGATGTACTTTTTTGGCTCACTTTTGAATTGCTCATAATCCCGTTTTATAACTTCTTCCTTTTAAGAAAATGGAACTTTACTCTTTTGGATTTCCTTGAAGAATTCTCTCCTCATTGCGATGCTGACATATGCTACCTTATACACACTTCAGCCAAAATGTTATTTAGAGTACTGCTAAATTAATCTCTGTCTGTTTTACGCAACAGTACGTTTGATTTGTAAGTTTAGTAAACAGTTTGGAAAGGTGTAAAGTGATGTTAGTTTCTGGCAAGTGGTATGTTTTGCATGAAAAGGGCGAGTGGAGTGAATATTTTTTCATGTCTTTGGGACCTGAGAACAAAACTTAATGCACTAACGTGATCTTAGTGGTGTGAGTTAGATTTAATATGGCTTGGAATGTTGTAACGCTGTTCTGCTCCAATGTGGGATCCTAGGAACAGGCTGTAGTGTCATAGAAGTCCCACAGTCTCTCTTGGTCAGAAGGGAAAATGCAAGCCAAGTAAAGTGGGAATGATTCAAGAGTCCTGAATGTTGTACTGGAAGCTAGGCTGGTGCCAAATGGAGAGGAGCTGCAATGGTGTGTTTTTAGCAGCTTACATTATATCATTTTTGGGGAAAGAACAGACTAGCTTTGGGGAAAACAAACTTCTCTACACATCTGAGTTAGATGAAGCAAACCCCAAGTCCAACGCGGTTTCAGAGTTTAGCTTCACATCCAACTCTGTAGAGTAGTTTTCAGTTCTTGCCCAGCTGGTGCCTTTATTGCAGAGATGAACAATTTAACTAAATGTTTTTGAACCTACAGCTGATGTCATGTCTTGACTTTAGTCAAGGCTTTTGATATAATTTCACATGCTATCTTCATAAGCCATTAAATGATACAAGTACAGAAAATATTCTGGGAGGGTTGCAAATGTTTTGGAAGCCCTGTTTCAGAGAGTAGCTATTATTCACTCACTAGCAGAGTGGGAGGGCATACGGAGTGGGCCTTGTGAAGCTGGCTTACTCTTCACAATTTTGTTATGAAATAAGAGATTTAAAAAAAAAAAACACTGGAGATCTGCAAGGATGCTGGAGGACAAGCTCAGAATCCAAAAAAGTCTTGACAAATAGGCCATGGGGTCTGGTTATTTATTTTGTCTCTACAGAAGAGGCAAAATTTGTTGAAGGCTTCATGGCAATCCATGGGCTGAGCCATACTCTGCAAAAGATGATGTGCAATTTACTGCAACTGAGTGTGAATTAGCAATGTCTCATTGTTGTGAAAATACAAATGTTGCAATAAAATGTATCAGCAAAATTACAGCCAGTGAGACGTGATACCATCTTTCTGCTCTGCTTGGCTGTTCAAAGGCAAGGACCTTAGCTGGAGTATCATGACCGGTTTGGGATACCAAGCCTCAATAAAAGTGTCTAGTCCAAAGGGCATCAGTGGAAGTGATTAGAAGTCTAGAAAGCTGAGGTACAAGGAGACAGCAGCGGTTGCTTAAAGCAGAAAATACTTGAGGGAAAACAGTAGCATGAAATGCCTAGAAGGCAAGGAAGAAGAGAATAACATTTTTTCCATATCTAGAACAGACACCATGAGCTACGGTGGTCTGGAGTTGCTGCGGCGAAGAAGGTTCGTGTTCCCTAAATGGTGCAGTTTTTGAAATCGTAAGTATTGTTTGGATGGGTTGGGAATCTCTACCATTAGAGGTATTTTATGGGAATCTAGACATGTCTCTATCAGGAATGATGGAGGAAAGCTGTTCCTATTCTTTGGACTGACAATAGATAGACTAAGCAATCCCTTGACATATGATTCTGTGATTTTGAAACCAGTGTAAGGATTGGAGACCTTTTAACGCTAAATTAATACCTATAGTAATGCAACTTCAATGTCTTGGTCAGGCTTGTCTTTGGTATAGTTCATTATGAAAAAATTATCACTGAACAGTACCATGCAGCAGACAGCATGCCTGCAGCACACATGGCACAGCGCTGCTGTATTTACCTAGCTTCACGTGAAGCAAAAGTGAAGTCTTGTAAGCATATAGTCTCATTCCCCTCAGCAAGTGACAGAACAGGAGAGAGAGATGATATTAAGCACTGCAACTAAAAGAAGCACTATGTAAGTGAACGTACTGCCTGGTTAGCACCAGAGAACCCAGACAGGAAAGCACTTGTCTGCAGACATTACCTCCAGAAATAAGCAGTTGTTTCATGTGGATGGTAGCTCTTTATTATAGCAAAATACGAGCATTGACAATGAATTTATTCGATGTTTTTATCTCTGTAAAACCGAGTTTAATCTTCTGTACTGATACAGGCACAGTTCCCAAGAACGTGAGTTTTTATTGAAGTCAGTCCTGAAAGCTTATAGAAAATAAAAAATGTGTAAATATACATTGGGTGTACTTGGTTGTTTCAACCTTTATTTTGGAAAACAGACTAGCTATCAGATGTGTATGATTTGATTAAAATCTTCCTCTTAGCCATTCGCTTATTGTTTCTTGAATGCTCCAGTAAGAACTTGTTAGGAATTGAGCTTCATTGTTGCTTAATGTACATGTATGTGTAGGTAACAACGTGATTTAAACTGACATGGGAAAGTTTTTGCTTACTCAGATTCCAGTTCAGTGAGGTGAATGCACCTCAGATAGCGTTAAACATCTAATCTGTGTTTGCACCAAGGCGGAAAACTGTGTAAGTTATTTGTTATTATGGGCATTCCATGATGCCCATCACCACAAGCTGTGAAGGCCCTAACAAACACGAGTGACACAGAAACACTAATGCCATTGTGTAACAAGAGAGGCTGAAGCCAAGTGGGGCTAAATGACCTGTCCAAGTGCTACGGAGTGAGGAACCCAAATCTGCTCCTTAACCAAAAGCAGAATCTGCTGACTCTGCCTTGCATTTAGAGGGCAGGAGCGTCTTGCATGTCCAAAATTGCACGTATTCATTGAGTTCCTGAGTGCGTGTTGAGTGCCCCTGGCAGCTCTTCTTTTGATAACAAAAGAACGTTTATGGGATGAAGCACAACTTCACTGCTTCATCACGAAAGCACCTGCTTGCTAGCTTGTGGTCGAAGTTATCCTCTCTATGAAGTGGACTGGTGTTGCAGTGGGTGGGAAAAGCTTGTTAGATCTTGAGATGACGCCTGTGCTGACAGCCTGAATTACGCTGCATTTGATCCCACTTTCGACAAAGGATTGCAGATCCCGGGGGCCCATACACTCTGCATTTCAACGGTTTGGTTATGCAGGTACATCTCCAATTTCTCAAGTTCACAATATTTATTTTGATTTGATTATCATCTTCTACTTATATATTGACATTAAGAGGGAATTGGAAATAGTAAGAGCTGCAGTTTGGAATTTGTGTATTTAAAATGCGTAAGAAGTTGGAGTATTAAGTCTCCGTTTCCATATCCAAAGTCTATATGGTATGTCAGGTGCACACGAACAGTTACGTCTTTACTTCTGATATTTGACAATTGAACTGTTTGTGAAAATTTTGAGTTTATTGTTTTTCGTGTGGTACAAGAAATAATTCCAAGGGTTATGTATGTCTGACTAATGTATTTGGAGTGTGAAAGCTTTCAAGAAACTACTCTAGAAGTTATTTGACAGTATATAAAGTGTTCATAGACAGTTTTATAATGGGAAGAAGTCCTAAATGCATAGCATAGATTATTCATTCACCATTACTCACCTACTTCTGTTAGGTAACTGCTGGTCATTCCCATCAAAGCTCTGGATTTCTCAGGCGGGCCTGGCAAGCTTCCTCGCCGTACGTGGTAAATGAAGATAATTGCATTGCCTGTTCTCTGGTTTGTTTTCCAGTGTGCATAAATACCTTTGGTTTTAAAAGAAATATTGAGGTAAACATTTGTGCTGCTGTTAAATACCATTGTGGCATCAGAGAAATACTTCACACTTTAGCGCTGGCCGTCTGAGGACTTGAGGTTTTCTTTTTTTTTTGGCTGATTATGCTTTAGAGCACAGACTTGCTGAGTCATAACTCTTGAAATTAGTCCATCTGCATGGTTGGGTTTAACCTACCTTCCTCCACACGTGTAGCCCTGGTAGCTTTTTGATTTTGGGTTTTTTTTGGGTCCAAATAATTACTCAGCAACTGGGCGGTGCTCCATAGTGGAGTTGGGCTCTGTGTCCCCTGAGCTTTTTCTTAGCGCAACTTCTAGCAGCCAGTAGGTGTGGGGAGGGGGGGTTTGGGGGTGGGGGCTGGACTCAAGCTAGGACGGTTCAACAACACCAAGCTGTGTGGTGTGGTTGACACGCTGGAGGGAAGGGATGC
>Ga0181612_163698_pt1 | contig 11229 bp, 6 predicted proteins | sample HoacroProtozoa21_FD_119630 | JGI IMG/M metagenome (GOLD analysis project Ga0181612, IMG submission 119630) | Hoatzin crop microbial communities from Cojedes, Venezuel. Combined Assembly of Gp0051906, Gp0051904, Gp0051908 | reverse complement strand
AGTGAGAAGCCTCACACGAAGACCTGCATAAACTCAACAGTTACATTTTACAAGACCAAAGGGTTATTCTGATAATTGAATTCTGTTTCCTGCATAACACCAGCCACAGAATCATCTTACAAGTCCTGTCTGCAACATGGTGTTCCGGATATGCAGCTTATCATTACCCTTTATTTGAATCGTTAGAATTGTTCTAAATGTAAACAACTCATCCTATTTTAAAAGTTATCTTTTGCAGTTTTCTGGTGCTATGAAGCATTTGAGAAGTCAGACTAAACTAAAATTTAAATAAGGTATCCAACAGAGCGAGTACTATGCTATGCAGTGTCCATAGGGTTAAAACAAATCAGATTTTCTTGCTGCCCACAATATGTGTAAGTTTGTCTGAAATTACTGATTTATAGCAAGAGCTGAACTATAAACTTATACCACATGTAAACCTTCTAAAATATTTTAAATCCCAAGTAACTACATCTTGCTGTCTGTCTACATGACAGAAGAGGATACTTGAGGAGCACAGACAAAAATGGGATCAAGGTGAGCAGCTAAAGTAAACGAATATTTTAAGTTCAGTCATGGGAACAGTAAAACTTATAAAGTTAATGAGTTCTAGACTTTAAAGAGCAGCTGATTAATTTGTAACAATGAGGGTCTAAAACACACCAAAAATAGTTTCTCACATTCCAGAGTTGAACCAGTAGTCTTTTCTTTAGTGATGCTGTTATTGAAACTACCTTAGAGCTGACTGACTGCCTGTACATTCCTCTTCTTTATATAGGTACAGCGAACCCAAACACAAGATATTTTCAACTTAAATAATAAACTTGCAGTGTGTTTTGCTCTCTTTCAAGTTTCTGACGTAGCAAGAAACATGGGAAAAGCATTCTAGAAAATTTGATACCAAATTTAACAGTCATTAAGCTAAAATATTAAAAAAACTTGCAGTAACCTAGCACTAAAAGTAACTACCAAAATAATAAAAAAGGAGAAAAGATGAGGATCATTTATAGCTAATATAATAGCATCCTCTTTACCTGAACCTTGGTTTAAAATACATAAACTTCTGGTAGTTTAAGTACATGCTGAATTACTGAAAAAATCATACTTTTTTGCACAGAATGAAAAATAAAAAATAAGCTGCAATAAATAAATGTGGGGTTTTTTTACAGCTGTTCTACAATTAACACTAATACCTTATGAAGTAAATTTTAGTTCTCTGCTATCAGAAGTTCAAAGGTATGCCAATTTGCAATTTATTTTTCCAAGTGAAAACAGCATGTTTCTATCTTTAAGTAACTAGACAGGCAAATATAAGCCCAATAATAATATTACATAATTGACTTCTGTCTTTTGTTCTGTTGTACAAAGCGTTACAGAGTCTTTTAGTGCGATATTCTGACCTGTCATTTCCACATAGTGCTACAGCATATAGGAAATAGCTGTACTCCAATCTCTAAAGCAGTCTGTAAGTCCTCGTTTGGGTGACACCTATGTTACCCTTAGTATAGGACAGAGAAAAATAGCATGGTCAAAACAGAGAAAGAACAAGCACTGATAGTTTGTGAGTAGCTAGGAAACTGGATAATAATGTCTTTCAATAGATTCACTAATTCTAATATTTTCTTTGAGGATGCTTGAAATTCTGTACTTAAAAACATTTGAAACTATTTCAGTTTTTTATATATACATATATATATTCCCATTCATGTGATGACAAAAGTCTCATTTCACCCTGTTAGCTGTATTATGAGGAAAATAAAAACATGGCTTAACTAAAGGTCCCAAGTTAATCTTCCTTTGCCCATGCTTTTACCAAAAGCACAAGACTGTATTATGTGACATAACAATAACACAAATATATATTATGAAAATTGTTTAAATTCATCAACATATTTATACTGTATTTTATCTTCACATTTTCAAGCGTGAGTTTGATTTACAAGGAAAGACATTAGATTTACACTGATGCATCCTGGCAGGCAGCTGGAACACAATCAAGCTTAGCTTTATATTCAGAAAACAAATAAATGCGAGAAAACATGTGCTTAAAAAAAAAGACAAAAGAGCACAGACTGACCACATACTTAAAAGTTGTTTTTCAGCTCACACCAAAAAAATAAAGCAGATCGAAAAATGGAATTGGAGAAGTACTTGCTAGAATTACTGCTCTGAAAATTATATCTGTGTTAGTGATTCCATTATAAACTCCTATTTGAAGAAGTTTATTGGTAGCCTATAAATGTATATGCTTCGGTCTCAGTTTTATGCAACATAATTCAAACTTCCAAAGTTTAAAATGTTTGGGTTGTTTTTACTCTTAGATATAAAAGGTCTAGGACAACATCCCAGTTAAAGACAGTTATAAACATGTATTACTAGTTATAAGTTTTGAGAACAAACATGATGTAGGTTTTCAAGATTCATATTACAGACAAAAAGGAAAAAAAAAAAATTTCTAGCAGCTTATTGAAGCCGCTACATAACAGAGGGATATTTAGATTGGAAGCCCTCTTTTAGACAGCAAACACTTGCACAGAGAGCTTCCTCGCTCTGTTTTACACATATAGAAACATACTTGGTTATGTCCCAGATTTTCAGGGCAGCCTGGTAGGCTCTGTTAAGCAACAGAGCAGGCTGAAATTTTGTAGAGATCTTGAAGAGTGGCTAACATGATGCAAAAGAAGAAAACAAAATTTGGCAGGCAAGATTAGAATATATTTGCTACATGATACTGTAATTCATCAGAGACCATTTACATATACGCTCCTTGCCTTCATCTACCACGTAACATCTCTCTCTGTCAGCTGCATGTGTGCGTGGCAGTGCAATCGAATGGCAGCCAGCATACTGGAGCCAACCCTGCTGCACAGTTCCTTCCTCAGGGGGGGCTTTCCCATCCCTTCCTTCCAGGGCCAGTGGCTGGCAGGGAGGGAAGGCAGAAGGCAAAGCCCCGCACTAGCCCCCGCGTCGCAGACAGCAGCCAGCCGGCCCGGGCTGCAGAGAAGGGGGTCTTTCTCCAGCACCGGTGCCTCCCCCTGGGGACTCTGACTGCCCTAACTCGCCTGCTCCAGTTTGGGAAATGGGAAAAAGATCTTGCTGCTTCTCTAGGATTCCGTTGGAGTACTCTCCACTCTATACTTTTGGAAAAATGACAGAAGGAAACCAAACAGATACGCGTAGGATCAAGAGCAACATCCAAGGGATAAGGGTTGCTCAGCATCTTTTTGAAACCAATACTAACTTTTAAATTTATTATCTAATTAGTGGTTAAAGTGTTTTTACAGATAAAACATATATGTGAAAAAAAAAGTATAGAATTCAAACAGTAAAGTTAACCCAACTAACTAGGTAGGAGCACAATAGTGAGGCTGGGCTACCCCGGGCTCCGTCTCTAGATTTAAGACTTCCCAGAAAGGGTATTGGAAATTTCCAGTTCAATGTGAGAAGTTGAAGAGATAAAGTTGTAAAACCCATCCCCATGCAATTACATAAATCTATTATTTTTTAAAAATTAATTTATAACTATCTTTCAGGATTTAAAATGGACTCATTTCAGTAGTAGGACCTACAAACATAGTTTAGAAGAACATACAAGTTAAAAGTTCTTACAATTCTTATAAATTTCTCATGTTAGCGATCAGAGAAATCATATCTAACTGTATTCTCAGACTTTTCACTTTAAACAGACAAGTGTTTGATTTTTGTTTTTAAATAGCTGCATACGATAAACACTGCAAATTTTACAATTACAGACATCATAAAAAGTACAAGCTAGGGCAATGAAACAGTTGAGTGATCACTTAAAAACACCCTGAAGGGTTTAGATTTCACAAGTTCACCTCTTACTTAAAACATCCAAACTACAAACTACTGATGACATTCCTGATGACCAGAGGTCAGGAGTCTGAAAGACCTTTGCCACTGCGTGCAGAGCAATAGGAGGTCAGCAATATTAGCTACCAGTAGCGGAGAGTGACCTGGCAGATCTGGGAACTTCTAACGTGCAAAGTTAAATTACAGACCTCTGCTTCAGCCTAGAGTTGCTAAAAGAAAATGCAAGCATGCTAGCACATGTGAGAGGGAGGATTATATAGAATAACAATAATTGGACATGGGAAGGAAGATACACACGGGAAGACACAGTAATAGATAATACAATCATTGTAATTGATTTACCAAACGGTAAAAACTATGCTTATAGAACCATTCTGTTTCAGAATAGTTTCCTTTTTAAATTGCATACTTTACTAAAACATATTAAAACAATGAATGAATTAATGATTTTAACACTCACGAACCATATTTCATAAAGTTTATGATCACAATCACAATTTAGTGCTACTTTTTGGCGAATCCTAATAAAAACCATTCTTACAATACATTCATTTTCCCCCTGAATGTCTAGGTACTTTCATAGTATTAAGCTGTACAACTTTCATAGAGGTGAATTTAGCTTACTCTCAGGTTTTAAAGTGAAATTATTGATTATAAGAAAGCCTGTAAAACTTGCACAGTTTAAGGAAAAATAAATGCAAAAGAAGACTGAAGCAGGACAAAAATATGAGCAAAAATCTGAAGCTGGTATGGCATACACATTATTCACCCAGAATGAGTTACTTTGACCACAGCAAATAAATATAAATGGAATGGTATAAATTCCATTTATAAAGTGAATTATAGTGATGTGAGAGAATTATTACATTTTATCACTGGAAATGGTATATTTGAGATTTTCACCTCTCCAAGATGCCTGACTTTTCCTATTACTTTTCATGAGAACGCTTTGAACCTGGACATCCTGCATGCACTATCATCACCCCCCTTTTTTTTTAATCTTAATACCTAGATGGGGCAGTGATCCACAACTTTCTTTCCCTGTAATCTCAAGCCATATTACAGGACAGATTTAAAATCATCTGGTTTTGGCTGTATTGAAACTAACTGTATTGCACGAATACAGAAAGGCTTTACAGTGCATGAACTCAGTAATGTGCTACCACAAAACTGGGAAAATCTCTCTGAGTATACATACAAAAGTTTGATTGTCATGAGAAATCTACTTCAGTTCTATTTGGACGTTTGTCCACATTTTGAAGCTGAGCTTGGCTGAATCAGTTGGCTCAACTACTGATTGAGATGATGATAGCAATAAAAATTGTAATAGCAGACCTTGGCAGACAGCTTTCCCCGGGAAAGCGATCAGTCATTTTCCATCTTTGGCTTTGATCCTCCATTGGGATCTTCCAATGCAGAGCCCAGACCCAGGGAAGAAGTTAACAGACCTCTGCATTAAGTTAATGCTACTCTGCATGGAAACAGAAGTAAACGCTACTAATTCTTTATGTGAAATGGGGCCCTTACATACTGTATATGTTAATGGCAAGCTGTAAAAGCTCTGTGTGTTGAAAACCGGATTTCAGATCTGCTGACCTGTGGCAGCTCCCCTAGTGGGGAGCCACAAATGCACACTGCTGCATTTTTGTACTGGATTAAATTCCAGATCTAGACTTCTATGTGACCAGAGACAAAAGGGAATAAAAAGTTCACAGGCGTGAATACCTGTCATCATGTGGTGAAATGACTTGCAGCTTCTGTTCAAGAGACGCTCAAGCCCAGAATAATAGAAGAACAATATGAACTGGCAGAAATATATGGGAAACTTGGAAGGTGCCTACACGCACAATGTCTTTTCAGCAAGCCAATGCTACTGGTTTCACCCTGAGCACTTTTAAATGAAAATAGTTTAATATAATAATAAAAAAACACAACTGTAAGAGGAAGTGACAGCTGCTGCAAGTAAATTTCAATAAGGGTAGTTCCCTGCTGATAAAAACTGGCACTTCTCCATTCCTTTCAGTGTAACTATGTGGATTAACATTGCCTGAAAATCTGACCAATGTTTTGAAGAACTCAGGAGCTACAAAGTAATGCAGAGATGGAAGAAACTGATAATTACAGGTGTGGGGAAGCGGGGTAATCACTGAGGAAACAAAAAAGTCAATAAAAGGAAAAATATGTGAGGTCTATTTAAAAAAAGAGACAATCTGTCAGTATTTTGGTGTGCTTGATTTGAGGAAGTTCTATCAACAATTCTGTCATGGATGTCCAGAGGTCTCATACAGTGAGTAACATGGCAAAAATGCCCTTGTACCACACTTGGCCTTAACAGAACACCCCATTACCCAAACGGGATGTACCTTGTATTACTAGGGCAGATCTAACCCCTTTTGGCTGGCAAGTGATAATTTTTCTTGGTGATGTTCACTGTACACAGATTTGTGAGAATATTGTAGACTCAATATTCCTATGTAGACTTCTACTGTGCCTTTTCTACCTGCAAATAAAGGCACTCATCTAAAGTACATTGTAAGTACTGTATTAAAAAGAAAATTAAATGGAGAGATAACTGACGATTATGAGTGTTGCACATATTTTGCCTCTGGTACAAAGTTTTAAGAACTTCTTTTAAAAGACAAAGAAAACAGAGATTTTCAGTACCAGATGTCTGGGAAGATCCCATTTGGATTTGAGCTACTTAAATTTGCAATCATGTATTTATACATCTAACAGAGCTTCTGTTTCCCCTAGAATCTGAAAACTAACTAGCTTTGTAGCATCTTCCTTGATCTGCCACCCGTGCCCTGAGGATTAGAGACTCCACCTGAGCTTGTTTTACAAGCATAACAGAAAAAATTAATCTCTGCTGGCAGCGATCCCACTGGGATACTGATGAATAATGATATCCCTCTCTTGCTGCCCTCTCAGTCCACTAGAAAAGCCACTCTAACCCAGCAACGTGGAAACCGCTGAAACCATTCCAGCTGTGGATTAGCAGGCAGTCAAGCATCCATCTGTTCTGTGTGAATCAAGAGAAAGCAAACACGCATTCTTATAGCTAAAGAAGTATTAAAAATTAGCATCTTATATGACTGCATATAGTAAATATTAAGACAGTCATACACAAAAGAAAAAATAATCTATTATCTACACCTCGTGTTGTTTACATTTGCTTCCTGCCTTAAGCAAATGATAAAACAGTTGGAATTAATCTCATTAACATATAGAATATTGTACATTCAATTATTTAATATGTTTAAGGTAAAATTTCTTACTATTGTATGCATCAGTTGTATCTAAAAATATTTTGTACCTAGACATGCATACACACACTAAATAAATATGTGAACATAGTAGCATGCTTTCACCTTGACAAGAGAAGGATTTGAGAGACCTGTTGTGACAGTGATTTTAGACATTTTCTCACCCTCCGAGAGGAACAGCATTGAGATATTTTTTCTTTCTGAAAACTAGTAGTTTGAATAACTTCTGCTGGTTTGCTAGTGTTTTCCACCGGAAGACAGAAAGAAAAGGCAGTGGGGAAGTTGGCATATGGGCAACCCAATCAAACTGGTGATGCCTGATTTGACTCTTCCATGGGAAATAGGACAATGATCTACTATAAATTAAAGAAAGCTGTATTTGAGCAGCATCCCAGATAAAATTACTTAGAAAAGTGCATAATTTGACAGTTTTCACATACATTTCCAATAGTTTGTCAGATGCCTGGCCCACATTCATTAAACTGCAGAGGTGAAGAAAATCTGCAGCTGTTTGTTCTCTAAAAGCAAGCTTACTACGCTATACCAAATTTAAAAATATACATATTGACTTTTTCAAATGCTAAGAAAATTTTGGCCTTCTGGCAGAAAAAATTCCTCTGCAATTTCTTCTAACATTATAAGTAGCATGAGCTACCTAAGTAACTGTGAAATAGAGCATCTTGTATGAATACTAGGCAAACAATAGGAGAGGCCGATTTCTTAAAAGTTCATCAGTGATAATACATAACATCAACATGTAAAATAAAATTCAACCTTCTGAAGCTAGCCAGGTTCCATCAGGGATAAAAAAGAAAAGAATGAGACAAAGAAAGAATCTAAATGTAAATAGGAAAATACAAGTGTCAGATACTTCATTAAGGACTGATCAGTAATCCTCTTATGTCCTTTTTTTTAAACTACTACGCTAAAGGAACAATATATGCTGGATACCAGTCTTGTATGATGCAATTATTTCAGCCAAAAAAGTCCCTATCCTGAAATTTCTGTTCCAATCAGAGAACAAGCTACAAAATGCCACCCTCTTTCTTAACAGTTTTACATTCTCAGCAATAACTTTGTTGCCGACAGAGAAAAACATTTGTGTGCCTTTAAACCGCAGCCAGTAGGCTGAGTTGGTGACACTAAGTGAACTGAGTTCTGTGAAAACAAACTCATCAGAAATCTAATTGCAACTGCTATAATTTATAGTGCAATAGTATAATTCTATCAAAAGCAAAGGCAATAACTAGAAACCAGTAAAGACAAAAGAACTGCAGGCTGCAGAGGGCCTATATTTGCCTGTCGAGCTTTAATTACGAATTGGGAGGCACAAAGTAGGCAGAAGTTGTACTGACTTGCTCAAGGCACACCGAGCTTGTAAGACTGCCTTCTGGAGTACTTGGGGCATGACAACCTACAGCCATTCATCTAAGCAGCACTGCTTATGTGCAGTTCATATGTTCAGTTTTACCTTAATGAAGATGCAGTTTAGAACTTCTGTTTTGTTTCAACAAACACAAACATAATTTCAACAAATACACTGTATATTTGAAAACAGAGCCACATGACATGACTGCTGAAAAAAACCCATTTCATTTTAAACATGAATACTTTGCAAAGTATTGGCTGCATGTACACAACTATGCATAGTTTGAAATCTTGCATAATAACGATGGCTACAATTCTAACCAAGTAGTCAATAAAAGACTTTTGTGCTAAATTAAATAAATAAATAAATGGTGCACAGTTGAATTGCCTGCAGCTTTAAGCAGTCAGCTAAACCAAGCTTGCTACCACTGAACTTTCTCCTAGCATATACACCAAGGACAAGCACTGATTTGCCACAGATGGCAGCTAACATCCGCATTTGTTAAGTACAAGCCCAGGACAGTACTCCTCTCTACCCTAGCAGATACAAGTGTAATAGCTTTCTGGCTCATCAAAATAGTTTTCATTGGTATACACGAGCATTTAGCTGCTATAACTGCATCTGTAGCTCCTGTTAAAGGAATTAATTTCCTCATTTTTCTGACAGAAATAGTTACTAAGGCAGCTGCTTGAAATGTGGCTATAGCCTGGGGCTACTGGCTTCCATTACCACAGCTATATACACTTTCACGAGTTTTTCCCTTGGACACTGCACTGCAATCAAAACAATTTAAAAAAAAATAAAAATAAAGCTACCATATTATTTCTAAGATAACAGTTCTTGTCTTACAGCCTATCTCGTGGGAAATGTATGTCAGGAAGTTTCCTCAGTATTGATTCCATTTTTTAAACTGGCAAGTAATGACAGAAGTTGAGTAAGAAGATTAGAGGGAAAAAACAGGAAAACAGGAGATCTGTTAATCGGAGATTAGAAAGTCATGAGTACTGGAGATGGGAAGGTTTTATATTTTCTGGTTTTGAATGTAATTCTTTCTTATTAGTGCCATAAAAATGAAAGTTCAGTTAGCTGTCAGTGGTGGGCACTGTCATCTTGATTTACCAACTGATTGTGCTTTTCTGGAAAGGTGGGCAGCATACCATGCTTTCACATGAGAAAGCAAAACATCATTTGGAAAAAGAAAAATAAGAAATAATTGTGTCATGATGTTAGGAAAAAAGTACTATATTCAAGTACTGCAGCAGCATTCAAAACTGCTCCATCTACTGGGACTAGAGAAAAAGAAAAACAAATTTAATGTGTGAGTATTCATGTGTGTAAGTACTCTTTCTGCTAAGTACAGGATATTTCGAATATACTGCATATAGATGATGAAATTTGGATGCTATTAAAATTCAATGTAGCATTTTGTTTTATTTTCATGAAGCTGAATACAATTTTCAAGTTTAAATTATTTTATTAAACACACCGCAAAACTATCTAGATGTTCCAAGTGGGAACTGAAGCACAAATGTTTTAAAATATTAAAATCCAGATAACATAGGCTGTATAAAAATTAAGCAAATTATCCTGGAAATGCCTGTGTTTAGGATGAAATTTGTGCATTGAACAGTCCTAGGTATGGATTTATTGTGAAGGAAATATTTAATGGTAAAGGTAACAGTTTTCTCCTGTTATAAGGGGCCACTAAAATATGCATAACAGTTGAGGCCTGTTCCTGTTTGTAGAGTGGGCACAGCAGTCATGTTCATATTGTTGAGAATGCACGATATATGGAATATATATAATAATAAGGAACATAAAAATATAATAAAACATATATATAACATACATAACAAAACATATATAATAAAAATAAGGAACAACATGCAGATAAAACAAGGGGTGAAAGATGGTAATGTTCTCCCCTTCGCTGTCCAGTATGAACAGATATGACAAAGTATTTGCTCTGTAAATAAGAATATTAACCAGATAACAAGTGTAGTAAGAAATCACCAAAAACCATGAAGCTAGTGGATCTAGCCATCACCATCCTGTTCAATCATCAAGACATACCTCCTTTCCTCAAGGTACAACAAACATACATTTGATTTTAAAAAGATTTGTGGTGACTGCTGCTTCAGTACAGAAAATTACAAAAAATACCCCAAAGTACCTCTCACTGGTTTTTACCTAGACTTCCGTTTTAGTCTCCGCACCTAACTTTCAGAATAAAAGGAAACAGTCTTTAGGTACCTCAGGGAAATCCAGCCTGTCAGTAATAATTCAGGAACACTTTCTCATCAATAATACTTCATGCAAGAAGTACCATAACTCAACAGTGATTAAGCTCATTTGGATTACTACTGTCTGCAGCACGTTTAGGAAAATTTTTAAAGAAAGCTCTATGGAAAAGCATCACACATTTTCTCTCAGAAAAATTACAGGTCCACTAGCACAAGTCCGTTACAAAAATAACTGAATCTCAACTTTGCCTGCTAACTGCAAACCCAAGACACATTGGTTGCCAAGAAGGCCAGTGGTATCCTGGGGTGCATTAAAAACAGTGTGGCCAGCAGGTCGAGGGAGGTTCTCCTTCCCCCCTACACTGTCCTGGTGAGGCCCCATCTGGAGTCCTGTGTCCAGTTCTGGGCTCCCCAGTTCAAGAAAGATGAAGAGCTACTGGAGAGAGTCCAGCGGAGGGCTACGAGGATGATGAGGGGGCTGGAGCATCTCTCCTACAAGGAGAGGCTGAGGGAGCTT
>Ga0181612_156847_pt1 | contig 11229 bp, 4 predicted proteins | sample HoacroProtozoa21_FD_119630 | JGI IMG/M metagenome (GOLD analysis project Ga0181612, IMG submission 119630) | Hoatzin crop microbial communities from Cojedes, Venezuel. Combined Assembly of Gp0051906, Gp0051904, Gp0051908 | reverse complement strand
CTGTTTGTTTTATACATTCCCCTTCTCTACATCGCTCTTGCTACTGTTCGCTTTGTTTGCTGTTCTGTTAACTGCCCTTATCCTGACCCACATGTTATTGCTTTTTTCCTTTCCATTCTCCTCCCCAACCCAGTAGTGGGAAGGGGCGAGAGAGCGACTGCGTGGCCATTTGTTGCTGGCCAAAGCCAAACAAAGACACTCCCAAAGACAAGAAACTGATGCTTTCTGAACTTTCCCAGTTCCCCTGTAATTTTCCAGGTTGTTAACATAAAGCAGGAAGATCAAGCACCTATCCTGCAGTTTGGACGACAGCGTTAGTTAATGTGAAGTGGTTCTAGCAAAGCCAGGTTTTTCGCTGCTGTTAGTGAATTAAAAATAAGCATATTTTTTTTCTCTTTTTGTTTCCATTTAACAGTTAAGTCTTTAAGTGTGCATTAACAATAGCTTTGAGAGCACATCAGCACCGTTTTAAATGGTTAGTTACCAAATAAACACAAGAGCTATGCTGGTATTGAGCTACCATGCATCATGTGTGCAATAAGATGGCTTAAGGACACACAAAGATATAATTCCCTATAGGAAACTGGAGCCTGCAAGAGAGAATACAACCAACTGAAAGGAGGTTGCAGTGAGGTGGGTATTGGTCTCTTCTCCCAGGTAACTAGCAATAGGACGAGTAGAAATGGCCTCAAGTTGAGTTCAGTCTGCTCTGTATTTCTTGCTAGTGGCAGACTGTATATGCAACTAGGGTCCTTGAGACCTCATCCAGGCTTTTGCCCCATTGATTTTGTCGCAGGTGATGACCTTGAAATAAATTAAAAAACAAAATGTATGGAAAAAAAAATATTTTAAAAAATCTTCCTGTATAAACACCTACACAAATACATAAATAACTTTTTCAAGATCAGGATATCTTCTGTACATTTTTGCCACTCTCACGGGGTTCTCACTGGTTAATAATACCATATAAATGCAACACTGTTGTTCTTTTCCTGGTATTGAAAGGTTGTTACTGCTTTGCCTCACTGTATTTTTTTTTAGTGTCTTAATTACAGAGAATTAGAATAATTAGAGTGAAATTACATGAACTCTACAATTCCCTATGGCTTTTATGTTGCTTTTTGGAATGATAATGAATGTTAATATAAATCATCAATATATTCTTACTACCTTTCAGACTTTATAGCTAACTTTCCATTTCACAGTTTTGCTCTAAATAGAATTCTGTGCATTCAGTGTTAAGTAGAATATCATGTAATTTTTCAGCAGAGTAAAGAATGTTAATTAAGCTTTTGGTGAACCATATTGCAGGTAAAATGTAGCAATTGGAAATTTCTTAATAATGGATGTCTTTGCTAACATAAAATGAAATAGGCTTCCTTGAAACCTCTCACACTGAAGTATATGGCTTATTAGTCACAGAGAAATAAATAAAACAAAATGAAATAAAATAAAGGAAAACAAAAAGGAGTGTGTTTAAAATGTAATGACCATAGAAAGGAGTCATACGCTGCAAGAGTTGTAATAAGAGCTGATCTTGTTCCTTGTCAGTTTAGGATTTTTTTTTTTAAATTAAAAGCATACATACAACATCACACTATCTGCAATAGTTCTTTTCCAGTTTCATCACTGGATCACTATAGTAGCTGAATGCCTTCCAGCATTATGCAATATGAATATCAATCTGTCACCTGTGATTAATTTTTTCTCTCATCCTTTCCTGAAGGAGAGTAATTGTGTTTATGGTACTGTTACATTTGTAAGATTTTCTCCCTCAGTCTCTATTAGTACACACATTTCTCTGCATGTTCATATTACAACAGTTTTGTGGTTAATGTGCATTTTACTACTGGAGCAGGATGTGGAAGGTTGTGTGGTAGCTCTGCTGCTATTTATAGAAGATGTTGAGAGAAATAGTTTACCTGTTGGCATGGCGCTCTATCCCTGACTTAAAGGGAACTGCTTTCCAGTGAAATGTCCCCCAACATCATACTATAGTCATCCTTATACCCAGAAGGGAAATAACTAATGTAAAAAATATGGAAGGGGGACTGTAATAGCTCCTTAGAAAGAATTAAGGGAAAAGAAAGAAACCCAGAAAGAAGTTTCTTCCCTCAGGGCAGCCCAGAAGGCAATCTACCTTAGTAACAGTCCCTGAAAAACACAGAGAGATGGCTGTGCCAGTGGAAACTCGAAGGATGCTTTCCAGCTTTGGACACTGTGAAGATAAATAATTACAGGAAGACAGTGCCTGAATTCTTGTGTGCTGGCCACTGAGCTGTAGTCACTTAAAGAGTTGAGTCCGAACTGAAACTGCTCAGAGATGGGCAAACCCCATATTTTACTCACAGTGTCATAAGAAGAAATTGCAAAAAAGAAATAATACACAAACAAGTTTCCTTTCCACACTTTTTTATGAACACAACAAGAAGATACCCAAACCTAACCTGTGATAGTGTGTTTAAACCTAGTTACATGAAAAGTTTTAGCCTCTGGAAATCCTTTCCATAATTTTTACTGCCAATTAAATCACAGGTGGATTCCAAAACTAGACAACAATGTGATGATGAAAACATGTATGATGAAAGAAAAAAAGAGGAAAATATAAGCTAATCTCCTTTGGAGAATAAACCTGTCACTAACTGGCTGGGCTTTGCAACAAAATGCTGTTTAAACCGCTGCTTTTTTATACTGGGTATGGTACCTTCCTTTCAGCTATCTGTTATTTGCACTGCTTTGAAAACCTTGTGAATGAATGGATCACCAGTATATTTCCATATGCTGATATGTTTCATTATTTTCTGTGTAAGCAAAATAAATCTTACACTTCAGCTAGAAAGTGAGCGAAGCCAGAGTTTTAGTCTTGTGTTATAAGTGAATTTGACGTTATTTCTTTGGATTTGTGATAAACATTTGTTAACAGTTGACATAAAATATTGCAGGAAAGCTCATGAACTTTATGTGCAATCTAGCAGCAAAGTAGAAAGAGCGCAATGGATGTGCAAAGTTAAAAATATTTTATCCTCTGCATGTTGGACGGATGTGAGAGCTCTTTCTTTTTACTATGTGAAATATTGCTGTAAATACACTCTGATGAAAGAAGAAACACATTTCAGCTGGAATCTGGTGGATGGAAGGTTAACTATGGAGTTGGTTTCTGAGCTGATGCCCAGAAGAGTGTGAGCTCTAACACGACATTTGTAGAACACCATCAGAAACGTCATAAACCCTGTAGAGTATAGGAATGAGGATTTTTAGTGTGGGTTTATATTTTTGAAGAGCAGCCTGGCACTCTTAGACTTCAGATGGTAAATGTTATCATGGCAGAAGATCCAAGAAAGAAGAATGGCAAAGGTTGGTCTACTCTAAATTTAATCACTGACTACTGGAGTCAGGATTTTGAGACATTTGTGTTAACTGCTCTTAGAGCTTTTGTCAGTCAGGAGCTAATAAGGGGATGTAGAGCTGTCTAGTCCTTGAATGAGAAATCCCACTATGGTAGTTCAGTTCAACTTTGGGGCCATCTAAAGACCGTAAGGATACTTTGTGTACTATAGCAGGTGGTAATTATGATTGGCATCACTCTTGCCCTTTAAACAGTTTCAAAATGATGACTGCTCTCCTTATTCCCTGCTCATTCAGAGAACATCTGTTCCAATAAAATGTGCTGTTGCTTCAGTTACAGTAGCTACTTTTAACATTATATATTATCTTCCATTAGTCAAATGGTGTTACAACCCTTAAATAAAAGAGCTTCTAAGCATAAAACACAATCCATACAATAATTGCTTACATTTTAAACAAGCCTAATATGACTAAGTACTTTCACCCTCTGTCTTCAGTTCTCACTACCTGAAGATGCATCCAAGCATGGGAAGGCTGAAAATGAGCTTGAGTTCCTTACTTCCTTCTTGGGTCTCCATTTTGATGTGCAACATGTGAAACCAAAGAAGGCACGACATCCTAGGACTCGTACTATAAAGTAGGCTTCAGCTCAGTTCATGCAGACATTCAAAGGTAATACGAGCTCAAAAAGCTCAAAAATGAATAGGAGAGACATGGCTGTGGGCAATGCAGTGTTCCACCACTCTATCCATCCCTAGTTAACCAGAAGTCTTGAGGAGACGAGCTGTGCATGCTTTTGCTCACTTCTATGCATTTAGAAATACACCACCATGATATTAGGACTGAGTATAGACTGTCATTAACTACCACAGAAACAGAACTAGCAAGGAAGGTTTTCTAGAAACAGTGACATGAGGGTTGAAGTTACACATTCTTATCTGTATCTTTCAGATAATACAATGTGATGTAGCTGGATATGGATATGGAGTCCATATCTTTTCTGGCAGCTAAGCTTTTTTCTGCATTTAATCCTAGATGCGCACTCATATCAACTTTCTTCAGATAAGCTTCATTCCTTGGTACATAGCTTATGTCTTCATTTGTTTCTGTATTTGCTCCTCACAATGATACTTCTCACTGCAGGGAAAGAATTTCAGGAGAGGAAGGACATTTTTCCCTCCTTATCACTGCAGTTTCTTGTGAACTCAGTTGAGAAAAGATATAATTAAAAGCCTGGCCAGATAAGAAAAGATACACTAGACAAGGACCCTCCTGGTTACAGAGTTTTGCTAGTGTGAGGCTTTGCCTGAAAGCAGAGACTTTGGTGAGGCAAGATCTTCCATTTTGAAAGCTGCTCCATAGTCCTTCCTGCCTGGATATTTAGGCTGGGCACTAAAGTCTGGGCTGGCTTTGGTAACGGTTGCCTGAATCTCACCAGGAAGAGAGAGATCTGATGCAGGAAGTTGTGCAAGGCCCATGCAACAAAACACCCATGTGCACAGATGCGCCCTTCTGCCCAGAATAACCATTCAGTGAGCGCGTGTGACATGGTAAGAGGAGGCTATTATCCGTGCTGTTTCCTGACACTTTGGTTTTGTCTCTCTTTACTTCCAAAGCTGCCCTATGCAACCTTCTGTGTACACAATGATCAGTGTTTTGAGTAATTCCGTATTGCCAGAAACATCGATGTTCCTGACCAATTATGTCTTATAATCTGTTTCGATCCTTAGCCAATCCTGTTTTGAGATGCCCTGCTGTGCAGTGTTTGTAAACCCTGAGTAGGTCTGTAAGTATCGATGTCTGCTCAGCTGTAAGAATTACTTGGGCTATACTCTTTCCTGCACTCCTCGTTTTGTCCTCTGATGGATGAAAAGAAAAGGAGAATTTAAAAATGAGTTCTATTTTGCTGCAGAGAACAATATACCATTGAAGGGACATTATCAGTTCTGATTTCTGTGCTGGCTGCCTGGAGTGTGATTGATCACTAACAAATCAAGTTATCATCCCTCTACTTGCTCAGATGCAATGTCTAAGAAACACAGAGATTAAAGCAACTCCACCTCACCCCCGGCTTCTTCACCATCCCCCACAGCCTTGTGCATAAGTGTTTCTGATTAAGGGGTGTAAGTGTAAGCAGATTCAGTGAACAAACTGTGGAATAAGAAATGCAAAGATACTGTATGTCGAAAAAAGAACAGCAGCATTTCTAAAAGTTTCCCAGCCGTGTTTCCACAATGAGGGTGCGTTCTCTTCCCTCCCAGTTTTACCAAGTCTGGCCAAAAAGATGTCTGTAGAGCACAGTCGGTCATGGGGATGAATAATAACCAGTGCCTTTTTAATCAAATAATGGAATCTGCCTGCAGCAACAGATAAGCAGCAATTTTCCACAACAACATCTTGCAGTTGTTCCTCCAAATGTGACAATTTCTATTCCTCTGCCAAGACCATAAGAAGAACAGAAGCTAAAATAAGGAATGGGATCTGCCCACCCTCTCACTTAAAAGTGAGCTTTGCAGGTTAAAGGAGAAGAGGAATGCAACTGCTAGATTAAAACTGGCCATCTGTCTCTTTTTAAATAAACACCCCCCCAGTCCTCAGGGTGTCAGAGATTCATTTAAATTAAAGATTAATTAAAATTCTTGTGATGAAATATGATATTTACAAACCACATAGTGCATACACAGCTGTGTGTTCCTGAAATCTTCACAGTTTATTAAAAAAAAGTTAGATTTGTTTCCTGAAGAAATTAACTTATGTGATCACTCAGCATACATGTTCATAAAAGAATGCTTATAGATATGTGTTTCTGGCTGATAATGTTTTAAACTCATTGGTCAATCCTAAATACATTAGAAAGAAGGGCTGAGGAAGCAGAATTTTTAATTGCCCAAAACATACTCTGAGAATAAAGGACTAGAATAGAGAAAAGGCTCAGTTAACATGAAGGGGAAATGACAGTGATTTCTCGCTTTTTTCTTGACATGCACATAAAGGTGTGCGAAAAGAAAAGGGTTATGACTACGAATTTGATTTTAGTATTTGCACATTATTGGATAGCAAAATGCTGCTTTCGAAACTAAATCAGAATATCATTCTCAAATGTATTTAAATATTTAAGTATCTTTTACAGTCTAGACTCTTGCCACTGGGGAGACTTTGGTCCACTGTTGCTTTTGAATTTACACAGCAGGGCAGATGTACTTTATGATATGCCATTAATACTTGTTTCCATCTGCCCAGACCTGGGAGCCAGCTGGAGAATATTATGACTTCCTCCCTCATTGTGCGCTCAAGTTTCCTTTTTCAAGGAAGCCTGGCAGGTAGGGGATGATGGTCTTTGGCCGGGTCACATTCTGGTACAGAAAAGGAATGTACCTGGTTTTGGCCACGAACAGCACCGCTGCAAACACTGTGTTCCTGTCCCTTTGTGTAAGCGCAGCCACTGAAAGACACACTGCCGGCAGCTGGAGGTGGTTTTGCAAAAAGGGGTTATATGCTTCTAAAACCTTTACACAAATGTTTAAGCCTTGTCTTAAGTCTGAGGTAGATCTGAGCCAGAGCTCTCTGCTTGACTGCAGGTATTTGGCTGCTTTTTGACCCTGGACACTGGTAAATGCAATGGATCACACATAAGCTACTAATGTTCTACCTCATGAAGCATCTTCTCCAAAACCCTTCTGAAATTGCATAGCATCAGTTAACTCTTTATAGTCTTCAGTCTTTGTATGTTTTAGGCAGAGAAACTTGGTGCTTCTATTCATTTTTTTAGCTCGTCTTTGTACTAGGTTTCATCCATCACAAATTACTCTCCATTTTGCACATTTTTATTTATATAAATAGAATTATTATTATTATTATATCCATGGCTACAGTAGAACTGCTCAGGTTGGTGTCTTTTTTAATGAACTAATTAATTTTGTGTAAAGATTTTTTCTCATTAAACCAGTGTACTTATTTTTGATTAGCTCTTGGCAATTGTAGATATTTAATAAATTCGCATTTAATAGATTCTCTCTCTGTAATTTTTGCACCAGCTTTAAACTCCAGAAATTTTGTAGATATTGTGAAACCAGTCAGCAGTCTATAGGTGGGCTAAAACCTATGTCACCCTGGCTAAGAAGGACCCAGGTGGAGGAGTGAGAAGTCAGAACCTGTTCTTTTATCTGAGGTCACTTGGTTTACAGCAGTGTCTAAGAGGCATTCCCGGGATGTGAAAGCCTGTCGTGTCAGACTGTAATGGCACAAAACCAGGCAGTGTCGGCTTCACAGAGTCTAAAACCTGAGCTAAAGCACTTTGAGGCAGGGAGCAGAATGGCATAATGCAAAGGACTGTCCCCTACTCCTGGTGCTTGGGTGGACTCATGGAACGAACTCTGAGGGAAAAAATAGGAGTCATTTCCATGAACAAAAAAGGCTTCCTGTTGTCACACTATGGATGAAAATGCTAAGTAAGAGAGGAGGCATATCTTTATATGTAGCAGAAACATGAGTGCTATAGGAGCTTGAATGTCAGTGAAAGCAGGACTGCATTAGCACAGAAAGGGTTATTTGCTAGCAAAGAGGGAGGAGGAAGGCAGCATCTCCTGCATCACGTGTTTTACTTCTCTCTTGCAGTCTGCAGTAGCATGGGGAGATGAACAAGAAATCCCCCTTTGAGCCCCAAAGAGTTGCAGCTATGTCTCACTGCAAGCATGAAAACTGCCAGGAAGGATGTTCTCATGCTTACCTCGAAAAAAAAAAATAGTGCTCCTAACAAAAATAAACAAAAAGAATTCCCTCAACCAAAAAGCTGAAACTTAGACTTATAAGAACATAAAACCAGCTCAAGCAGATGAAAATCATTAAACACAGCAGTTGCACTGAATGTGAGAGTGGGATGAAGTGTTCTGGGTCAAGGGGAGTACTCAATTTGGAAGACAGATGTAGGAATGATGATGTTTAAACCCCCAGATTTCCCTGGTGCACCTCCAGATGCAGACAAGGTGCAGCCTATGAATGCAGGCAGTGAGGGCTTGCCAGGGATATGACACAGAGAAATCTCCACATAAGCAAACAGAAAGTGGAACCCGTGATGTATGGAAAGAGTTTTTAACCCCCATCCCTCACTGTGCTCTCTGTTTCATGAAGACAAGTGGTTGGTTTGGTGCGGAAATTTTACTTCCTATTACTTAATATTTTTTGTTGTATATGACAGAAGTCAACAAAACAGTGAAATGCCAGGCACAACGAGGGATGTGCAGCGTTTGACCCTGTCAGACTGTGCAGTAGAACTTTCCACAGGACGGTGTGTCTCCCAGGTAGCTCTCCCTCCCCTCCTCTGCTCCCCCACCCCATGAACTTTCTGAGGTGTGAATAACTGAGTTAATAAAAAAAAGAAGAAACCTCCAGTTTGCTAGACTACTGCATTTTGCACCAGGAGAAGAGCAAAAGAAAAAAGCAGGCCCTTAAAGTGGGCAGGTCAGCCTTCTCCACCTGAACATGAAGTGGAAATCCCCTGACTAATGCTTGCCAGTGTTCATTTTCAGCTTCCTAATTTGATGATTGTGTGTTCAAGCAGGTTTTGTTTAATTGCTGTACTTTAGAAAATACGTCTCGCTCATGATTAGAAAGTACCTTTCTTCATTCTCCATGCTGACAAACTCTGAAGCAAACAGGGATTTCAAGTCTGCTTTCCATCAAGAGTCAGTCTTTGCCAGGCTGCTCCTTCATGTTCGCTGGTGACTTCTACTCAGGTCTAAATGAATGTCTAGAATTAGATTCTGCACAAAAACCCATGTTTTGAGAAGGAACTGAGAAGATGGGAGGAGGAGAAAGTGTCTTTCACCAATCTGCTGGCAAGACATAAACTCCCAGTAAGCTTGCACCTCTACAAACCAGGAAGAAAGGCATCTTAAAACCTCATTTTCCCTGGATAGGGTCCAGACAGATACTTAATGGAGCTGTCCCTGTATTTCCCAAAATGTTTGTCCTGTACTCAGCTGGGATTTTTCCTGGTTCCTGGGTTTCTGTGTTTCACTGTTTAGGAATTCACTGTTTAGGAAAACAAGACAAACTTTTGGGAGCCAACTAGCTTGTGGTTTATTTTGAAGGAAGTCAAAACAGTAGATAGAATTGGAAAGTAGATTTTCTCTAAGAATGCTTTCTTCTCTGTGATTTTGTCAGGAAAAAAGTAAAATGTGAGGTTAGAGTCACCATTCCTCTCATAGTCCCAGGTCACTACCTTTTTGAGAAGCATTTTGCAGTTGTCTGGCTGTACTGTGTGGAGATACTTAGAAAGCGTGTTATTACTTAACAGCAAATTTTAGTCTGTGAGGAAAGTCTATACAAGATAAATCCTTCTGTAGTGTCTCATATCAAGATACACTCCTATTTTGCTACGTCATACTTGGTCAGGTAAAGTTATTAGTTTCTTATTTTCTGTTTTCTTCTATAACTTTTCATGTATTACTACAAGGTTCTCCATGAAAAATAGTGGATTGCTTGTTATCCACTTCTCTACCAGTAGAAGTGTGTCTGTTTCCTGTGTTGATAAGGTAAAGATCATTTTGTCTGGTTAAAGGACTCAAATAACCCTTCTGTGGTTTTGAGTTCTTAGAACATTTGCCACCTTTGGTAAAACTAAGAGTATGCTGTAGTTCTACTAAATTAGGCTGGTTTTATTCAGAAATTTACTTGTCTGTTGGTGTTTTAAGTCAGATCCTAATACTTTAAGCGGAACTTTGTGCCACAATCTACACTTCTCTACACAGTCATATTAATACTTAATAGCATTTAGAAATACATTTATATTATTGTACAACAATGTCTCTTATACCAGCTGTAATTTAAATTTTTTATACTTAAAAAAATAGAGCTAGAAGAAGCATAGAGTAACATATAAGAATACAAAACTCAGAAAGTTCTAAATCTAGACCTGTAATCGTTTTTTGTCATATTACTTGCTTGGCAATTAATTATGCCCAGACTGTTCTTTCTTCAGAAATATAAGTCCATGTGCTGATTTATAGCTTCTATAGGTGCTTAATCTTTGCCTCCTAATTGCATCTTGACCATATATTTCAAAAGTAACTGCTTTCTACCCAGATTCCAAAGACGTTTCAGAAATTTCACTGTAAAGTCAGCAGTTGAGACTATGCAGAAAATGTCACTATAAATCTTTCAGTTGTATTTTACGTATTTTCTGCATCCTCAGAATGAATTATGTTATCCTGAGACCTTAAGTACATGAATCTGACCAGCATTCTACCTAATACCTCAAATGGTAAATTGTCAGCTAACTAGAAACTGCTGAAAATATTCTACTGGAAGCAAACTTCACTCTATTTTTTTTTAAACCCTTATAATTCAGGTGGTGATGAGATTCCAATTTATGTACCAAATATATTAAAAACATATGAATAATAAAATATAAAAATGTTCATTATTTGACCTAATTTCTTTTGAAATGAGCTTGAAGAATAAAAAAAATAATCTTTATTTTGGTAGGCAAATATGAGTTATCATCTTCTTATCCTACCCCAGTGGAAATGTGTGTTATTTCCTGTTTGTCTTTCAAAGCAGACTTAGGTCTCCAAGGTTGGATTAATGGCTCTGAATACATCCTGATGAACGAGCTTTTCTGCAAGCATTTATCACCACACTATCTGAATCCTTCACCAATATTAATTAATTTATCCTTTATTTATGAATTCTGTTGAGACTTGTGAAGGCTGAAAGCAAATGCTAAAATCTCCTCTCCCCACTGTCTCCCATAATGACAAATCTAGCCCCGCAGGGATCTGAGAGATCAGATGGTAAAGCTGTAAGTCATTTTATTTCTGGACAAAGCATGAGAAACAGAAAGCTGAGGTAGCTGGGCTTGATCAGCCTGAGAGGAGAAGACTG
>Ga0181612_154097_pt1 | contig 11229 bp, 8 predicted proteins | sample HoacroProtozoa21_FD_119630 | JGI IMG/M metagenome (GOLD analysis project Ga0181612, IMG submission 119630) | Hoatzin crop microbial communities from Cojedes, Venezuel. Combined Assembly of Gp0051906, Gp0051904, Gp0051908 | reverse complement strand
CCACTATCAATACAGGCTGGGGGACGATGATTGAGATTGATTGACTCAGAGCAGCTCTGCAGACAAGGATTTGGGGATACTGTTGGATGAAATATTAAACATGAGATGGCAATGTGGGCTTGCAACCCAGAAAGCCAATCATATCCTGGGCTGCATAAAAACAAGTGTGACCAGCAGGTCAAGGGAGGTGATTCTCCCGCTCTACTCTGCTCTGATGAGGCCTCACCTGAAGTACTACATCTCGCTCTGGGGTCATCAGTACAAGACAGACATGGACCTGTTGGAGCGGGTCCAGAGGAGGCCACAAAAATGATCCGAGGGCTGGAACACCTCTCCTATGAAGGAAGGCTGAGAGAGATCAGCCTGAAGAAGAGAAGGCTTCTCTTGTGGCCTTTCAATATATAAAGGGGGGTCATAAGAAAGACAGAGGAAGGCTTTGCAACAAAGCCTGTAGTGACAAGGCAAGGGGCAATGGTTTTACAATGAAAGAGAGTAGATTTATATTGGACACAAGGAAGAAATTTCTTATGACAAGTGTGGTGAGGCACTCGAACTGGCTGCCCAGAGAAGGTGAGGATGTCCCATAACTGGAAGTGTTCAAGGCCAGGTTGGATGGGGCTTTGAGCAACCTGATCTAGTGGAAGATGTCCCTGCTCACTGCAGGGGAGCTGGAACTAGATGACCTTTAAAGGTCCCTTCCAACCTAAGCTATTCTACGATTCTGTGCAGTCTTGCTGTCAAGAAGAGCCTCATCTTTCTTAACTTAAAACTCCTGCAGCCAAAGGTGAATCTATGAAATGAAACACAATGATGTCCATTCATACATCAGTTCAATTCAAATTCATCACTGCTCTGAAGTCTACTGTGTCTTTTTAGCTTCTAACTTACAGGTGTCAATAAATAAATTGTTTCATCCACTGCCCGTTTCTTTCTTTTGTTGACATTTCTTGAAATTTAGAATGGCCCAACAACAACCAAGGTAATGTAACCACCTCCCAACACAGAATGCCAGTGATCCATGCAGTGAAAATTAAAATCCCCAGATTAACGAGGAGGTTAAATGCTGCTCAGGGTCAAAATAGTCCTCTAACTTAATTACAATCTTACACTGTAGCCTGGAGTCCTGGCCAGGTTAATAAGAGTTAACAGTAGTCACTATAGGAAACAGAATATTGGGTAAGAAAGTAAAAACAGTTTTATGGTCTTTGGGAAAGGAAGAGGAACAATGTATGACAGAAAAAGCTAAAGATGAACCATCGGGTATCTGGCCTGGTAAGCTAATTTGGGCCAGATCTGCCAACCTCTGTACCCACTGGCACGCATGGCAGCAATTTGGCTAGCGTCATACTCATCTCCCTTTGTTTCCCTAGCTAAATGGAGTAGCAGAAGTGACTTAATATATAAGTCCAAATCAAGAGTTGCTGGTATCTGCTGTTACAAAATAGTTCCCTATAACGATGTGCTTACTGCCAGGAAAGGAGAAAGGTATTTTCTCTGTTTTCACTCCACTTACTTTGGCATGTGGATTTGGACAGCATAGGGGTGGTAGCTCATGCACATGGAGGGACTGTGCCTGGTGAGAAGATGAGCGAGGAGTTGTAGATGGGTAGCAATTGCTGGCAAGGGGCCGTCTTGATAGAGACGTGAGGTGGTGAAGAGGTGTGAACCTGGTGGTGGGCAGGATGGGGCTGAGGCACTGTTTGTGGAGAAGTTGTGAAAGTGGAAATGGAAAGCACGAGGCTGGAGGCTGTCTTGAGGGATTTTGTGAAATCGGAAGTGCCTGAGGTGTGGTGAGGGACTGTGCTGAAAGATAGTACGAAGCAGCAGGTAATACTGTGGGGTGTGAAGTTGCGTTGAAACTGCTCATGACATCAGAAGCGGGCATTGTGTATTCAAAGCAGCACAAGCAGAGGTTGTGCAATTGTACCTGCTGAGGTGTGGTAAGGCTATGGAGTTTGGGTGGACCTTCCTTTGGGAAAGGCTGTGTGAAGCACTAGGGACTAAATAGGGTGATAACTTATGTTGGGAGGGGCTGTGGGTCAGAAGAGGACACTGTGGTGATGGGCCTGTTAAGGCCAGTTTGGCAGGGACAATAGGCCCTTGGGGAAGGAGAAGTGGTGCTGAGGGTTGTGAAATCATCAACAAGCATTATGGAAGAGGACTGACAATTTCTCAATCTGTGTGGCCCTGAGCAGCAGTAGGGCATCCTCTTCAAGGACTCTGAAACTAGAGCTTTTCAGTGACAGGAGTAGGAAACAAAACATCAGTGCAAGAGGCAAGGCGTAATTTTGTACATAGAGTTCTTACTTTCTTTGTATCGTGAGACTGGCTGAAGAAAGGAGAAGTAGTAAAAAAACATTTCCAGAGCCACAACAGCGACAGGTTCTGTACAAAGCGGGAAGGGGGAAGTGGTTCAAACCTGTGTGACCACACACAGCCAGCTAGCTGTTTCCCCAAGAGAGTGATTGGCTGGCTGTCGGATGTCACAGTGAAAAGACCGTGGCTTTTTAAACAGTGTCTAACTAGCCCAGCACCACAGCATGACACAAGGATTTTATCTGCACCATATGTCACAGAATTCAGGTGACAATTTTCCCCAGCAGATCCATACCAGACGGCTGCTGCAAATCAGTCACTGAAATTCCAAGGAACCCACAATAAGGTGAGAAATTCCTGGATGGTATCTTTGCCATTGCACTATGTCTAATGCTTTCTGTCATGCTTTTGGAGAGATGGTGAGGGGAAGGGAGGAGAAAAAAAAAACAACGGAGGAAAGGAGATCAAACATTTTCTTCTCCTGCTGGTTAGAAATTCATGATAGGTAAGAAATTGTGTTGATCATTTTCAAGATAAGGAGAGCTTTATTCTGGGGACACTTTTCCAGGAACAAGTGCTACTGAATTGCTCTAAATACACCTCTGTAATGTAAGATGTAATTATTCTGAGACTTAGCATTAGCAGTTTTGGTCTTAGATGATCACTTAAGATTAGCCAAGAAAATACAACAGTATAACTTTCTGTCCGTAGTCTAAAAAGTCTTTGTGGTGTCAAGGTTGTTCAGACTGACATCTGCCACAAGAACTACATGGTACTCAGCATGCAAATCACAGGGAGGATGTTTCATCTCAGGGGAGAAAAAGACCACCTAGTCTCAGTCTGCTGCTCTTTGATGCAAGCTTTCACTAATTAGTTTCATTAAGGAAGTAGACTCATGTCTTGAATGTGTCTTGGAAACAACAAGAAATCAGTCTTTCCAAGGTCATACAATAAATAAATGAGAACTGTGGGTGACATTTTTGGTATTTTTTCCACAGTCTACAAAAGTCAGAGGAGGATTTCTTCACTTCCATTGCAGCGGAAGGCAAAATTATTGATGTTTTGTCATTTATCCCCAGCGTGTCCATTACGACCACAGCTGTACCTGGCAGTCTTTATGCATGCATGACCAATGGCAGAGGGCCATGTCATTCAACATTAGGAAATATGCTTGACAAGCTTAAGTTAGACAGCTAATCACCTGGCATTGCCTGAATGCCCAGTGGAGAGAGACGAACTTCTGGAGGATGGGGTCAATTGCCTTTGGGAGATGACTGCAGCAGGGAGGCACAATAGCCACTTACCTAAAATGGGCACCTGGTCAGAAGGCTGGAGTGGGCTTAGACAGAGCTTAAGTGACACTCAAATGTTCATGTCCTCCTCTAATCAATAGGAAGTTTTCTTCGGGTTACACAGATAGCTTATGGCAGAGGACAGTGCTGCTTTGGGTCTTCTGAAGGCTAGGAAGCCAATCAGCCAAAGGGTCTTCCTTTCTCCTCACAGCAGACTTGCTTCACAGAATTAGAAGCTGCTTCGGCTGCTTTCTACTGTGAATCAAGGTCTGATAATTTGCTGCCACACCAAAAGCAGCTAGTGAGGAAGTAAACAAAGTCATAAGGCTTTCAATTTGCCTGCTACAGATGTTCAGGGAAGAGGGAGCCTCACTAGTGATGTTGGTCAGGCAGTATGCTGCTCTCCCCAGATAAGGAAAGAGAAGGTGAGCTTGAACTCAGGGATGTTCCTGTTGTGAAACTGTGCTACAACAGAGATTCTATGCATTCTGAAGGAGATGATGTTTTTTGTTTTCTGTAGTCCCTTTCAGTATGTACTAAAACTCTTTCTTTAGAGAACACTGGTATCCGAAGTCTTAATGTTAGAAGCACTCGAGGTCCCATAACAGCTGAAGATGGAACCGTCCAGCTTCCTATGAGTATGGTGCAGTGCCAGAAGCTCCCTGGTTTCAGTCAACCCTAAAGGTTTCACACCCTGCAAGCCCTGGTGAAGTTAAGGGTGGAATTCACCTCAGCTAACTTCAGCTGTCTGCACACCAACCCACTCGCTGAAGCTGGCACTCTGCAAAGCATCTGCAGTCTGCAAAGACAGGCAGGTGACTGCACGCTTACCTACGACACCCATCTTAGGACAAAATACGTTACTGTTGGAGGTGCTCATAAACCTCCATTAATACAAATGGCAGCTTTAAAGGCAACGTTAAATGAGATGTTTGCATTTTTAATGGTGAAAGCTAGGTGTGACAGTCCCAGCTGGATTCCCAGCCAAGCACTGCTGGCATACATGCCTTCCATGGACTAATGCAGCAAGATTGTCTCCACTGCCCCAGGCCATCAGCCGGGTGAGGAAATCACCTGTATCATGCATTTCTCTTGCCTCTGTCCATGTAGCACTGAAGACAGTGTGTCTGGGGTGCTGAGATGAAACGATAATTATTAAATCTCTCACATTCTGTGTGTTTATGGGAGTTTGTGTCCATGTATGCCACAGCATTTTATGAAGAGAGAACAGACTATTCATGCTGGTTAGACTGTTCAATGACTCACATCTTCCAAGCTCTCCCTGTTTTGACTGGTTCCTCTCTTTTTTTTTAACTGTCTCCTGCCATCTCTCATGACACTTCTCAAACTTCCCATGTCAAAATTAATAGCTGGTGGGGAGAGAGGAAAAAAGCCATGGTGTTCAACCTCGACAGACAAAAAAAAATGTATGAAATCTATTTTTTGACCTTTTTTTTTTTTCAAGATACTCATTCAGCTCCCAGTATCATGGGGTAAGAATTAGGGTGAGCTGCCTTAGGGAATGGAATGAAAGAACTATTTGAGCCATAATTTCAGTGCCCTGTGAGGGTCATACATTTTGTCCCACATATGTTTCTTGCAGTTCCTCTCTGAGAAGGAAGTCAGTAAGCGCTGAGTCTGTCAGACTGAATTGTTCGTTGTCCGTACGTAGGGGTCAGGAGAAAAAACCACCCACATTAAATTACACTTTATGAAAGCAGAAATCAGTCATCAACATAAAAACCTACCAGCTATTTTGAGTACTCTCTATCATGTATGCTGGGCAGATGCATAGGACAAAACTCCCATCAGCTTTCATGCTGATTAAACTGGTATGCTAATTGCCTAGAACTTGCACACACTTTTGACAAGATTTGTCTTACCTAATACTAGCTACATGAAGCAAAGACAATCATCCCAGAGTTGTTAACACTGGGCTCTCTTTTTATTCAGACAAGAGGTACTTTGCAGACACGATTAATCCAAGATATAATTGCTTTAAGATATTTGTTTCCCAATACTGACTGCAAAAAGGGCCCTCAAGAAATAAATTTTTAAAAGGGAGAAATTTACTGCAATCTAACTTTTCCTAGATGTCATACAGAATTTGCTCTTAGATACATTACTTCGAACAATGCCTCAAAGCTCTGAGCTCCAAGTCAGAACACAGCAATCCCTCACTAAATCAAGCTCTGGCTACAAAGGGCTGGAACAAATTCAGAAACACCACCAGGTCACCATGAAGGAAAGTCCCACTAGAGTTACCACCACTCTCCTTTCTGTTTACAGGTCTGTCTGAAATCCCTCATTATGAGTACTTCAGCTACATCAATCTTCCTTCCGACTGCTACCATCCAGGTTCCTGGGACTAATCAGAGCGGGACTGAGGGAAAGACAGAAGCATCCTATGCTGTCCTCAAGTTCATGGAGAGCTTCTGCCTCATCAGCGCTGCCTTTGGGATGGTGGGAAATGGCATGGTCCTGTGGTACCTTGGCTTCCGCATTCGGAGAAACCACTTCACTGTCTACATCCTGAACCTGGCCGCTGCCGACTTTGGGTATCTCCTCTGCATCGCCATTGAGACAGTTCAGTACCTGATGCAGTTCAATGTAGGGGTGCAGTTTGGGATATTCCTCTTCCTGGATCTTTTCATGTATGGCACCGGCTTGTATCTTCTGACCACCATCAGCATTGAGAGGTGCCTCTCTGTCCTTTGTCCAATCTGGTGCCGAAGCCACCGCCCAAAGCACTTGTCCGCCATCATCTCTGGCCTGCTCTGGGGTCTCTCCCTGCTGCTGAACACGCTTGGGTACATTCTGTGCACCATTCGCCCCTCTGCCAGGAGCTGCCACCTCCTGCTCATCACCATCGGAGCCTTAGTCTTCCTCTTCCGCGCCCCCCTCATGCTGCTCTTCAGCCTGACACTCTTCCTTAGAGTCAAGTGCAGCTCCCAGCACCTCCGAACAGGCAGACTCTTCACCGTCATCATGCTCACTGTCCTCTTCTTCCTCATTTTTGCTGTGCCTCTGAGTGTCCTGATCCTTTTTGACTTCTTGGGCTACAAATTTCTCTACTCCCCGGAGATCGGCTTTGTGCTGTCCTGTGTGAACAGCACTCTCAACCCCGTCATTTACTTCCTTGTGGGGAGCTACCGGGATCGCAGAATCAAGTTCACCCTCAGGCTGGCATTCCAGAGGGCCTTTGAAGATTCAGCAGATGACAAAGATGAACGGGAAACCCGTGACACAGTAACTATGTCCTCCTAATACCCTGCTGTGCCTAGCACAGTGACACTGGTCTGGAGCTGAGCGCAAATAGTTTACAGACCTGAAGAAGTCTGAGGTATTGGGGAAGGTTTATCTCACCTAATATTCAGTATCTTCACTGTAGATCTTTTAAGCTCCATCTGTGTTTGGTGAAAACACACAAGCACCTGGACCACAGAATTTATCTGACCTGTATTAGGACCACATTGAAATGCCTATTTCTTTTCAGTGGCCATTAAATGATTTCAATGTGGTAAGGTGAAACGTCTTGGAGTCTGCAATTCATCAAAGGAATCCCACTTCGAATTTGCAGCTCACTCAATAAATCTCTGGCTTTCAGAGCACAACAATATCTAATTCATAAATTCTCAGTCGCTTTTTACTCAGATCTCTGAAGATGAAATGGGAACCAATCCTCCTTCTGTTGAAATCAGCCACAAAACTCCTGGAAGGAGAGTCTACCTATCTCACTTAATTTTAAGTACCTGTATCTCAGCAACACACACAACCTTTTGCAGCTCACAGAGTGCACGACTCTTCACTTTGTAATGTGAGCATTTCAAATAGTGAAATGATTCATGCCCTAGAAGTTCCTTTCTTCTATTAACTAGGGAGGTTTCCATACCATAGAGTTGTGATATAGTAGAAAAGCGCGGCAACCCCTACCAACTTGCCTTACAACTTTATGCACTGAGTTGCATGCTCCCCTTTCTTGTGTTTCAGAGAAATACAGGCTGGAGCTGCATATTATTTTAGCTTCCTCCAGTCCAGGACAGTGTATCTGCATCTAACTACAACATGCATTGGGTTGTTAGTTCTTCTCATAAGAAGAATAGATGCTAAGAACCCATGGCTTCTAATATCTCCTCTGCCAATAGAAATAAACCCGAGGAGAGGGAAAAAATAGGAAATCGAAGAAAGGTAAATAAATACCACAATTTGCAACAAATTAGTCTCCAGACCCAATCCCATGAGACGCAAGATGTGATTATCTGAAGTGTTGTACTATCAGACTACATAACCTTTACTCTTTCAACCTAAACTGATAGAAAAGGGAAACAGAGGTAATTTTCTTTGAGAAACCTTACAGATTTCCTCTTCATACCTTCATCTGCAAATATTTTTGTAAAGGGAAGCTGCATTCTTCTATTGCATATTATGTTTTTTCTGTTCATTTGTCTTTTTATTAATTTTGAAATGCTACACTTTAAAAAATAGTGGTTCACCCTAACGTCTGTAGTTGCTTTTTGCTTCTTGTTTACAGTTCCTGAAAGCCGAAATTTGATTTCCATTTGTACTATTCTTTCTTTAATTTTTAATGCTATTGTTCTGTGATGTACATATAGTTGATTCAGATTAGGTCTATGTCATCAATTGTTTTTGCTAAAGTTTTTTTCTTTTACCTTCTACTGCTGAGGGGAAGAGAGCATTCATTTATCAGAAAACATGTTAAAAATGTTTTCCTTGTAATACCTGTAATGATTTTATCATTGCAAGAACTGAAACATTTCTGTTATTAAAAAAAACCTGAAAAGTCTTTTTTTTAAAGGGAAAACAAATTGCATTTAAAAACATTATTGTGCTTAGAAGAAGCTATCAAATGAAAAAAAAACGTACGGAATATAAACTGTGAAAAATTTTCCATCCTGACAGTTTGTCCTTAAATGTACCCATCACGAAGACATGCGACATTTGATGCGAACACATTTTACACATCACATTAACGTACACTTTACATCCAACCTTGGGCATTTAAAAAGTGATGCCTGCATATAAGCCACCATCATAGACGCCCTACATCATCCCTGGTAAAAGACAGGCATTCTCAGGGGTGGCACCTGCCAGATATTTGCAGTGTGTCTCCTGTGGTCCAAAAGTCGTCAGTGATAGGTTCTGCAAGGAGATGGGAATCATTTGCAGGGTTTTCCTCCCTGACCTAACACCAAGATAGTCAGCCCAGCCTGCCAGGGAGAATGTCCTCAGCATCTGAACTAAATTGTCCTCTGAATTGCTCGGTATCTCTCTGGAAGGATGCCAGGTCATCCAGAAGATCAGCAGTCACGCATGAGAAGGGTACCTTCCTCAGGAACCACCAGCACCCTGAAAAAAAGCCCACATTTCTGCTTCCCTGGGAACAGCTGAAAGGAGACAGGCAACCCAGGCCTGAAGTGTTGAGTGTGCTCCTCAGCGTGGTCCATGTGCCAGCTGCAAGGGATGGTGTCACCTGTTCCCCAGGACAGCAAACCTAACTCCACTCCTCCGAGGAGTCCCTAGACACCAGAGTCTGAAATAATCTTTATTTTCTCATTGATTTCAGCAGAAGGCACACACATTACTGTTAGTATTTCTGCGGTGTAGTTGAGGCCTGGAGGAAGGGATGTGTATGGCCATATGGATGATTCAGAAGGGTCCTGTTTTCACTACATGCAGGAGAGGGAAAGACTCTCTGGTCCCTTGATTTGGTTCTCTTTCCCAAGCCTCTGTCCCCCAGTAGTTATCCCCACCCTCCCCTTCCAGCAGCTACCCCATTCTCCATTCCAAGAACTTCTACAACAACCAGCCCACTTCTCTCCCTCACCCAAGCCTACCTCACACACACCTCAAAGGAGCAGACTCCCCCTTGGATCCCTCCCCAGTATCAGCTGCCAAATTCCTTTTTTCGCACCTTTCATGGAGATGTGTCTTCATGCCACAGGAAGGAAGGGGCAGCAGCTAGTAAGAGAAGGCTACATCCCCTCTGGAAGAGGAGAGTGAAGGTCAGCTAACTGGGGGCAGAAGGAGGGGTGAGCACCTCTAGACAGCTATCTTTTGTGCTATTTAGGTGTTGCACCAGCTCATAGCCAAGGGGTGTCTTACAACCCACAGAGCAATGCGGGATCAAGCACAAAGCAGAGCAGAGCAGGCACATCAGTGCAAACGGCTTTGGCAAGCCTTGATGGTGAGACCTGAGACATGTGGTAGACACCTTACTTTAGGCTCTACAGGTCACACTTTAAAAGCTTACCTGTTGAAAACATTGTCACCCATTCCTACCCAGGCCAGAAGAAGGCAGCACATCAAAGCAAGTGTCCATAGGCAAGAAGCTGTAGAAAAAGGACTTAGTCCGATCCAAAGCGCTGTTTAATTTGAACTAAGAGAGGTGACAAAGTCAGGTAATACAACATCACAAAATTCATATCAGGTCTGCTCCTTTGAGCAGACTCAACTGACAGAGCAGACTCAACAGACTACAACTCCTGACTGCAGAGGCAGAGAAAAACCCTTGCTTCTTCACAGTGTGACACCTGATGACCGAGGGACATTTGTCCCCCTGGAGCCAACCCGCCTATTTCAAAACTTGCACAGCCACTTTGTTAAAAGTCCTTTTTCTCCATCCGCTTTATAAGTGGCACACAGCAAGTTTATCTCCTGTCTGCAGTATTTCTGTCAATTGCCACGAATTAGGGTTCCTGCCAGGAATTAGGTTCCTGCTGAAGCTCAGCCTTTTAAAGTATTTTCTTTCTCTGGGGTCAGAGGTGAGCCATGAGTCATCAAGGAGCTGTAACAGCCCTGTGCAGTTCGGAGAGGCTCTGCCTGTCAGCAGAGCACCTTTTTACACATACTGTGAAAGAAGGGCTCAGAAGAGCTCTGGGGTGGAAGGTGAGGGCTGGTCAAGTCCAGAAAGGATTGCTGATGCCTAGCACTCAGGAGATGAAGGCCTCATTGTCTGATCTGTCTCCCTCACTCCAGGCACACTGGACAAGCCATTTCTCTTCTTCTTGGGGTCTGGGCAGGGTTTGGGATAAGGAATTGCACAGGAAGTTAATTTTGAAGCAAACATTGGGAAAAGGGATACTGTCCCTCAGACTAATCCAGTCTGAACCAAGTCTGATTTTTCAAGAAAGACAAAACAAAATCGAATACCATTCCTCTGTGAACTCCCCACAATCTCTGCTAACAACTCATTTATACATCCCTAGCACAACAGCACTTGGACCCAGTACAAATGCACAAGGAGCCTCTCACAGATGCAAGCAACATCCCAGAGCATTGCCAGCAATGGAGTCCCTGGCAGGTGATTTTCTCCCCACCTACTGTAGGACCAACCAGAAAAGCAGAGCAGAAATGTGAAATTGCCTTACAACATAAAAGAAATCCATTCTCATCTGCTGCTGACTTCATCCCATCGTTCCCTGTGGGAAACCATATAATTTGAGACAGAACAGCACTGTCTCATGACCCTGAAGGATCAGCGCATCCTGTGCCTCCCTTCTCTGTTCTCAGGAGGTAAGTTGTTTTCACACACCCAGCTGCAAAAGATCCTCGAAAACAGCAACCGCAAACTGGCATTCGCAAAGCCACGAATCCAAAGCTG
>Ga0181612_133793_pt1 | contig 11229 bp, 6 predicted proteins | sample HoacroProtozoa21_FD_119630 | JGI IMG/M metagenome (GOLD analysis project Ga0181612, IMG submission 119630) | Hoatzin crop microbial communities from Cojedes, Venezuel. Combined Assembly of Gp0051906, Gp0051904, Gp0051908 | reverse complement strand
TTTGTTATGTAGTTGATCTAGAATTTATTATTTTTCCACCAAACATCATACTGAAATAGTATTCTTCAGCCTAACCTCATATGCAATACTATTGGAAAAGTTTTTATTCCTGAGTCTGCAGAGATGCTCTGTGTTCATACCCAGTGTATTTTTTTTTCGGAGCTTCGTTCTTCATGTGTAAACATGTTTCCCTACTTGAAAGTGATGTGGGAGTCAGTTGAAAGCCAGTGAGACATGCAGGTATCGAGAACGTGTCTGGCATTTTCAGAAGTATTTTAACTTACTCTGAAGCAAGATTCTGGTGTACTTAAGTGGATGAAATATACAATAATTTAGGCTTCCAAAGGCTACGCTCCTCCTTAGCTGCCTGAAGGGAGTGGCTCTTCGGTGTTCCTGGGTTCCCTACTTCATTTATAAGGCTATGCAATGGCAGACAAAAAAGAAAATTAGAAAAAAAAAATGTGTGAGCTTAGGGCTCCCTCCTCTCCACAGCCTGCAATATTTTCCATATGGAAAGTTTTGGTCTGTTTTTCTCAGAGGTACGAAGGCACACAAACAGTAGTGCAATTTGACATACTATAGTCGTGCACTCTGGCATCTGGCATATCAGTATATTCATTTCAAAGAATACATACATACGGAAAGGAAAATAACCAAATCATTTCTTGAAAGACAACTTTTTTCTCTGCTTTGTTGTTACTGACAGAAAATGAAGCCTGAAAATGACCAGGAAGAAAATGAACTTGTGATCTTACATCTACGCCAACTCTGTGAAACTAAGCAGAAAACGCACATTCACATTGGTGAAGCACCATCGGTAAAGCTTATTTTTGTATTGCTCCTCTCCCTCCTCCCACCCGATTAAAATGCAGCCTTGAATACTAGCAGGGCCACTGCTAGAGTTCGTCAGGCATAGCGGAAGCTGAGTGTAATAGAGTAAGAGAAGTAATTTGATTTGGTTTAAAGTGATTTTGTGGGTGTTTTAAGTTTGGGGGTCAGGAAGGGAGGGAAGAAAGACAACCAATTATTTCTAGGTCTAGATTTCCTTTCAGTGTGAGGATGCTGCTTCTGTCCTTTTCCTTCCTCCCTGATCCCCATTCACAAACAGTTATTTCTAGGGAGAATAGGGATGAAGAGGACATTGACTTCAAATTAAACTGTGAACTTATCTAGCAAAGGAAATGGGTAAAGTATTGTTAACCTGATACACTTTTACAAGATAGTCTTTAGGGATGGAATGAGCCTTTGTGGGATTTTTTGTGGGTTTGTCTTTTGGGGGATGGGGGGGTTTTTTTTTTGTGGTTTTTTTGTGGTGTTTTTTTTTTTTTTTTTTTTTTTAATAAAAGCCAAGAGTATGTTGTTTATTATGTAATTTGGTTCAGCTCTAGTCTTTGGAGGTCTGCAATTGCAAAAACAATTGCCAAAGCTGAACTGTGTCCTTGCTCATTTCAACAGACCATTCCTAACAGTGCGATTCCAGAAAGCACCACCAGCGGTGGCAGGTTTAAACTTGACATTCTGAAAAACAAGGCCAAGAAATCCTTGACTAGCTCTCTGGAAAATATCTTCTCAAGGGTAAGTTTAACAACTCATTGTCAGCAGCTCTCCCAGATATCCTTGGCGGTAAAGACCTATCAGATTTTTTTTGTTTTTGGCCTCAGTCTGATAAATACTTAATGAAGCAATATCCCTATTGTATAATATGAAAGTTACAGCTGGGTTGATTGTGACTTAACTGTGCTAGAAAGCTTATGGTAATGCCACGCATACAAAGGGGAGAAAGGCAACTTTCTGAATAATGAACGTTCATTGTAGGTGGCAAGAGAGTTAGCTGAACATCATCAGATGTGTGGCTTCTGAATAAAAGATATTAATCAGGATGGTTGCATGATCCCATGGAGAGACATGTTATCTTTTTTTCAAAGTGTGAATAAATGTGCCTGCATAAACTGGAAATCTTTCTGTTCAGAGAAGTTGTACCTTACTTAAAGCTAAAGTTGCTCGTATTGGTCACTAAGAAACTTTAGAAAGTAGTAACAAAGTTGTCCTTTTGCAAGGGGGGGGAAAAAAAGCAATAGACTTAAAAAGTGAGATGTCCTTCATTTCAGTGTTGCTAGCCAGATATGGTGTGGAATTGCAGATAATTACTGGGACTTTCTTTAAGAGCCTTTTAAAAAAGAAGTCTGAATTGCAAATTTTGCTTAGTGTCCCCTGCTCAGCAGGGAGAGTCCTGAAAGTGGAGAAGAGGCGTATAAAGGAATAACTGAAGAAGGCTGGGTGCTTGGGAATCCAGTATGTTCTTACAGAGAAAGTGGAATGAGCTGTGAATACTGGATGGTGAAGTCTAAATATAATTTGGAGCAGTGAAATTAACTTCCTTCTGCTAGTAATTTTATAATTACCATGCTAAATCAGGGCCTAAACTGCATTTGTCCTGCAGCTTATATGGGCATGTCATAAAGTAACCTACAAATACAGGATGCCACAGATGTTTCCTGTAAAGAAGGCAAAATGTTATTTGCCAGGGAGAATCCTTACAACTGAAGGTTAGGTATGAATTTGATCTAGGGCTGAAACTAGCATTATAACTCTCCTGACCTAAGTTGTGTAGCAAGTTTTACACACTAGGGACTTGGTCTGAATTTGGAGAGAGGGAGAGAGAGGGAGTTGCGCGCACGTGTAAGAGCGATGACGGTCAGATCATCTGGGTAATTTCAGCAGTCTGGAATATCATCGGATGGCCACAGCTACACTCGTGCCTGTGCTGAGTCTGATTTCTTTTCCACACAGAAAGGACACGTGACTGGAAAGTGATCTGGCTCTGATGGAGGGTCACTAACCCTGCAGTGGTTGTGGAACAGGCGTGTGTCACTGTGAATAACCCAGTAAAGCAGCCCTGCCATATACGGACATACTAGCACTCTGGTCATATCAAGCAAAATAAAAATTCAGACAAAATGTGCTGCTTAAGCTGAAGAGTCTCCGAAGGGAAATTGCTTATCTATTGTTGGTTTTGATACAGTCTGTTCCTTCTCATCAGGGCCACTGCGGCATGCTGCATGTTATAGTATAAGGATCTGCACAGTCCATGGGGAAGTGGACACCCGAATTTGGATTACGGCCATTTACAGTTTGCTATTTATGAAGCGGACTTGCTGCTGTGAGGAAGGCTGTCTCATCTTTAACTTGAAACTGCAATAGATCAGGAATACCAGTGTGTTGTAGTGAACCGTTGTACACATAGGGGTTCATCCTTGCAGATCCATTTAAAGGTTACACAATGCAATACTGAGAAAAACAATTTACAGTGCAGCCGAACCACTAATTATTTGGTTAAAGCAAGAGTATATGTTATCTATGTGTGTGTATACCGTGTCTTACGTGCATACATGTGTTACACAATGACTGTTTTAATAGTTCTTATTCTTCATCAGGCTATTACAACAAGCCTGACGGATCGTAGTTGATTCCTAAAAATATTGAGGCACCAAATACCTATTGGTGTGGTGGGTTTTCTGCTGCTTAAGCCCGCTACAAATCACATCAGGTTGATGTAATGGGGTGCTAATTATGCATGACTATATATCCTTATTTTGAAGTACATTTAGTAAAACAGACCAGTAAAGAACTTCAGGGTATTTTTAAGTTGTCATTCAGCATTTTTTTGTAGATAAGAAGATTTAAGTAAAAGTCAGTATATGTGGGGGAGAGGCTTACGCAGCCTCAATCTTAGCAAAACTAGAAATAAGTATGTAGTAACCAGATATCTAGGAACACTTTAAGTGGATGGCTTCTTATCTAGATATATAGCATGTAGTGACATTTTGAACTACTTGAAGGAGTAGCTGCTCACTACTCACTGTAGGGAAACATGCTGGGGTCTGTGCTCTGGCTTCACTTAGTCCCAGAGGAACGTCACTTTTTCACTTGTTTGTTTTGCTGGACTGATCTTATTTTTGTCAGGTCTGAACTGAAAACAGGCTGTGGCTTCCTAATGAGGTTCCTCAGAAAAAAAATATAACCTCTCTTTGACCTCATGAACAGATTCTTTCCAGCCCATGCTGCGCTGATCTCTTCTGTTGTTTTCTCTGAACCAAAAAGCCCTTCTCACAGTACCAAAAAGTGTGTGAGAGAATTCCATGTTATCATTTGCACTTGTTTTATTATGAGGGTCAGTGAAGAGATGCTTCAGGCAAAGTATTCTTTGGTAATGTGCTTAAATGGGAGAAGGTACTTAAAGGGCATGCTAAGTCTTGAAAATAAACCTTACTGGAAAAAGTAGGCTAAATAAATACTGCTGATGTAGACAAAACTTCTCCTGGAGTTGCAAGCATACCAAGAGGAGCTCTATCTCTAGTTTCCCTAAAACCTAGACTCTTTTTTTCCCCTGATAAAGTACTGAAGGCAGCTTACTTCAGCAGTTGGAAGTGTCCAACAGCTTACATCACCCATGTTTCATGGGAGTTGCAGTTAGGAGTGGAAGGCAGTCTAAAGTATTGCGTCTTAATTGCCTGTTCCTATGAAACCAGATGGCTATTAACAAGTTCAGAAAAGATCTGCTAACGCTGATATCTGGCAAACTTGCCTCAGGGTTATCTGCGTTGTAGTTGATAAGTCTGGTTTGTATCTGGTGCTATTTTTCTGGATTTGCAACCAGGGATAATTTTTCTCCAGTTTTAGTGCTTTCACTACTTTTGCCCAGGTGGGCTTGATTTGCCTGAAATGTCTAGATCTGGAGTAAACTCTCTGTTGAGATTGCAGTATGCCAAAGGCATCCGTTAGCTGCAGTGCACGCACAGTACTGAAGTCTGGAGCTTTTTGAACTCTGCTGTTTAAGTCAGCTCAGCTATTTTGCCTCAGATGGATCAGGAAATACTCAGTTGCTTCAGGCAACAGAGCTGCAGGTTTAAAACCCCTGGGAGGAAGGGGGAAGAAGATACACTTTTGCCAGATAAAGATCTCGTTGCTTGTAAAATCCGGTGCTTGCCCCATGATCTACGGGCTTACGTCAAACGTGTCACGTGCCTGAACTGTCCTGTGTTCACCTGCATGGCTGTTGCCACCTTTCCTTAACCTTCAGAAAACGAGGAAGAAGACCAGCTTAAATGACTTGCCTTTTTCCTTGCAGGGAGCCAACAGAATGCGAGGCCGCCTGGGAAGCGTGGACAGCTTTGAGCGCTGCAACAGCCTTGCTTCTGACAAAGTACGTAAGGAGCTTAGTTAAAATTGGCACGTTTTCATGCACGGGTGTTAATGAAGCGTAAGTATGGCACTCTGCTTCAGTTTGAAGGAAATAGCACAAAGCACATCATTTTACAAAGCTCACAAGAGTTTCCTCTGGGAGACGGAGGGTGTAAGAAAGCTGGCATATGTGGCTGACTTTAAGCTTCGGCTTTAAGCTGTTGTTGGATTGCCAGTCCTTTTTTTTTTTTCCTACACTTCCGTTGCTTTTACAGAAAGCAGGGAATTTCTAGTCGGTTTCTGCCTTGTTTCACTGAAGTAATTAAAAAAGGTCAGATCTCAACAAAAGGAAATGCTCTGAAGGTGAAGTGTCCTTTCTGTAAGTAATAGTCGCTTTAGGGAAGTAAGAATTTTTGAGCTAAACCCAGCTGTTGGGGATGCTGTCTGGGGGCGAGCGGGCGGAACTCTGTTCACTTTCGTTTTGTTTCCTGTTTTTAACGTTCTACCTCACGTGAGGATCTGTTGCTCGTTTTCCCAGGAGGTGAAAATTCTGTTATGGTTTTCCTGCTACAGTTAGTCGTAAACTGGCTGTGTAATAGCAGTCCCTCTTCCAGGATATCGCTGTGACGGTGCAGGAAGTATGCTTGCGATATGTCGAGGAAACCAGCTAAAAGCAGTTTCCTGAGTCCTTTCAATTCCTGTGTTTTCCCGAAAGAGTCTGGTAGCTGGAATGTCGATCCCTGTGAGAAGATGCCTGGAGTAATTAGTATGTTGTTTGCATTGCATATGTATTTTTATTCCTCCGTCCCCCTTTTTTTTGAAGAAGGACGCTGCAGGTTTTGGAGCACATTATCAAAGGATGTCTGGTTTTGGTGATAATTAGCATACAATAGGCCGTGAGCGAGGCGGAGGAGAGGCCTCGGTGCCCCGATGCGGCGCACGACCCGTGGGTTTAGGCGCGAGCTCCCTCCCGTCGCGCGCGGAGCGGCAGGCCTCACTCCGGCGCCGCTTCCTTGCAGGACGCTTCGCCGGGCGATTCCCCGCCAGCGACTCCTCCGGCGTCCCCCGTGTCCTCGGCCTGGCAGCCGTTCCCGGAGGAGGACTCGGACTCCCCGCAGTTCAGGAGACGCGCCCATACCTTCAGCCACCCGCCGTCCAGCGCCAGGCGGAGGATCACCTTCCAGAACGCCAGGTCCCAGAGCGTCCGGTCCCCGCTGCTGCGGCAGAGCTGTGTCGAGACGGCGGGGTGAGTCTCCTCCGTGTTCCTCCTTGCGGAAGCGGTTTCTGCGCTGCTCTGGGTTTTGCTTGTTTCTTTCTTGATTTTCAGCCTGTCTTCTCCGCCTCAGAGTGGTTTGATGCTTTGCAGTAACTCGCTAATCCTCGAATCAGTGATTCAGGGGAAGCATCCATCCAGCATATTGACCATCGGGCTGGATGCTGGCGTGGGTCTGTTTGTTTATTTGTTTGGCACCTCTGGGCTGAGCCTTTTTGGCAGCGTCGGTAGTCAGGCCCTTTGGAGAAGAGGTCCTCACTGCTTTTAGCTGCAGAGATGATGGTTTTATGCCGGGATGAGCAAGGCACTGATAGCTTCAAGCATCAGTCACTGTGTTAGCCAAGCTCCCAGGGAGTATGTCCGGAATTAAAACTGATGAGGAGTCTCACTAAAGGTCTTAAGGATTAAACATCTCCACTGAACTGTTAGGTATGTGATTTCCCTGTTTGCCTTTTTCTGGACCTTCGCTCTGTAACTTCTTTTGCCTTCCTTTTTGAAGACTCTCTAGCTATTAACATGTGGAATACTGTTTCTTCAGGAGTTCCTTCACTCAGTCAGAAGAGGTCCCCACAGCTCATTGTGGGCCTCTTCGGTTGTACTTTCTTTCCCTGCCTCCATCCCGACTATCTGCAGTGAGTGACCCTGCAAACTCCAAAACCTTTACAAGATTCAGGCCCAGATGAGCTGAATTTTTTTTCTGCTGGAGGAGCACGTTCTCCAAACTACTCATCTGTTTCAGTGCTTGGCTGCAATTACACTTTTTGTGGGCTCTTTCTAAAAATGACTTTAAATAATAAATTCTCACCCATTTGATGTCTCCATTAAAATATCAGCATGAATGCTGCTCCAGCTTGTAGAGAAAGGCGAAAAAAAGTGTATTCTGTTTAGGAGAATGTGAGGGGGTGAAGGGTAAGAAACTAGCCTTGAAATAACTTTGTTACATTGTGTTGCTGAAGAGATAAATAATGTGTTTTTTACAGAGATAAACTTTGTTGTTTTTTTTTTTTTCCACTGACCATGTTGTATGCAAACAGGAAACCCTGACAGTCCAAACTGAAGGACTTGCTGACTTCACTTCTTTGTAGTAACTTTTAAGAACTCACTGATAAGTGGCATCATCAGCAGATTTTCAGTCAAAACAGTTTGTAATAGCTTGGTTCCAGGCCAGGATTTTTCCTTCTCTCCTTTAGTATTGAGGATTGATCAAAAATTTTAAGTAAAAGAAACTGAATAAATTTTTATGTGACCCCCAACACTTGTTCCCTTTATGAAGTGATGTTTAACTGTAGTAGGACTATCTTTCTTGATTTAAATGCTTCACAAATCTTTATCCAGAAGTACTGTATTTAAATAAACCCTTCTTTCTAATGTGTTCTAGCAACACATGTTATTTACAAGAGCAAGAAAAAACTGAAGGGAAGAAACAAGGTCGTTTATGTTATTGGAAGCAGGTTTCTAAGGATATTTTCTGAGTGTTTCAGAGATTCTTTTTCCGAATGTGCCTTAAAAATAAATAAGGCTGAAGAAATAAGGTAGTGTGTCTGTTCTGCAATATTGTTGAAATGTTTCTTAAAAGAAATCAGCTGTAACAACAAAATCAATATCATCAGGGAAAGTGCCTAGTAGTGCACTTGGTACATTTTGTTGTGTGAAACGAAGTTACTGTAAGCCAAGATGAGGTACTTGGCCAGTATCTTTAATCTGGATGTTTTGTTGTTGTATCCGAATCAATGCTGACCCGTCTGCTGTGTTCTCTTGTTGCCTGCACAGCCCTGTTGTTGGGGTTCGTCGAGCCCTCAATGAAAGTGAATCAGTGTCACCTGGTCTTCCCTCCTCTGTCTCTGCCCCTTCTTTCCTGAAAAACTTTTACCAGGGCTCAGGAAGGTTGCTCCAGCACTCAGAAAGTGACCTGTCCAAGAGGTGAGAGCATTGTCTCCTGCCTAGTTCTTCCCTGCCACCGGCTTAACAACAGGATTCCTAGTGCAACGCAGCACATGGGATCTCTCCCACTCCGCCTTGTGCTCCTGCATTTCTAACAGACTTCCTAAGTACTTGAGGCAAATGGTGAACAGGCTTTTGGGCAAAAAAAGCCTGTTAAAAATGACATTTGTTTGCTCACATCTAGTAGCTGTGACCTGTTTCCATCCTGGTGTTGTACATCGGTTGTATTGGTTTGTCACTTGAAATGCAATGGTTTTTAGGAATGTCACGCCAATTTAATGCTTTCTCTGCTGAATGCAAACCAGCATGTGTTGCAGTGATCACTGGCATGTGAAAATAAGAAAAGAGCAATGTGAAGAGTGTGCAGTACTAACGTGGGACACCTGTGCATGAGGAAGGGGAAATGCCGGGTTAGCTGGGTGATACTGGCTGTGAGATGTTTAGAGAGAACTGGCAAATAACTTCCAATTGAAAAAGAGCGGGGAAGAAGTGAGATGGGTGTGGAAATTGTTAGGAGTGCCTAAAGAAATTTTTTTCACCTTGTGGAGTGCAGTTTCATTAAACACAGTTTAGTTTGTCATCTCCATTTTATAGTAGACTGTAAGAAATTATATAGGTATACAAACTAATGTGAAAGGTAGTTGACCTAAAGGTTGCTTTGAGGTACAGTTTGGGTTAGTAATCTGTAATAATATATATGTTAGAATAAATACAAAGAATGTATCATCTCCTTAAACACACTGCATCCTACCTTGATCTCACTGATGTTTAAAGTGTCTCTTTCTGGCCTCTAATCTGTGATTTGTGTACAGCATGCAGCGAAAAACTGTAATGTAGACACAGTTACAAAACACCTAGTGGGAAACTTGTACAGTTTAGGTCCTTCCAGCAAAATAAATTTTTATATAAATGGAATAAACTGAGGCATCCTTACAGGAAAGTAACTACATAGCCTTAGTGGCAGTACCTCTGCTGCCCCTGACCCCACCCCGCCCCCCGAATCCCATAGCTTTTAAGCAGCAAATGTTAAGTGGCCTAGATTCACTTTCTACTGGAGGGATAAGGCAAACTAATCATTACTTAATTTTAGGATGTCTTTCCAAAACTGGTCTTAGAAATATTTCATAGTTTTGGAGAGGGAGTCACTTTAAGAGGGAGGTCTTTCCAAAACCAGTCTTAGAAATATTTTACAGTTTTGGAGAGGGAGTCACTTTAATGTGACCCAACCTTTCTACCCAAGCACAAACAAATAAGGAATAAGCAGTGTATGTTTTTGAAATTAGAGAGGAGAGATTGGTGTCTTGTCCAGTGTCGAAGTAGGCTTTTAATATGGCCTGTTCTAAACCTGGGGTCCAGTAATAGTTACTTTATAAGTTAGTTGGATGCCTAGGTTTTCCATTCCCTACTACACTGCAAGAACACTAGGCTAAGTAGCTGGTGAATTATTGAAATTATAGAAACTGGTGAGTGCGCACCAGGGTGTGCAGAAAAATGGCAAAAAAATAACCCATCTCTTACAGACTACCTCTTATTTGGGTTCCAGTCCAATTTTATTTCTGCGTTCCCTTCAGTTAGCAGGCTTGGTCCAAGGTGAACCAATGCCCAGTTCAGTTTGTACAGGCAGCTGAATCCTATTAAACCTAGCTTTCTGGACTTGGGGAATGTAGGTATTGAGTATTGCACTAAAACTGTGCTTTAATGCCAGCTGATGGCAAGCTGAAAAGTCTGAGAGATTACTCTTTCTGGATTTGGTTATGCACGCTAGTCAAGATACTGGGTTTCATTATAATGGAGTTTGAACTGTAAGGTGGACAGAGCTTTTTATTAGGAGTATTTTTTAAAAATTTTATTTATTTTATATATTTTTAAAATTAGGAGTAATTGTCAGAATACCACCCTGTTTCTGCTGAAGTTTTGTAGTATACAGATCTCTGATACCATTTAATCTTGAATTTGTGCGAAAAGTCATGTGAAAATGGGATCTCATTAGCTACGGGTCTTGCTGGGAGCAGCTGGGCCTGAACTATCATGGTAAGAAGACTGCGGTAGCAATGGTGAAGTGCTGGCATCTAGTTGAGTTGTGAAGTGAATACAAAAAATATAGTCAGAAATAAGTGCCTAATGAATAAAACTGATCTGAAAAGAGTGACTGAGGTAATCCAACTGTCATGTGAACTGACTAATGGAGAATGAAATATATTGTCCAACTGATGGTGACTGAAACTCTTTAAACTCTACCTTATTTAGCTTGCAAATGTGTGCTGTGTCATCAAGTTTATGAATGAGAGGAAGTTGAAATCTTTTACGGTGTGGTTTTTCTTGTGCGTTGGTTTGTTGTTTTGGGGTGTTTTTTTTCTTTTTCTTTTAACTATTTTTCAGAGGGGAACACCTTTTATCCCCGATAGACTCAACATGAGGTGTTCTTAGCATTCTTATGTGAGTGTATGTTAGACTGGAATTGAGCACAGCGTGGCAGTCCTTTACACTCTGAAGACTATAAGCTGTTTATCTGTTAGGAACCCTAACTAAAAGTTCAGTGCATTTTCCTAAGGTTAATCACAATTACTACGCATTCATGAAGTGTATGCCAGCCGCATTGCACTGGAGAAAAATTCTTTATAGTCTGACTTCCCATATCATATGGCTTGGAGCTAACATGTGATGCAACAGGCAGTTTTTCTTGGTGTTCTGGTGAACTGCAATGTGCAAGAGCAGAGCCAGTTTCAGTCTGAATTCGTTTTAGAAAGGTGTTGGATTTGTGGCAGTCAAATGGGCCTATACAAACAGGGGGCCTACAGGAAGGGTGGAGAGGGACTTTTCACAAGGGTGTGTAG
>Ga0181612_125171_pt1 | contig 11229 bp, 3 predicted proteins | sample HoacroProtozoa21_FD_119630 | JGI IMG/M metagenome (GOLD analysis project Ga0181612, IMG submission 119630) | Hoatzin crop microbial communities from Cojedes, Venezuel. Combined Assembly of Gp0051906, Gp0051904, Gp0051908 | reverse complement strand
TGTAGGTGACCGTGCTTCGGCAGGAGGGTTGGACTAGATGACCCACAGAGGTCCCTTCCAACCCCTGCCATTCTGTGATTCTGTGATTCTGTGAAATCCCTATATTTTTCTTGGGTTTGTACTTACCTAAATGTTCCTTGCCATCCAAGAATTAACTAAAACAAGATCCTACAAATGCAAAATCTATGAGACACATAGTATTGGCAATTAGTATTTATTCAGGATTTAAAAAAAAAATGTTTTGTATTGATTTTGCAGACAAACAAGCAGCCGGATTTGGATAATAAAGAACCTTTTTTGCGAAGAAAGCCAGCTGTGTGTCCTTATCTTGCCTGTTCCAGAGGAAGAAAATGAAAAGTGGATTAACTAACATAATGAATGTTTCAAAGGATGTAAAGTAAAATCTGTTATATGATGTAAGGCTGTGGTTCTTTGCTGATATTACCAGTCTGGGTGGGTCCGGAGGGACTCTTTCTACTTCCAGATGGAAAGGACAAAGAACACAAGGTAGAAATGTGGCCGTATACTGGGCGGTTTACTGAGGAGCCCACTACAGGGTGGTAGTAGATGCTTTGCATCTGTCACTGTGGCTCAGTAACTCCCCATATGAAGCGTTTGGGTTATTCTCCTCCATGCTACATCTCCAAAAGTATCAGTAAGCTTTCAGTTTGTACAGCACCTAGGACAAATATTTCCCAATCTATCAGTAGGGCTCCTGGATCCTATCCTAAAGTAAAGTAACTCCACTGTACAGCAGGAGTAAGGGTTAGTAAAGGACTTTCCTTTACTGAATGGTAGTACCTTTTGGTAGGGAAACAGAGAAAGGAAATCTCAGTTAAATTGCAAGCTATAATTAGGATGATACATTTGAAAGGATAGAATACTTCTTGCCTGAAGCTCAGCGGCCATATTAAGAACTACAGTGTGAGAGACTTGTTTTCAAGTACCTGTCAACATACCATTTGTTTTCTACACTTCTGGGATTAATACCTAATTGTGGTGCAATCAGAAATTAAAAAGACTGAGTGCATTACTACAGCTACTTCTCTTTCTGGCTAAAATTAGAACTCCTTTTGCACAGAAACTGATTCACACTACTCCTGCATGTTAACTGCAGCAAGTCTGTGTGCCTTACAGCCACCCCAGGAAGGGGGCATCTTCTCAAATGCCTGCTGTGAGCTGGGCGTCTGCTGCTATTCCCCATGTCACACGTTCCAGCCCTTTGCTACAGCTTGATGCTATAGAGCATGACTGTGACTGTCACTTCTGAAAGGTTTCAAGCTGTCTCTCACTAACTGATCAGAGTAGCCTGTTTCAGGATAATCCGTTAGCAAAAGATGCCACAGTACCCACAGTAAATTCAGTGTTTCATTTCCAAAGTTGTTACATGCCAGTTTCTTGAGGACTATTCAACAGCATTAACATAGCAGTAGTCATCACTAATACTTTTTCTTTTTTTCTTCAGGTCCTGGGACAACACTACCAGGAGAAGTCACACCACAGGTGACAGACCTGTCTGTGGTAAGAGGGAAGAAGTTACCTTTTTACAAGGCAGCAGCATGTAGGAAATAGTCAGCCATGCCCAGGTGTCCAGTGATGTTTCAAAGAGGAAGAACATTAAATGTTTAGATCTGGAATGAAATATTAAGCAATCTGCAATTGTTGTCAATGTGTAGAAGTGGTATTTACCTCTCTCTGAAGAGTGATTCTGGTTTTGTCATGTACTGGTGAACAGTTTCACGGCTCCTTAGTTTGTAGCTTATTATGCCTGCATATACTTTCAACATGAAGCAATGTGAATTACAGGGCAGTTTTCTGGGCCAGTCTGTCTCTCAAGGGGAATCTAAAAGAGATTTTAGCTGATGGTGTCATATGACTGAAGCATACCTTTTCAGGAGCTGATTTTATGTGACCTGTGACCTGCATGTAGCTGTGCTTAACTTGCAGCTATCAAACAAGCAATCAGAGAGATGTAACTAATGACTAGACAGAAACTGCTGAAAAAAAAGGATAGGGGTCTGCAAATAACATGCTGAAATCTATTTTTGAAGCATTATTGATAACACACCTGAATGAAAATCGTTGGTACTGAAATTCCCAACACCGCATCAGAAGACTCATGTACATAAACATAACATGGTTTCTGCTCCTTTTTGCATAGAATCATAGAATAGTTTGGGAAGGGACCTTTAAAGGTCTTCCAGTCCAATCACCCTGCAACAAACAGGCACATCTTCAACTAGATCAGGTTGCTCAGAGCCCGGTCCAGCGTGACCTTGAAGGTTTCCAGGGATGGGGCATCTACTACCTCTCTGGGCAACCGGTTCCAGTGTTTCACACCCTCATCGTAACAAATTTCTTCTTTGTATCCAGTCTAAATCTACCTGTTTTAGCTTAAAACCACTAGCCCTTGTCCTATTGCAACAGGCCCTACTAAAATGTTTGTCCCCATCTTTCTTGTAAGTCCCCTTTAAGTACTGAAAGGCTGTGATAAGGTCTCCCCAGAGACTTCTCTTCTCCAGGCTGAAGAACACCAATTCATGCAGCCTGTTTTTGTAGGAAAGGTGTTCCATCTCTCTGACCATTTTTGTGGCCCTCCTCTGGAACCGCTCCAACACCTCTATGTATTTCCTGTTCTGAGGGCTCCAGACCTGAACACAGTCTCTGAATAATTATCTTTAGCAGGGACGATTGCAGGAGACATGTTTATGGCTCTGCTTCATTTTTATACACCTGTATGCTCTTTTAAATAAATACTGGAAGCCTATTTATTCACTGCTTGTCTGTAACGTCTGATAAATACACTCAAATCACAAAATCACAGCTTCAGAGAATGTTCAAAGTTGGAAGGGACCTCTGTGGGTCATCTAGTCCAACTCCCCTGCCAAAGCAGCGATGTGTCAGTGGATACATTCAATCAAAACCAGAAGTTGTTAGAAGAATGTTAATTTCCAAATACTGTGCTACAGCCTGATTTCTGGCTAGTGATGAGCTCTTTAGCCTCACTGCTTAAGCAGCATTTAATGTAGACAAGCGTAGAAATCTTGGTAGCTTCCCTAGACTCCTAATTCTGAAAAAAAGAGTTAGATGTCAGCATGCTTTCAAATGCAGACTTGAAGACACTCATTGATGAAGGTAGTTAATATTGCAAAAAAATTAATATCTTTTAGGGTGATTTTCCTATTTAAAACATGACAGGGTTCTTTTGAAGATGTTTTTCAAGGTTTGTGGTAAGCTATCCAAGTGCTACTCAATGAATACACAGTTTGACTTTGGGCAAGAAATTCTGGAGTTACAGCAAAGCTAGAAGAAAAACCTGCACAGCAGGTTGACAACAGTTAGGCAAAATACTTTTAGGTTGACAACAGTTAGGCAAAACGCTACACAGAGATCACTCCTAGCATATCTGTGTCATGGCCTGAATGTCAAGGAGTATCTGCACACTTTTGCCAATCTTTCTTTAAGACTTAAGGGCAGAGTGACACCAAATGCTCTGCAGCTTTTTTCTCCAGAAGTCCTTGAGTTATAATTTAGCTGAATAATCCACACAGGTTATCTCAAAAATATCATAGTTTCTGCATATTCAATATGTTTTTCTTCTTTATTTTTACTCCCTTCACAATGTTTAGCCAGTAGTTCAATGATGGCATGTGATGAAAATTCATCTGCACATGGATTTCAGAGCCATCTGTCCAAAACAAGGCATTTGATACCAGCAGACAGCAGTCATTAAACATGAAGTGAAATCCCTGTAGATGTTACACACATTTCAGAAAGCAGGGATTTCATAAAGTGTATTTCCAAAGCAGTCTCTTTTCTATTAGTGAATTCTAATATGAGTTGTCATGTTATGGCCAGCAATCCAGGTGATTTGTGAATGGATTTTATTGTGGAAAGGCAACAGAAAAACACCTTTTTATGATTAAGAAGTGCAGCTTAACATTCCGTCAAAATGAATGAGATCTTGGAAAAACACTGCTAAGTTGATGTGATGATTGATAGCCAAGTCAGATAGTACAGTCAGAATGAAATTGGAATGAAGTTTCATCATTCCTCTATCCTCGTAAAAAATCATACTTTGAAAGTTTGCAATGAGAGCTTTCGTTTCATTTATTATACTAGAAATCTTATAAAGCTGAAGTGGTTCCTATTATAAATGTGTTTTTCTTTGACAAAAATGATCAACACGATTTCTTTGTCTAGGGCCCATCAGAAAATGACAGCACCAATTTTAGGTGGAGATATTTCTTTAATGGTAGAAAATTTCACGTAGTATCCCTTAGAATGTGTTTTCACCAGGAGAAATGGCTGATGAGAAGGTATTTGTGAAAAGGCATGACAAGTAAACCAGTAAGCACACAGATATTTTTAAAAATCTGAATCTGTTGTGCGGAAATCTGTCATAAAGTTCGAAGGCAAATTAGAATAGTACACATTGTTCTCACATCTTTGATATCAGGCTGGGAAGCAGAGGAAGTGTCAGGACACAGTAGGTTTGTTATGAAGCCAGCTGGATCTATTTTCCCCCCAGCCAGTACAATGGACATGTGCAGCAAATACAGAGTAAAGATTCATTATGAAGGTACAGATGTTGCACAGACATTCACAGAAAGGGGGTTTGCTTTTTTTTAAAAAAAAAAAAAATAATTTGCTGGGATCTTGGCATAGAGCAATGCTGACTTGGGGTATCCAATCTTTCCAACAGGGTGATCAATCCCTGTCTAGACAGTGACAGGAGTTTCTATTGCAAGGATCCTTGCAACAGCATCTTCATCTGGATCAAGTGTGACACGATATAGTTTCTCCAAACCTCACATTTGTCCAACTAGACAGTCATGCTCTAGTTGTTACAATCTAGTCCATCTCCCAATTAAGCTATTTATAAGCACTTTAATTCTGAATTTTGTGTCTTCAGAAGAAGCCATGAGGAAGCTGGTACCTGTGAGCTGTTGAAACCTTTGACTGTGAGAAAGTACATGAAGCAGCTGCTTCGCTTAAGGATGTTCATAACCTGTGTGCAAATAAAGCTGGCAAAGTGGAGTAGTAGCCAAATGTGTCAATGATGAACCTAACCACATAGGCTACAGGAGGATCATGTCTCTTGTCTGAACTACAAGAGGAACAGCAGCTGCAGTTATGCATAGAATAACATGCAGATTTTTAGGACACCTCAGGATCTTCAGATCAGCTCTGAATGAGTTGTTCCTGTGCTAGGTATCTCACTCAGGGGAAGTTTTAAGCTCCTTGACCTCTCCAGTTACCTCTTGGAGGATTCAAGAGGTCAGAATGGTTAGAAGACATCTAGAATGTCCCCTTATCATGAAATTAATTCACACAAGCATATTGTTGTAAACAGTTTCAAACTTTGTTAACAGACAGCAAGGACCTACTTCAGATGTTCTCACTTTTAGAACTAACTTCTGGTGAATGTGAGCCAAACGATGTTTAATGTTTTCATCTGCTCGAAAAGCAAGTTTGAAGTAGGAGCTACACAAACATTCTGGGTACTTTGGTTGTTTTAGAAAAATTCTATAGAAGTGAGTTTATATTTTTAAATGTATTTAAAGGTTTGTATGTGCTATCATTTATGCACTTGGATAGAGGTGATTGCCATAAAATTATCATGTTTTAGACAACTTCCTTTATCTTAATTAGAAGTGGTAGCATCTGACATTTCAGAACATTTTGTGTTGCTGGAGTGACTGTTGCTTTCAGTTGGTTTGAATTTGTTTTGTTACTTAACAGAATTAAATAACATAGATATGTCACTTGTATAACCCAAGTTTATTTACCAATTTTTCATTTAAACTCCTGTATTTGCCTTAGCTGCCTTACTCTGTTTTACAGGAATATGACTAGTTACATGAGCTAGCCAAAAAATCTGCATAAATATTTTGATTTATTTGCAAGCATTGAATTAAAAAATCTATGTAATCCTCTGGGATAGAAACGAAGGAGTCTTTCAAGTCTACATGAAGCTTTTTTTATTTTAGGTGGGATTTGAACCAATCCACAGCTTTCAATAGGGAATTAATTAACATCACTGGCTCCCATTTATGTCACTAATTCTGCTGGCTGAATCATGTAAAATGTTGTCTCTTGTCTCTCCAGTTGTTAGTTCCTTCTGTACACTGGCTGTTTCCAAAGGAAGGCTTATGAAAAAGAGTCTCCAGATTAACCGCTTTCCTGAGATTAGCAAGTCTTCCAAGGGAAGAAATAATAAATTGAAACTATACCCATAGCATGCATTCTGAATACTTTGCCTTATCAAAAAAATAAAGGTAGAAATATTGGGAAAACACTCTTTTACTTTTCTTCACCGTTAAAGAGCAAATATTCTCAATTGTATAACAGCAATAATGTGTCTGTTTGAACTTGGGAAATCTGTTTGCTTATAGACCACCTGCTTTCCTCTATTGTTGCATAAAGAAAATAATTTCAGACTCAGTTCATCCCCACCTGTCCCTGTTCAGTGGAGGAGCATACTGAAGCCACGGAGCTGGGAAATTCTCCGGAATGACTTGGGTACTGCTGAGACATCAGACATGCTTTGCCCAGGGACCTTTTGCACAGGATTTCAGGTTCCCTTCTGGGAACAAGGGAGGTGTAAGTGTTTGTCTTCAGACAAAGTCTGAAAAATTTACCGTATTTTTTATTGGGGTCTCTGGAGTTCCTAGTGTATCATGTAAGAAAGTCGGTTAGAGGGTAACCTGATAAGCTACCTTGCATATGCCTAGTAAAATGGATGTATGATAACAGAATTGAATGTATGACAACGAATTAGAGAATTCCCTTGCTGAACAGCTTTTCTCTTTATGTTCAGTATCCCCCTACATCACTCAAATTTTGTACCCTTTTTCTCTAAGATTAAAAACAAAGCCACAAAAAAACCCTCCAACCTGTTCCTTTGACAGTTGTGAAGTCTGAGAAGAACCTGATTTATCACCTACTGACTTCTCATTTCTGAGGCTGTGTGTGAAACCATTCACCACATCTAAACAAACTCCGCTCTTGGCTGAACAAGGGAACATGTGATCTGTGTCACTGCAACTCAGCGTGAAGGTTTGGTATGTGCTGAGAAGTGCACCGTTATCCAAAAAAAACAGCTGGCTCCGTTAGGAGTTAGGAAACGGGACTGATAACAAGCCTGCCCTTGCTAGGATAATAAACACCTATTGACATTGCAGGTAATAATTCAGAAAAGCTAAATGGATTCTTGCTATTCACTCAAGGCTTGTTTAATGGTAACAACTGAAGATTAGATTCTACTCCAAATTACTGCTAATTGAATCTTGTTCCCTGTGATTGTTTCTAGCTTTATCTGACTCTTCAGGCTTATCTGCAGCTCTGTAAATGTTTTGTGTTCATACCAGCACAGCCTCAAGATAATCCATTGTGTTTCCTAAATCATTTTCCATTAATTATATGTACTCCATTCCTTATTCACTGATACTTTAAAGAAAGGGACTCAAGGTGGAAGAATCAGCATTCCTGATACACAAACTTGAGGGAGATGGACCAGCTCTACTTTGAAGGCAAATGACTGATGCTAAAACATGCAATTCCTGCAGTTAGTCCTGATGAAAATGCAGACTAAAATCTATTCCTTCAGTTCTCAGACATGCACAATCAGTGCAAAAGTTGCAGTCTCCTGTCTCATAAAACGGACAGAGCAACAGTACTCTTCCACCAGTCTCAAATGACATCAGGAACACAAACCAGCCAGCTCTTACTGACAAAGGGGAGAAAAAGTGGCCTTTTTGTCTTCCTGATAATATGTAGCTGTTGTAAACTGGCATAGAATTAAAGGAAAGTTTAAGTCCATTAATGTCTTCTGTGACTCCTAGTGCTTTTTTTGTTACTAACAAAACAATATCACTTAAACACAGAAGTAGTGATACTCTCTTCTTATACTTAAAAAGTAGGACTCCAAACCTCTCTAATGATGCTTTATGTTCTCTGTTATAGAATTCAAGTGTGTACCCTTTTTGACTGTTTGGCAGGCCGCTTTGTTACATCGGTAATTGCTGGGATGAAACATGATGCATTAATTTGATTCCATTTAGTGGAAACTTATCAAATATTATTAAAACATAATACAGAGAGATGATGTAATTCAGTGTCCTAGAACTCATACTCACTGAAAGATTTTACCATTATAGTTGTGAAGGCTTTTGTTAAAGATTTAGGTCATGTTATTCGCTCCTCCTGCTCGTCAGCTCATCTTTTTGCAGAAGACGCTTAAGTGCATTATAGTATTTCTCTGTCTAGAATTTCATTTCAGTGATACTGGAGTCTGCTGCTTGGCCTGCAGTTGCATCATTGTGTGGTATCAGAATAAAGGAGAGAAAATGACAGATGAAACTACTTAAAACACAAATATTAATCCATTGCTTGAGTACAGACTTTTTGCTACTCTTACTGTCTTTGAGTGTCTTTCCTACTAGGAATGCCAATTTATTTGTGAGCCAAGGGGCTGAGAGGAGAGGAGTAAGGGTTCAGATAACAGTCTAGTAATTTAGATGTAAAGCTGTTGTTTCAGCTTGACCATTCTATGACTGTGCAATCCCACAGGATGAGATGCCTGCTTGCCTGCTATCCAAATAAAGGAACTAAACAAATAAATAAAGATTCTAGTTTGTTCACTGTCATCAATCAGTGCACGAAATTCACAGATAATGGGGCAAAGGAAGGCTTTGCCTGCTCCATATCTTTCAGCCAGTTGACTGTAATGAGGTATTTTCTAACTTTGTCTGGATTTCTTGCTTCTACTATGAATGGTTTGTCCTATTGTATGTGGAAACATATATAGTTCAGGATTGGAGATCATCTCATGCTTAATCGAAATGTTGTAATAGGGATAGCATATTAGATGAAGAAAAAAACAGAGCTTGTCAAGGGCTTGGTTACTGTTGATAATTTTAGATGGGTTAAAGTGACCATGTGATAAAATGGATAGAGCAAACACCATTCTTCTAAATGGCAGCCGGCCATTGGTTTATTAATTTCCAGCAGTGTCTGCTGCTCTAATTTAGCTGAATATGTAAAGTATCTGGGTAAAATAACAGGATTGCATTTACTGTACAAAACTGTATAATTGATCCTGCAGATACAGACACTGCACTTTTTTTCTGCCTTACGCATTGTCTGTGGAATCTAAATTCAAGTATAATGTTCTTCAAAGGAAAAATCTTAAGAGAAATAAAAAGCAGAACTCTGTGATATGACATTCTAAAAGATGAAGAGATTTCTGCCATCGTCTATCAGAAAAACTCAGGGTTGATATAACGTCTGACTCAGTTCATGCCTTTTAAACTCAGATGTTTTTTCCTAAACTGCTTGTCTAGCCTTGCACTGTTAGATGCCAGAAAGAGGTAAGAAAAATCTTGTAGTAATGTCACTTGCTTTTCTCTAATCGCTACAAAAGAAACCAAAATACTGTCCTTAAAACAGGTCACTAAAGGAGACACGATTCCCACTAATGTAAATACCTTTATGTGAAGAAAATCTGAGATCCACTGTTCTAGGATGTAGTTTGCCCAGGAGAGAAAATGACAAAAGTTTTAGATGAAGTAGACATGTTGAATATATTTCAGTTATGTAGAACACAAGTTGTCACTATTTTCAAATTCTGCAGTAATCGATAGGTGTTAGAAAAATTTCCTGAGTAGGAAGTTATTGAAATATTGTATTCTTATTAAACATCCAAGGAAAGTTGAAGTTGTATTTCCCTATATTGGAAAAATAGGAGAAGGCAAGACTTCAGGATGTGTTCCATCAGAGCTTGTGACCTACCTCTGTGGTGACAGAACTGCCAGTTTAAACTGTCTTGCTGAAAATATCCCAGCCAATCCAACTGGGAGGAAAAAGCAGAATAAATTCAAGTTAAGATTTAAGCATAAGATTTGGATTGGTTGTTGAAACAAAATGCAAAGGTGGAATGATTTCTAGACTACACAGGAAGTGTCCACCAGCCAAAAAAACAACAGTTAGCCATTTCTGTGCTTGGGTACAGAATGAAATCCTGTGTCTCGTGATATATCAGAGGTCATATTATACTTCATTTTCAAAATTAAATATGTGCTTTTGTATAAAATTCAAATTAATTCATTATGCTTTCATTATGCATAACCAACCATGTTGTTTTTTTAACTGCTTTGATAAACATATTTTACTCACAAAGAAAATAGTAATCATTAACTGTGTAAGTAAAAATTTCTATTCAGTTATGTAAACTTTTCTGTACTACAAATATATTTATACAACATGGTTGAAAACAGTTATAGTGCAGTTATAATGAATAAACAGGAAGAAATTCACGTAATCATGTTAAAGAGAACTTTTTTAGCCTAGCTTAACAACTAGCATTAATATGTAATCCTCTGTATATTTGTTTTCTTCATAAGAGTCTAGAAGAAACACATTTTAACAAAAATAGACTACAACAAACTGGAAGGAGAGATTTTTGTTTATTTTTAATTGAAGTTTCATGTTAATTATAAAAAAATTATGAAGTATAGAAGACTCAAACATTTCATTTTAATTTGTTTTTTTCAATGATCTGGTTTGCGTATTTCTGGCAAAATTTTTCTGGTTCCATCTATTCCACTGAATCCTCCTTTTTGCTCCATGTTGACTAAAAAGACAGCTTGAACTCTAAGAAATTAAAATTGGTATCACTACTGGGTCCATGATGATGTGCTACAGATCCATGTGAAGACTGACATAAGTATTATACGTGTTGTATCCAGCTCTACCAATAATTCAACCTTCAGCAAGTTTATGTCATCTGAATTTTAAGTAAAAGAAAATTAAAAGTGTTTCTATGAAGTCTAACCCGTTAATGACCTTAATCTGTGAGATTCTCAGATAAACTGTGCTAAGAAGACTAAGCAAACCAAAAGTAGTAGCAATACTGACAGTATATTTCATAAGTGTCACTTCAGCATTAATTTAAAAGTTATTATTATAATTGCCTTTGCCTGGAATACTGTCTCATTTTTAGAAATCACACCCTTTGCTGTGGACAGGTGTGTTTGAATGGCTACTCTGCAACCTCCCAGAAGTAATTAATATAAGAATCACAGAATCACAGAATCACATAATGGTAGGGGTTGGAAGGGACCTCTGTGGGTCATCTAGTCCAACCCTCCTACCGAAGCAGGGTCACCTACAGCAGGCTGCACAGGACCTTGTCCAGGCGGGTCTTGAATATCTCCAGAGAAGGAG
>Ga0181612_117883_pt1 | contig 11229 bp, 3 predicted proteins | sample HoacroProtozoa21_FD_119630 | JGI IMG/M metagenome (GOLD analysis project Ga0181612, IMG submission 119630) | Hoatzin crop microbial communities from Cojedes, Venezuel. Combined Assembly of Gp0051906, Gp0051904, Gp0051908 | reverse complement strand
CCATGATCGGTTCTTGGAAGTTTCTCACATGTTGTGTCACTCCAAAGTGTCATTAACAATTCAATTAAAATTTCACAGCACATGTTAGCGTATTCAGGTTTTTGTCTGCTAAAATAAGGTCCAAGACAGATAAAGCAGATTCCATCTCCAAATCTTGACTTTAAAAGTTATGCTTTCATATGTAGATTATCAAACATGACACTGCCTGCCACCTCACTGAAACAGTACGTTTGATGTCCCTACTCTACTAATAGTACAAAGAAAAAACTGTTTAACTACAAAACAGAGTAGCAACATCTCTTGCAAGACGTAACTTCTTGCATCATTTGTTTAGTTTGGTATAATAGCAATTTTATGGTTTTTTCTAGTCTCACCAGTCTATTTCTGAGGTTCATTTTATTTTTAGAAACCCTCAAGTATTAAATTACAGTTTCTGTTTTATTAGTTTGCTTTGCTGTGTAGAATTTTCTTGAAAGATTAGCTCCAGATGTAAAGTGTAAATGGAAATCAAATTAATCTAAATGGTATATTACACGAGTTTTACTAGATATGGCTGCAAAAAGAAGACACACTGTTCATTCACATAGTTTATTCATAGTTCATAGGCCCCTCCAATTTTTCTCCAATTATACAAAGTAAGAAAATTTAACATCTTAAGGTTTTCAGTAAACTTGGAAAGAAGGTTCAGTCTTAAGCCTTCTAAGGCAGCTTTTTCTCTAAACCTTCAATAGGTTTAGTCATGCAAGGAGAAGATTCTTTAAACTTACCAAAGACTTTGTTTAAAGCCCAGGAAAATGTGGACTGTCAGCATCCTTTGTGTTGTTTTGCAGCTTAAACCCATTCCCCAGTACGCTGGTGACCCTCTACCCCAATTCTCTAGTTTCTCTCTGACATCAAACTCGGGATTATTGTTAGATTTTCTTCTGGGCAAAAAGGAGATTAGAAGCCCAGCTGCAACAGCTGACTGACAGGAAAGAGGGTAGAAAAAAAAAAATGTAGACATATATAAAAAGTTTAACCACCATATTACCAGAATTATTTTCTTCCACACACCAACTATGAGCATTGACCATCACCCCCATGGCTTGAGAAGCGAAGCCTGCAAGAAACGGGGGCATCTCCCCTCACCGTGCCAAAACAGGAGTTGACAGTGCAAGGCAAAAATGATTTGCATGTAAATCCTGATCAAAAGCAAGCTTGCACCCTGAAGTTGTCAAGTTTTGCTACCAGTTTGACACTTAAATGGGCTATAGCAAAACTTGATTTAAACTGAGGAGAAAAAAAACATGGCAACTCAATTACCCCCTTGCAGATCAGATCTGGCAGTTCAGGTCAAACTTTTCACCCTGCCATTTCTCAATACCTGATGCCTTAAACAAACAATATGTATTCCTCCTACGACCCCAGATGAAAATACATTTCCCATGGCTTCCTACTGTGCCTTTAAAAGTGCATAGGGGGAAAAAAGGAGAAAAAAAAAGGTTTAGAAATATTGTGCAAAGTCTTTTTTTTTTTTTTTTTTTAATTATCTCCTGATAGAAACAGCTTAAATTATCCAGAAGGGAAAATTCTTTTATGCAAATATATTTGCCTTAGAGAGATGTCTAGTGTGTATGGTCTTCCACAAGAATGCATTTGCTTCTGAAAAAATCCCGTCCCGTTAAACACGTGAAGCCATACTTCATTGCAATAATGCTTGTCTGCAGCGTCACAGAACAGAGAACTACTTTGATCTGCCTAAAGGATGTTAAAAAAATTTTAAGTGTGAAAATTGGAGAAATATTTATATGGTTCTGTCAGTTTGTACAGTGACAAGGAACACTCCATAGCATTATAGAAATAAAAGCCAAAGATTTTCTAGAATCTAATTCTTAGAGCGGTTCCATCCTTCCTTCCGTCAATTCGTTGAACTCCTCCGTAACAGGTTGCTGTAGCAGCACTCAGCAGTTGTAATGCCTGCTTTGTTCCCCTGTGAGTAGGAAACCAGACCATCCGCCTCAGTTGTTCTCCAAATAACTTTGCTCTGTTCATCACCATTAAAATGAGATATTGAGAGATACTTCAGACGCTGCTTTACAGGCAAAAACAATCAACAAGAGAGAGACCAGTGGATTGCCTCGAGATTACTTGGATTCTTTAAGCATTAGAATTAGGGAAGTCCTTAATGAGATCCCATCTTTCACAAAAACGCATTCATTTTACTAGTACAAATCAGGAGAAGCGCGAAAATCTGTTTGCCACACCATCACATGCCATGCAGAGCTAGACTGCAAGCACAAACCCACTCAGCCTCTCCGTCTCAGCTGTGCAGTTGACTTCAGTTGCAACAGGAGAACATAAAACACCGAAACGCAGGCTTCGTGCTGGTTTGAAAGCACTGTCAGTATTTCTGATCCTCCTTCCTCAGATACTGAGACTCAACCACCCCACAATCGTGCATTATGCCCTGCTTGAGCAAAGTGACAAAACCTGGCCTCCTACTTTAAGCAACAAGAACTCTGTGCCAAGTTTTCACAACGCTGTACTTGCAATTTGTGCAATCACTACACCCGTACAAACAATAAAGTTTCATCCCAGCCATTTCATGAGCAAATCTAGCACATAGCTATGCCAAATGTAGCAAATTCCATTGCTTGCACTACAACAAACAGAAACCTGGAGCATGTTTTAGCGCAGGTGACTGCACACAGTACGAACAAGTGTGTTACTTACTCCAGGTCACTAAGTTAATTACCACTACATTTCTAAATAAGCCATATCCTCAAATAGCAGTTGGCACAACTGACTCTAATGCTAACACTCATATGCTTCTATATCAAGTTTAACACAAAAAAAAGTGAGAAAAAACTAGTAGTAAGTAAGAGGATTCATTTTAGGACAGCTATCTTTATTATCTTCATGACAGGCCAGCAGAAGAATTAGACACAATACAGTTCTCTGCTTTTTACTCCAGAGACAAAAAAAATTCAGAGTTACTGATATTTTTGTATGTTACTACAAATGCCTCTGACCTTAACACAATACTCATGAAGGATTGTAAAGCTTCATTTGATTAGGAAGCTGGCAAGTACTTACAGTATTATTGCTTAGTTTGTAAACTCTTTGCAGCAAAGATTTTTTTGTTCCAAGTTGTACCAGACACTGTCAAAACAACGTCCTGCTGCAACAGCGACAATTTTACACACTCCCAGAGTGAGTGCAGAAATTCTTTCAGGAGAATTTGAAATCATGCCGTTTTTCTTTCTACAAGTCTAGTTCAGACTACGCCTGAAATGAAAATCCGTTCTTTCGTGAATCAAGCTGAAGTATTCAAAATAAAAAGCTGCCTCAAGATTTTGGTCTGGGATCCTACCTAGGTTAAATAACGCCATCCTCACTTGCCCTTGTCTATATTTTTGTAGTTCTAATAAAACCTGAAAAACCTCACGTACGGACTCTAAAACAAACTGAAAGTATAGAAGTCTAACTAAGCTACTACCTCATTATGACTGAAGAAAAAAAACCCAAACAAACAAAAACAAAACACAAAACTTTCTTCAAAAAAACCCCAGGGAGCCTGGGATGTAACATGAAGCCACTTTGAATCCTTAGAGCACGAGTAACTAATCTGGCATAAGATCTACCTACAATGGAGTTTTTCACTCTGGCTTCGACACCTGAAAAGCTGGGCTTTTGCTTTTTTAAATCATTTCCATTTAAATATTGTCTTGCTAGAGAAGACAGCAGGACAATTCTCCCTCTTTTTTTTTTTTTTTTTTTTAAGAGGTTTAAAACAGGGACAGAAATTATTTTTGTACTTTTTTCTGCAAACACACCCACTCATTACTCATTCAGCTGTTCAATCAACAGTGTGGGGATACACACCTTTTTATGTCAGTACAATTCAGCGTAGTTCCCTCTCGGAGTACTTGTAGAGCGAGCTGTTTGGTTGTCCCTCCACCGCAGGGGACGCTGCACACTCATCCGGAGGGACCAGGCCATACGGACGCAGGGACTGGCTCCCTCACGCAGCTCGGGGCTGAGCTAACACTCCTACAGTTTTGCAGAGAGCAACAACAGAGCAGCTGTGGCTAACCCACTGCGAGCTTACAGCAGGGTGATGTCCCTGACCTGCCACCAGCTCTTACAAAATCAGACGCGAGGTCCCGAACTGGCAGGTGACGCAGGCTGAAAGTAGAGAAGTAGGCAAGGAGCTCGGTAGCACTCTACTCTTTCAAGGAAGAAGAGGGATCTTCCACTGCGGTTCACTTCTAGCCCGACACAGAAGCAGTCAGCACACAGGTCACCTCCTCATCGCCAAGGAAAGGCACAGTTTCCGACTTAGGGGCGGATGGAAATCATGTGCTTCACCGCAATCTAGTCCTGCAGAGTAACAAGATGCGTTCGCAGACCTGAGCTATACGTAACACACTGCAAGCGGGTTCTCAGAAGTTTTATATAGTCTGAACTCAGCACAAATCAACAGCAGCTCACCTCCATAAAGCTCAAAGCCTTCTCTGCACTGAACATCCACGCAGATATAACGGGATTTGCAGACGCCCTTATGCTAACCTAACACAAACAGCACCAGTCTACCCCAGGGAGCTCATATCTTAACACAGTGTTACACATTTTATTTTCTATTCTTTGATATGAAAGCGAAAATGAAATTTCCACAACTATTACACGATGTTTAATTTGGAGTGTGTGGAATAGGAAAGCAGGTGAGGCACACGCTATGGCCTAGCTCCCAGGGTGCACCAGATACCAGCAGAGCAGCGTTAACAAGAAAAACTTTTCCCCGCTTAAACCACCTGTTCCGTTTCCACAGACAAATGCTCCTCACATAAGACAAGAGTCCATCTCCAATGAGGTCATGACTATTAGAGTTTTCATTTAGATTTTACAAATGTACTGCCGCAGATGTATAAAATCTGCACAGTATCATTCCACAATAAATCAGCCTGACAGCTTTATGAATTTTCAAAAAGGAAAAAAAAAAAAATCACCTCTATGAAGTTCAAAATGTCAGAAAAGGAAAAGCTCTAAAAACAGTGCCAACATATTTTTAAAAAAATCACCCGCCCTTGGCTCACAGAGTTGTCTGCTACCATCGATCAATAAACAGAGCCTTGCTTCTACTTTTATTCATCGAGTGAGTTCCAGCAGGCAGACCACACCAGCGCTCCCACACAGCCCTTGCCCGTGGAAAGTGAGCCTTGCCCGCCTTGCCCCCCACCACTTTATTCTTTGTGCCTGAAGATTACTTAATATCTCACTGACCAGAAGCACATTTTGTTTTTTCGAGGCTCAGAGTGCCTAGGTTAGGTTTTCTTAGTATCACCCTTACAAATTCAAAGGTCCCCCTATTTCTGCTCAGAGCTAAATCAGATTTACAACAACTGTCAAAGCATAGGATGACAGATAAATTAATCTTCCCTTCATGAGTTTACATCCGAGGCATCTGGGCTGCTGATCTGGCCCTAACAAGCGCAGGGTCTCTACAAGCTGTCGTTTAAAGTTGATGCTTTCATGACCGGAGATGAATTATTCTGTCATGAGAATCTATTTATTCAGGAGTTAGAAGGTGGAGTTTTGGCTGCAGGATAGGATGATTTCATGGGTTAAGGTTCTCTTGCAGCATCTGTTTAAATCTTGTCCCAGAGCTGACTGTGCTACACTTGGAATTTTTAGGACATTTACAGAAGAGGAAAAAGGCTCTTTCTTCCACAAAATTGTTACATGTTCCTCAAGCCTGACACCAGAAGAGGACCATTCTCTCCATACAGCAGCTGATTATTAATTCCCTTCTTCTAACTAGGGCTGACTATCCAGACATTAATAAATTGGTATTTTTAAAAAGGGCTTGACGATTCATTTCACAACATTGCTGCCATGCAACAGCCTGCTACGAAACAATCTGTCAGCATGTTTCATTGCGGAGAAAAGCACGATTCGGCGGAGGAGCCAGGAAACCCTTGCTCTACCCACGATGGAGATGCGTTTCAGGCCCAGCAGCTGGACACTGATGCAGCAGAAGCAGTGACAGTCCTTGAGCAAAGCAGCCAGGGAGAAGTTTCCACATATTCCAGAAACCTGCAGGGAGAAGGAGGCCATCTAGGAGTTAACTGAGGATCTATAAACTAAACAAGAGGATAAGCTACTGCGAGACACTGACTGGCAAGCTTCAGTCCAACGTAAAAGACAAATTCCACAATGAATCTTCTGTGTGTTTGAGCAGTTCACTCAATAGCTAAAAAGATGCTTATGCAATGTTATCTAACCATCACCTGACTGGTTTTCACCATACAAATACGGAATGCCACACGGGAGATTTCGGATAGCCAGGGTTCAGCGACATGTTCCTCAGTCCAGCTAAGGGCACGGACCCAAGCCAAGCTATCGGCAGGTCAGTAAAAGAAGCCATTAAGTGGTGAAAGAAAAGAATCAATATACAAAATAGATTCATATCTGTTTAGGTTTCAGAATAATTTTGGGGCAATATAATGTTGTAAGAACAGGAAAAATGAATACATTTAAAGAAAAAAAATTAGTAACGCTTTTGCATCAAAGCAGCAATAAGAAATATTTGGGGGAGGGAGAATGATAAACCAAAATAACTTTCCTTTTCAAGGAATCATTTTCAAGACCTTAAAAGTAATAAAGAAAAATTCAACTCTCTTCTCAGTAGATAACTCAGTTGCAGGCAAGAAAGAGCTGATTTTCAGCAAGCACTGAGAGGTGGTATTAGAATATTAACATGGAAACAGAGGCAGTCTAGAAGAAACTTGGTTTTGCTGTTGATATTTGATTTGTCACTTTCTCCATGCTCCTTTCTAAAGCACAAGCCTTCTTTACAGAAGCTTTTATTTTTAGGGTGACAATACCCTTTCACCTATATTCCCTTTTACACACACATTCATCATTAAAATGTCACTATTGCTCTTTTATTATTCAGAAAAGAGAATATTCTTTAAAAGGCTTGAAAAACACGCCCAGAAGCTGATCTATGTTAAAACTATCACTCTTCCAAGAAGATACCTAGTCTTCCTTTTCAAGCTGCCATTACTGGCCAAGAAACCTGCAGAGGAGTCCACATTCATGTTATGGTCCCCCTTGAAATTTTCTTAGAGCTTGCACCCTCCGCTGCACGATGTTTTCTCAACCCTCCCTTCTGTCTTCTTAATGGATGGCCAGGCTGTGGGAGAGTGAATTCCATGGAATTTGAAAGTAACAAACCTAAACATCGCAGAGACTGGATCTCTTACTTAGCCTACAACTGCTTTAACCACAAGACAATTTTAAAACATTTAAAATACAAAATGCAAATGTATGTTTACAACTAAGCACCGCCTACAATTCCCACTGACCTAAATCATCCCATCTCACGATCGAAATCCCACCTGCATTGTCAGTTCTAGGAGTCCAGTAATCCCGTATGTCTGGTTTTCCATTGCCACTTCAAGCGAGATTTTGGCAAAACCATGCACAGGAGCAGGACAAAACATTTTGAAAACCTCTCTTCTGTTTCTAGTCAATGTAACTGCTTTTGGAAGTGTTAATTAAAAAATTAGAGCTTGGGTGCTGCAAAGTTGATCAACTTGCCTTTGTAAAAAGGAGTCTCGTGCCACTCGGAGCAGACCTCTACATTTAGTTCGCCTCCAAACACATCAGACAAGGCATTTTGTTCTTCTGAAGGTTTAAATATAAGCCAATATAAAAATCTCAAGGACCATTCCTTTAGGACTAGCATCAATACGAGTTAACACTTAAAAATCCACAAAGCACGGTAAGTGGATCTTGGCAAAAACCATGCGTCTACCTAATTATTTTTAATATAACTTCTACTAAGCAGAGCAAACCAATGCAAGATCTATAAGATGTTAAGGAAAGAGAGATCAGTCTGTGGTATTTATGACTTCAGTCATTCTTTCTCAAAACAACAGATGAAACAAAATGTATGACATTCCCAAAGAGGGAGTTTCTACTGTAATTCATCTTAAAATGCAATGTTCTGTCATCTCCAGTAACACTTCCTGAAAGCAACCATCAATACTTTTTGTCAAAAACCTGCACTCTGTGTAAAATGTTCCATCAATCTCTATTTACATAAAACAAAAAACTTTCAGCGTGGTTCTAAAGCAGAACCATTCAGATTCTCTGTCTTCCATTTTCATGCTCTGTTGAAAAATTATTTTGACTGACAAAAAAAAAAAAACATGCCTAACAATTTATGGTAAGGGTGGTTTTTTTAAAATGTAAAGCAAAACCACATAGACTTGTTCTCTTCTATTGATCAGCTAAGCAAAATAAAGCATGTTTTTTGTTTACTTTGAACCATAGCCAGTTTTCCTTCTATGTATAAACAGTCCAAATAGTCTAACTTAATAATTGTTGAAAAATTCAGCAAAGGAAGCAATTTAACAGAGTTCACTTAATCACGTTCATGTACCCCATATGCTTTTCCAGACATATAAAAAGCACTCCGAGTCACCATCCGGTAATTTTACTCACATGACCAGTACCATAAATTTCAATCAGAACTAAATCAGAGGGAGAAGGATATATATGTATTCAATGCTTTTGGGTTTAGGGGCATGGTTTTCTAATCCTTATGTTGCATTCACAGTGTTTCTAAGCTATTAGGCACTAGCAGATCAATATCCAACCAGCTGTTGTTCAAGAGCAAGGAGGAAAAGCATAGCAGAAATACACAGCCACAAAGCAGTCATTCATTCTCCAGGTACCAAGTTGACAGTTCTGTTACTGGCCACGTCCAGGAGTGAACTAGTTGATTTGAAAAGGGGAGGGGGAAGCGTTTGCCAAATTCTTTCCTCTAGAAGAGAAGCGTTCTCCTGCTTTGTCACCTTCTCAGGTGAAACTCTGCACCACCCTGTGTAACTTAATGACGTCTTTAGGCCTGGAAGACAGACGACTGTTAGAGGCAATGGAGGAGAGCAGAGCAGAGCTACCATGGACAGATCGACAGACAACACAAACTCAAAGACCACCGGCCTCCAGGACAGGACTACATGGGACAGTGCAGGACCAGGCTCTTCCCAGGGCCCAGAACTGGACCCCATAAAACAATTATCACACAATATTTCCTTCTCACTAAATGGATTTCGTCAATGATTTATCATGTTTTAAACACTCTTTCTACAATTATTCAATTATTCATATACATTCTGACCAATGGTCATTAGTTTGTAATTTTTATTTTAAAAGATAAGACGAAATAAATACATTTTTCCTCTTTTTGCTAGAGTACTTATTCAGCTAATCACCAAGGAGACTTTCAACTGGGTATATGATTTCAAGACTTGCCATCCCACTCTACCCCCATTTTTCAGTCTACCAGCAGATCCTTTGCCCTTTAAAACCAATTTGTATAACTTCCTGATATTTTGCAGCTCTTTAACTGCCTTAAAATACACAAACACTCCGAAAACGAGTAATTCTGGGGGGCTATTCCAAACTGTTCAGAAAATATTGCAGAAACACAATGTAGACAGCTTCTCAATCTTTGCGAACTGTAGACAACACAGTGTCCACACATGAAGTAAACAAGTCATAAAGAAAATACCTAAAGGAAAATGCGTAACAATAAAACAATACCCAAAGAAGAAGAAAGAATCTAAGGAAAAAAAAATTCCTACATTAAAGTAGGGATCTGTCACTTTAAAACATACAGACGATAACAAATAGCCTAAATAACAGCGCCAAAATCTCATGGAAGATCAGATACAGAATTAGAAAGGTCTCGTAAAAATGTCTGCTTTTCATATTCACTCCTCTGGATCGTCAGCAAGACCTTAACAAGCTGCCTTCACAACTCACTCAGGTTCATCCCCACTTCAGAGAGGGTGGGGGGAAAAATGGAAAATTCTTCCCAAATCCCAACTGATACAACAGATTAAAATTTTCTTTTGGATAATGCTGTCTTTTTTGTGTTTTTTTTTTTTACTCTGAACACTGTCAATTTCTGATTAACAGCTGTGAAAAATAAATCAATAAAATAAATTTTAAAACACCACAACCAGTTCTCTGCAAGCTCGCAGCTCCCCACAGCTGCATGGAGCCACACCTCAGCTACGCATCACCTACAGCATACGCTCAGTTCGCCGGCTGAGCAGCATCCCTTGGAGATGCAACCAAAAGCTCGGAAAACGAAGATATTTCTTTCCCCCTTTTCTTGTAGATCAGAGACCCAAGCCAGCACTCTTATTGCACACAAATTACAGGAATTTAACTGACCTTCCTAGTTCTAAAACAAACAGTCCATAAATCAGTAACTAAAACTAATTCAACTTCACATCACTGTACTGAAATTAGTAGTGTCTTTGTTGTGAAAAAGCTACATCTGACTTCTCCTATTTTTACGTGTATTTTATTTATAAATTACTAACATTTTTCCTGGGGCAAAATGGCTGAAATAAGATCTACACCAAACCATATCCCTGTCGTCTGAAGGGAAAACACTTCACAGTACAAATTAACTCAACGAGGGGGAGCTATTAGCGATGAATCCACAAGCAATGCTCAGTTCTGCACAATCATCACTACCTACACAGCTGAATAACTCACGTGCCACCTCCTAGTACAGCTACAAAGCGGCTGCTTACGTTATGGTACAGACAGTCAGGAGAAATAAGGATATGCTTTACGCTTAGAGAGAAACAAAAAAACATTGTCTTTTTCCCTTTCATAGAAAATAATGTCCAGTTACACAAAACCCTCAGCTGAAGATCTCCAGGCATGCCTTGCTTTTTCCAAATCATATCAAACACAAAATCAGCTACAGGACAAATTCATCCCTTTAAGTGAACCTAGGAATATTTCGATTACTGCAGACACATCTGGCCAAAGAACTACAGGTTTTAAAGCTATGAAATAATCAAAAATGTAACGCCTCCCAATGGCTGTAACATACATATGACAGAAACAACGGATGAACAAGAGCAAATAACGCTACTACAGACGTTTTTCTTTCCTATCAATACATAACCTGCCAGGGGAGTAACAAGTCAGCTTTAAAAAAGACAGAGGTTTTATAGGCACCAGGAAGCTGTGCACACCATCTCCGGTGTTCCAGGGGACGGGAGGCCGGGGAAACCAATTAACTGGATGCATCCTTCTCTGGATGTCTTTTTTCTGGTCCTTTGCTCACGCTATGAATTCATGTTTTGCTTCTATCGCTCCATGATATGGTAGGCCCCCACCACTCTTCTTGGGAAAAGACAACCTTGG
>Ga0181612_116107_pt1 | contig 11229 bp, 5 predicted proteins | sample HoacroProtozoa21_FD_119630 | JGI IMG/M metagenome (GOLD analysis project Ga0181612, IMG submission 119630) | Hoatzin crop microbial communities from Cojedes, Venezuel. Combined Assembly of Gp0051906, Gp0051904, Gp0051908 | reverse complement strand
TGAATCCATGTTGACTACTCCTGATAACTTTCTTTTCCCTTCTTTTCCTCCAGTTGCTTAGAGATGACATCCAGAATGAGCTGTTCCATCACCTTTCAAGGGATGGACATGAGGCTGACTGGCCTGTAGTTCCCTGGGTCCTCCACTCCTTCTTGCCCTTTTTGAAGACTGGAGTGACATTGGCTTTCCTCCGGTCCTCGGGCACTTCTCCTGATCTCCAGGACCTTTCCAAGATGATGGAGAGTGGTATAGCAATGACATCTGCCAGCTCCTTCAGCACTCATGTCTGCATCCCATCAGGGCCCATGGATTCTGTGTGTGTCCAGTTTGCTTAAATGATAACCGGACAGTGCCCATTGCCTAAACAGCAACACCAAGACCTGAAACAATTCAAGACACTAAGTATATAATAATAAAAACTTATGTACAGCTTTTATAAATAAACAGAGCCTTTGGCACCATACTTGCTATGCACTCTCTCTTTTCAGTTCTGAACTGAATACTTTTTCGTCACTAAGAGCAGATGACCTTCCTTGCAGCAGTTGTTGTGGTAAGCAGGCAATACATACGCTGAAATATACACAAGATTTTTAACAAAAATACTCTAGCAATGAAGGGAACGGGGGATCAAAAACAGAAAATCCTGAACGCTGGTCACATACGATACCACAGTTAGCATCTATGGAAAAAAACGGATACTTAATTAGCACTGTATGCTAAGAGAGAAAAGATGTCAGCTTACCTGGTGCACCTATCTCACCTAAAGAAACCTTAAAAAGAAAGCTTGGAAGAGCTCAGAAAGAGGCCAGAGTAGTGACAACGTGAAATCAAATGGTATTCTTTGCAATATTATTCAACAAACTGAGCAAATTACTAACATCTTCCTTCCTCAGGGAGGAGCTTCCTACATGACGGAATTTGGAAAGGAAAAATCACTAACTCACAAAAAAACGAGCCACAAAACAAGCCTATCTCTTCTCAATGTTATGCTAGAATTCACAAACAAATTTTCAATCACAACTTATACTTTTTAATTCTGTTCTAATTTCAACAGTAAAAAGAGCAGAAGGCTAACGTCAGAATTTAAATGCTGAGGCATCAATCGTGCAAGGCACTGTGATTCAGAACCACAAGATCTGGTCCAGAACTTGCTGTGGAATATGAGTGAATTTTTTGCATTTTACACCTCAGTTTACCACACTGAAAAAAAAAAAAAATTAGCATGTGTCTCATCAGGAAGTTTGAAAGTTGAGCCACTAGCTGCAAGATTCGGGAATACAAGCTGACAGAGTAATAAAACCATCATGAAGAAGAATGCCACAAGCATTTCCAAACACATTCAGATTTCGTACTTACCAAGAGGTTTATTCATATTCTCCATCTGAAGCTGATTTATCACCCACTAGATTATTATTAGAGTGTGATAGCTTATATAAGATTAATTCACATTGCACTACAGGCTCAGCAGAACATAAAGCTAAAACCTCAGTTTCTTTTATTGTGGTTTTCTTGCTCATTATCCAATAGTCCTAGAGCCTCACATTTCCACTGGCTTAGCACAGATGATTCCACAGCAACTTTTATATATATATATATGTACATACATACATATATATACACACACACTTTTCTTTCTTATTCATGGGGTATTTAGATTTAGAGCTCCCTTTTATATCTCCATGTTACTCTTGCCTGGAAGGCTGAGGGCAGGGATTTGGGATTCTCATGCTACTGGAGTCTCTGTTTTAATCTGGCATGTCAAGGCATGCATTTGCACACTTGATCCTTTTCAGAGTTAGATCATTGTTCAACGTCAAGTGAGATGTTACAGTGGAAAGCCTTTCATAACCCTTGAAACGAAGAGTTACTTCTCTGTAACATCCCACAACGTGACCCAACCTGCTCTTCTAAGCCTCTCTCCTAGTAGATACATTTTCTTCCATAGCCAGTAAATTCAAACAGAGAAAATAACCACGAAAAAAACTACACACAATTTTTATGAAGCGCAAATGCAAGCATCTGAAACACAAATCTTGATGTCAATAATCAAAAGTCTTCATCCGGTTTTACTCTACAGGCTCGTTCCTACTTTCCCTTCACCATTCCATGATCTTTTGTCTATGCAGACTCAACTTCACAACAAATCCCACCTTGTTTTCCACGCAAAAACAAGAGGCGCACATGGCACAGAATCTGCACAGTTTCCACGCACACTGCTATGTTGGATAGATTCCCTATCTGCCTGTAGTCTGCTTGTCCCAGCGGAGACTACATCAGGAATCAAACAGAGTACCAGCCTCTGTTGGGCCTCTAGGTGTGAGCCTATACAGAGCGGTTATTACTTCAGAGTATATAATCCAGAGAAACACACTGGAATCTCTTCCATGTAATTCAAGATGACAGAAAAACAAAGTAAGCAGATCTTCAAGAGAACACTAATATAGCACAGGCCTGGCTACGAAAATCCTCCATGTTTTGGCAATGCATGCAGTTTTAGAAACAGGGAATAAGTAATCATCTTCCATAAATTGAAATGTATGTTGTCTGAGTACACTACAGTATGAACAGTGATTAAAAAAGTGGTTATTAGTGGAATTTGAGGGAAAGAGATTCTAGTATACAATTTACCTCGAAATGTTTCATCTGCACTCACACCGTTCCACCACTCACCCCAACAAATAACTGGAGAAGTTAAAACACTCTGTGCTAAAACTGGAGGAAATCAATAAAGCAACACTAAGAAACAAGTCTGAGGTACAAGGAGAGTGAGTTGTACAGAATAAAAAGAATTAATTTTCTCAGTGGCAAGAAGTCTGATCTAACAGAGAAGGCCAGGATGAAGTACGATAACGTCAGAGACATAAAAAAACAAACACGATGCTTAAGGGACCATTGAACAGGATGGGAATGTGCAAAGCAGATAAAATAATGAATAACTGAACTGCGGGATGAAAGAGGAAAACACAGTGACAAACATTAGCATATTAGCTTGAGGTAATTCCATAAGCAGCTGAACCAAAAGAACTTCAAACATGCAGAACCACACCACCTGGCGGATCTTCAGCAGTTTTGAGTAGGTGAGGAGGGAGTTATGCGTGTTTCCCGAACCAGGTAACCAACACACTGCCACAGAATTGTCAGAGATTAGGAGTATCTGGCTTCAATATTGTGCTAGCTAGAACTGCTGCAAATTAAATCACCTCTGTGCAGTCCTGCAGCTATTCTGCCACGTCTATTAATCTCAAACAGGACACAGAGATGTATTTCATATGACTTGGACTGAAGAAAGCGTGTGCACACACACGTTTCTCTTCAATGAGATGCAAACATACTGAAAGTACACAGGAGTACTGCTCCTCGAAGAGTAAGATGATAAGCAAAAAGGACAGATCACATTTTGGCCTGAGATGCAAAATATAATAAAATAACTGCACAACAAATAATTTGTGTTTGTGTGCTCTTAAAGGGGATGTAAAAAGTGGTAAGTGAAACACGGTGGGTCTAGTGCTTTACCTGACAGGACTGAATACAGCTAAGAAACCAAAGTTGCATGTTTGGTAAGCCTTGGAACAAATATTGCTGCAAAGGGAGGTACAAGAGATTTGCCTACGTTCACACAGGCAACGGTGACAATACCAGAAACAGAATTTTAAAGTCTTGGTTAAAACACGCTATGTGATAGCTGTAAGTAACCGCTCCTTTCCAGGACACATGACATCCTTGACATCACTTCTCACAGCTTACCAATTTCCAAAAGTCTATTGCCCAGAATGGCATTTCAGATACTAATACACTTAATTACTCAAAAGCTACCTTTTGAAATATAAGTATGTATCTTTATACACATTCCTACCAGTGGAACCACTGTATGAAGTTGCAGTATCTATCAAACACTGCCGTTTTCTACAACAACATAATACCCAGTAATACAAATCCATTAAAAATTCAATGCAATTTTTTACTACACAAATCCTTGCCAATAAAAGTGAAAGGGCACTACTCAAAGGTCTTCATATTACAAAATATAAATAGGCTTAAGATTTGTGCGAAATATAATAAAACTGTTCAAAATACAAACATTGGAATAGAAGGCTGATTTAAAAAGGGCTATTTACTTTAAAAGGACGTAAGCAATGCTGTAGAACCACCTTCCCAAAAGCATTTATGGCTTTAATTACACATGGACACAATCTAAAATCATTCTGAAGACAGCAGACTATAATTATAAAGAAGCTGTAGCAGCAAGAAGTTCAGCAGACCACTTTGAAAACTATCTTCAACACCTGAGCAAATGTTTTCAGCTTTATGGTGAGGAGACACATTAAAAACACCAATGACAGACACATACTAATGGAAAGAATTAGAAGGGTCTTTTCACCAAAAAAAGAGCCAACTCATAACAGATGAAATTTTGTGGTATTTGATGTACTTGCTTTAATTTTTTTTAGTCTACTACCACTTGTATGACCTCTTCCCTTAAAAAGTTACCTATTCCTGAACAAATGCAGCATGTCTTCAGAAAACAGAGTTGAACCATTTACAGTAGTAATCATAGTAGTAACATATCACTGATGCCCTCAGGATACAGTGCAAACATGTTCACAGGGAAAGGCAATCTTTATCAGCTTAAGGAAAACAGACAAGCTTTTGAGCTCACCATAATAAAACAAGTGTAAGACCTGATGAACAGATTGATCCCACTTCTACTGTAACTAGACACCTTGTGAAAAAGGTCATTATCCTGCAAGAAATATAATTTCTAATATATTGTGGTTGTCCAGCTGCTGTTAAAGGCAACTACAGACCGACCTGAAAGTATCTACAATTCCTTACTCAAAAGCAACACCACTTTTGGGAAAAGTGTGAGTAACAACAAAACAATAAATACACCTAAAACAGCTCTATGCAAATACTATGAATGGTATATATTACTGATACTCACTATTTCCAGTTGCAAATCACCTGTTAGATTCTTATTTATGCAACTGTACGAAACAGAGGATGTGATTACACATGCACACAAACACAGAGCAGTGCATGCAACTTTTAGCATAATCATAGGGCAATATCTCACCACAATTTAGAACTACCCAGCCAGTCTTCAGGAATTCTTGCAAATTAAACTTGTTTTTTTGCAAACCTCACGGTTATGCACACTCCCAACCACAGGACTACAGAACGTGAAAGAAAAAATTCACTTTCACTGAAAAGCCATTTCTAGCCTTTCTGCCCCGTCTATAATTCAAATGATAAAGCTAACTGCTGGATTTGTACACTTGCCACTTGGTAAGTCAATGTGCCCCACTGCTGTCTTTCTGAGTCCCAAAATACGTGGTATTTTTCATAGCAGATTGTCAGGATTTTGAATACCTTTGCTGTGCAATGTACTTGCAATTTACATTTTAAATCTATTATTCATTTAAAAGAATTATTTTTTATTTTTATAATTAAAGAGGCTACTTTGCAAACTATACAAAAAAAGTATGCACAGCAGAGGCCATCAGGAAAATTCCATGCTCACGCAATCATCCCCTACATCGCTTCAGCCTACAGGAGTAGTTTATCTTTCATGCGGACCAGCCACTGAAGGCAAAACATGACATTTTGCCAATGTATTACACAACTATTTTCCGGAAAGACAGCGACACTGAAGATCAGGAATCCTGACTTCCAGAGGGAAGATGCAAAACTGTGGTTATGCACAGGATAACTAACCGCATAACTTTGATAAATACAAACTGAACGGCAACTTGACTGAACAGAAAAGTTTGAGACTCTTGTAATGAGGATCTGGGCTTGTTTCCTAGTCTTCCGTAAAGTTAATGGTCTGTGGAACTGCTGTTTTCTAGAGCAGGAAGGGGTCATGAACAGCAGAGACTAGTCCAACGGATCATAACCCAAGTTCACAATGTCCCTAGTTCAGGACAAAGCTCTATTACAGCCTGCAAGTTCATCAAATACACATTTAATTCTGATAAAAATTAACAGGTTAATTTGGCAAACCATACCTGAAATCAAGTACTAGTTGTCAAAGGTTGCCAAAGGGCTGTAAGTACAGCATATATCAGTTAATAGCTCAGGGAAGTAATGCTGTCACAGCAGCATTGGTTGGACCAAGCTGCTGAGGTCTTCAAGCAGATAATGTGAGCTCTGGCCACAAGGAGAAGCTGCTCAGCAATTAGAGTACAGTTTACTTTAACCAATGAACTCCATGGAGAGAAAGGGTAGAAAGTTGTATTCTGATCCTCACTCCTGCCCCAGCCTTGATGATTTCCCACTTCACCTGTCTTTAATTTTCCCATCTGAAAAAAAAAACAAAATAAGCGCCACAATTCTTTCTTTCTTTATTTCAGAAAAGTAGAAGGGAAAGTCTCATAGCTCACAGCAAAAAAATCCACAGTATATCTAACTTCTATATGCAAAGAACACCACATGCACCAGAACATTCTGCCTCTCTTTCTCCCGTTTAGGCTGGTATCAATGCACACTACAAGCATTGTAATGCACATTACATGGTTCAAGCAGTTTGACTACAGATTTGAAACAACAAAGTGGACATACTCCCATCAAATGGAACTCACTGCCAAGACTCTGGTGATAGCAAGCACCTTTTGTTTAAGGCTGGAAGCTGAAAACATTTATACCTTTGCTTTCCAGCAGTCTACCCACAGAATATCAACACTGACTGTGAATGGAATTGTCCACATTTCCCAAAGGGTAGCACATAAAGAGATTTTTTCCTGCTGCCCTTTTATGCTTTTGTTTTGCTGCTCATGTCAAGGACACTGCATGGGAAAGGGAGGAGTAGACAGGATATGCTATATGAGCTCTGTTATTACTTTAACTTTGCATTTTCCAATGGGAAACCATGTTGGGGAGGGAAAGAGTCTCACAGGAAGCTTTCCATGCTGAACCTTTCCAAATACGCGCCCATGATTACCTCCCATTCCATGACCGCCTTTAGTTACCGCCTCAGCTGACTTCTCAGAAGAGCTTCCCCTCCACCACTTCGTGAATAAACGTTATTTCTGTTTAGTTCTCATGTCAGACAAATTCCTTAGCACACCAGCTGTTTCCAGTCAAACCATTTCAAGCATGAATTTATCATTATAAACAAAAACAAACGTAAGTTAATCCAAGAACTAAAAGCACGTTTGCATCATTTATTATACTTACCATACATAAACTATAGTAAACACAGCTGTATAAATGTATCATTTATTTCCATATCTCACTGTGCAAATTCAAGCTAAGAGGCTACTAATACCAAAAGATCCATTAGTCACCATTTTCAGGAAGAAAATGCCAACACTGATGCAGTGCTGCTGCAGTGCATCGCTTTTGCCATACCCAGCATCCGAGAAGCAGAAAGTTCTACATAGGGCTTTATCCTTACGGTTTTGTTTTTAAATGAGTGTTTTCTAAATGTTTTATCTATTGATGTGATATTCTGCAATCAAGGAAGACTGTTACCTTCAAATTCCCTGAGAAGGGAAAATGTTCTTTTCCAGTATTTTTCTTTCTATTGCGTACCAGCAAAAGACGATGCTTCCACTAAGCTTCCTTAGTTTTTCTGCATGGTTCTCACCACTGCAGAGGCTTCTGTCCTTGTTTTGTTATCCCAAATGACAAGCAATAGGAAGATTACTTTTTGGTTACTCCTGGAGTCACCTTTAGCAAGCAGGGACAGGAAAGAATACCTCATTACCCCTGTTCAAAAAAGCTTACTATTATAAGCAAACAATTGAGAAGAAAAAAAGTCTCAAAGCCCAACAGAGAGTATCAGAGAACCTTCCAGAGAAGATGTGTAACCGTATGATCATGCACACTGTTTCCAAGGTGGAGTCCTAAATATCCATAAAGGTGGCAAACATCCCATCATAAAAACTGTCTTACAAGACAACAAATTTTGCATTACTTTTCCTCTGAAGTTCATGTAGGTTGAACCTTCCATCATTATTTTATTAGGATTTTTACCTGGTTAAGAAAATTAAATCAGAAACAGAAAGGAAGTTAATGACAATATAATTATAAACTTTGCTACAGGCTGTCATATGCTTACAATCTCCACAGTTATGCAGATTCAAGAAGTAATTTATCTGCCTGTTCCCAATTTCCAACTGACACATCTGACTCAGACCCTAGTATGGTGGAAGAAGCAGAAACATGCGTCTGAAAAGACAGGTACTTCTGCCAGAAGGCACTAGCTGTGTAAAACACAGAGGAAATGGGGCTTTATTTTGATCGGCTGGTTAATTGGTTTTTTAATCCCAAAAGGTTTCATTTAAGTTTATGATAATGTTTTTATTTTAGGATACACATCTTTTAGCTTCAGATCCTTATAAACATCTATACAGTTTTTGTATTAACCTCCCCTGCCTTTCTACTATCCCCTTTTACGATACACACTTCTAAGTAATCTCAACTGGTTTAATCCTCCAAAATGGGAATCACATCTTCTGCACTCCTGCAAAGATCTATGTTTTTCCTAGCTCCAGACAATGAAGCTTTATCCTCTTAGTCACGGTAGCTGAAGGCAACACAGCCTCTTTTGCCATGGATAACTACATAAACCCTTCCTCCATCTCATAATCTGTACAGGCCTGAAAAACAGGAAGCCTATTTAATGGAGTAGTACAGCTGAAGTAATGGGTGCTCAAGAGTGTTACTGATAAGCAGCCTGGTAGCAGACTAACAACTGAGATGCCTGTAGTCCAAAGCACTAAGAGCTTTTGCAAGATCCTTCCAGCACTGTACAACGAGGACGTGCAGAACAGGAAGTGTCCAAGTAATACAGTACACGCTGAACACATGGTGCTGGGAAGGACTGGTGTTTGAGAGACTCCTTAGCTTCTGGATAAAAATCAATCATTAACAAAAACAACCCTAACCTATTAAATCTGCAAAACAGTATGCAGTAGAAAGCACACGATACAAGATACAAAATACAAGGAATTAATCAAGTGAACTGGAGTTTTGTGTTCTGCTTCTTGACATCAGTAGGGAGCACCATGCCTGCCAGCTGCCAGACTCCTCATGTACCTGAGCAATAAATCTGGTGACCGAGCTACCTGACAGACGGTGAGCAGGGCGCAGTGTGGAGGGAGGAACTATCCCACTGCCGTCCAGCACAGCCCTCACTTCAGCGGGCCCCTCCTTCCACTCTTGTACCAAAAGTGTCCAAATCCACTCTCCAGTCACGTCACCCGAAACTCACCTTTCCAGTGACAGGCGTTATTATAAACACAGGTACTCCTGGCTCCTAGCATTTTCCTAAAGGAACTGTTTTAGCCTTCAGACGCACTTCGCATGGGATGTATGTCCTCCCTCTACACTGTGGCCACAACAGTGCATCTCTGATCCCGCTGAAGCCTGCTCATCATCCTCGTCAGTTTCCTCCCTTAAGTATCAGCAGTCAACGAAATCACTTCCTCTCAGCAATTTCATAAATGAAACTAGCTCCTTATATTTTGTAATTTAAAATGTTTGATTAAATTAAATATTATGCTGCCCAAAAGGCCATTAATGGGGTATCAGTTATCCAGCTATCACTGTAACTGTAGCTACCACAACTTCGCAGTGCACTGCAGGACACACACCACACTTAACCACTGTAAACTGAAACAGAACCAATGATCCTCAGAGGGTGTATTCTGCTTATACACGATTCTGCAATACACACACATTTACACTTGGACACCCTCTCAAATTAATTTGGACAGCTTACTATAGCCTTCTAAAGAACTGGCAGATGGTTTGCATACCTTGCAGCCATTAAAACTTTACACTGTAACCCCCTCTGATCCTTCAAGATAAGCATACTCTTATCACATAGGAATTTGGAGAGAGAAGGTCTTCCTAACTTAAATGCCACAGGAAAATATGCGTCTGACTTTGCAAGTAGCAGTTTCCTCCATAAGGATTTTGTCCATATTGCCCAAATCTGTTATTTTCTACTGTTTAGAAAATAGTCTTTGAGATGTTGAAAACAGAATGCAGGCAAATGTAATGCGAAAAAACCTCAAGCAGGTATTAAACCCTGCCTGGAACCAAATCCTAAGGACAAAAGCAAATGTTAAGCTTTGTAATTCTCTCCTCAAGTAAGACTTACTAGTGGTACACAGTTCTAATCACCGTTGTTCAAAAGTCACCCTTTTGACTGCACAATGTAATAAAACAGGAAGTGGTATGTGCCAGGCTTCCTCCTGAAAGGTATTAACAGTAGGAGCAGCATTCCCACTGCTAAAGCTCAAGGATTTGAGCAACAGTGTCCTACACATTGTGTAAGCACAGCTTACACAACTAATTTCTAACACCCCATTCATCTAATTGTTCTCATCATGAACTGGAACAAATGGAAGCAGCAAAAAAAATAAATAAGCATACTTGGGACATATATTTGAAGTAAACTTCGTATTTCTTTTATATAACCTAATTAAGGTTTGGGAAGTTTAACTTAACAGCATTCTGAAAATATTAAGGCACTCCAGACAAAACTTACAAGAATACGTGCATTTAGCTAACACGTTTTACTACCTGACATTACTCAAACATCATGGATATTTAAACACAAATGTATATAAACGCTTCAACAATTACATCAGGCCAGAATTCTCAGCAACTGATACACACGAATACTAAATTTTCTTACACCTCAAGTGGCTGGCTGAATTTTTCTTTACATCTTTTTCATTGAAGATTTTTCTGTGCTGGTGTTAGTAAATCTTTGACAGGACAAAACCATGCTGTAGTCCATTACACAAACTAATATAACAAATCTCTTTTGTTAACTGCATTACTTAATCCTGATCCCAAAAAATTAAGTAACTTCTTTTCACTCAAACGGCATTAACACTAACAAAAATTATTTAGCTAGTTAGAACATTGCCTTACCGTGTAAATGCCAATTCTACAAACAGCAAATGAGAGCTGGATACATTCAGACATAGTCTAAAGAAATTAAAATAAAGACATTACCAAGAATGCTATTTATTAACAATAAGTTTTCTTCCCATCTCTCCCCTCTCCCTTGAAAGAAACACCTGATGGTATATGACTATCTTTCTTCAGTAAGGCTGTATTAAACAAGCTGAGAAAAATGCCATATAAACTCGGATTATGCAGATACTTACTACTTTTCATACAGAAGCAGCTGACAACACCATTACACTTACTAATTCAGTGTTTCACTATAGGCCTCAAATTATCTAATGGTCCCCAAAATGGCTG